>Ga0105053_10006692_pt1 | contig 15767 bp, 10 predicted proteins | sample BON01_FD_78093 | JGI IMG/M metagenome (GOLD analysis project Ga0105053, IMG submission 78093) | Freshwater microbial communities from Lake Bonney liftoff mats and glacier meltwater in Antarctica - BON-01 | ecosystem: Environmental > Aquatic > Freshwater > Ice > Glacier meltwater | place: Lake...
AATCGGTGCTGGACACATTCAAAACTGCTTAACACCCTAGGACTGTAAGAACAGGTTATGTTTTTTTAGGGTTTTCCCGTCTTCCTCGACTTCTACGAATTGCTCTCTCAGGAATCCATCCCCAGGTGGAGCCATCACTATTCACCAGGTGCGGGGATCGGAAAAAAGGGTCTACCACACAAAATGATTTTAACATGTTAATTACAGGTTATTAACTATATGATCGTTCATATCCCCAAATTTTTGTTATAAACACAACCCTACAATTAGCCGATATCAACAAAAGATTCAACTTTGAAGGGCTACTTTGAAGAGGAGTTGCCAGTCTCTTGATATGTCAAAAGCATTCATTGGATTAGCACTTTCATGTTCACGAATTAAGTTAAACGTGACAGTCGCTTCTGGTATGCTGGTAGTGTCTCTAATAATAGGATCTAAGAGTTCCGTATATTTTGCTTTATTTTACTAATTTACCATCCAACAAATCTGTATTTGAATTTGATTCCAGTCAAACCAGTTGAATCTATTGCAGGATTCTCTTTGTATTGCACTTCTGTCAGTTCATAACCACTGGATGCCACCGCTTCAATATTTGCTTTGCAGTCTTGTTGTCCATAGAATGGTGACCATACTGTTGGGGTTTCAATATCATTTTGGGAATACACAAATTGAATTCCACGAATGGAGTACTTATCCATACATGCTTTCAAACCATAGATTCTTGCTCCAGGTGGAGCTACAAATGAAAATATCGAAGGTTGACTGATCTTGGGATTTCCGATGATATCTCCTGAACCAAATTTCAACGAGGAAATGCATGCTGCTTTGCCGCTAGCAGTGTTGCATTCTGTTGACGAAGTGCCTGAGAAAGATGAGCCAGCGGTGCTAATGACACCATTGTTTGTGCTTTTTGCTGAATCTACATAACTGAGTCCGAGAGTACTTGGAGTATAAGGACCAGCTTCCAGCTCCAAAAGTGCTGGAAACACATTTGCCTTATCAGAACTTCTTCCTGGAACCAATCTGTGAAGATAGAATACAGGTTCGATGGTTTTTGCAAGTTCTAACTTTGCTTGGTTTCTCATTTTGAGTCCTGCGCCATCAACAGTGGCTTGGAAGTACCCCCCCAACAGAATTCCATTTTTCGAAATAATTGTATCTATCTCCAGATATGTCGTCTGCGATTTCGGCGTATTGATTATACTTGATTCCAATTACTATAAAAGTCCACTCCTCCCACTGTTTTGCATGTATAGTCTTCGGGCGCCAATTCAACCATTCATCTAATGCATCCGCAAAAATTTTGGCGTAAGAATCTGCAGCTTGAGCGAGTTCTTTTTCCCAAACTACAGCGTTGTTGTGGTTATACATCGTCGTTCCAAGATCTAGTCTTTCACGAATCAATCCAAGATGCATTGTAGCTGTGATCTGAGCCAACGGGAGCATGGTACCATGTTGTATAATTCAACATCAAAGTCCATTTGATTCGGATTCAAGTACCATAGACCGTAGTTAACTGTTTCCCTCGACTTGACAGCAAATCATATGTAAACGACTTCAATGATGTCTCGTTTTTTTTTTTTTTTTAATTTTTTTGGACAAACAGAATTTTTTTTAATTTTTGAATGGCACACCTGAGCTATTGGCGCTTGTGGCTGGACAAAGTTGATGAGTTTCATGTTATCGTGAATGTAGAGAACGAATCAGCTGAAAAGGTTAGTGTTGCTGACAAGTTGCCGGATGTTATACTAGAGGCAGTTTCTCCTGCGGGGTCTACAAAATGTCACATGGTAACATATACCTTCAACCCGTTGACTATGACCTTTAAGGTGGATATTATTAACAATAAAGAAGAGACATATCTTCTTGCATCCTGTGAAAGTATGAGTAAAATGTTATCTTGCAGGTCAAGTTCGTTTACCAATAAGTTACCTCCGTTTTCCACGCTTTATCGGCTGGTTGGTTCAATTTTAATAAAGGAAGAGATACACTTATTGAAGGAGAAAGGACTTACCGGGGCAGTATTGTGGGATTCTGGCATCATTATTTCAAAATGGATTCAGTCCTCCATTTCCATGTCGAATAAGAATGTTCTCGAACTCGGCAGTGGAACAGGAATTGGTGGCATATCAACGGCCATGAAAGGCGCTGCATCCGTTTTATTAACAGATCTTGAAGCTGTTCTTCCAACCATTCGCTCTAATGTACGTCTCTCGCAAGCTAAAAACATTAGTGTCAAAGAATTAAAATGGGGCAAGTCGAATTTCCCTTCGGAATTTCGTAGTAGTTGCTTTGATCTTGTAATCGGAGCGGATCTAATTTACAATGAACAAGCCTCTTTTGAATTGATAGAAACAATTAACGAAATTGGAGCCTCCATGGTGTTTATTGTGCATCGGAATCGAGCAGCGTGGGAATGCCATTTCTTTCATATGATGGATGTTTTTTATTCATGCACCAAAGTGACCAATAGCGTGATCGATGTACCACCCAATGTGGAATTGTTTGAATTTCAAAAAAAGGAAATTCCCGGTACATTGTCATGTCCGTACTGTCTTGCGTTTATTCAAAATACGACACACGTATCAGAAAAGAAAACCTTGAAAAGTTATATATACGTAGATGAGGTTTTACATCATACCGATGAAGTTCTTTGCGCGGGATGGAGTGAAAATGGTTTGCTGGCAACAGGCGGCTGCGATGAATCGATATTTCTCTATCAAGCTGACACCAGCTTACCGCCATGTGAGCTCAAAGGACATAAAGAATCAGTTGCCCATCTCGATTTCTCGCTTGATTATTTAATCACTGGCGATATGAACGGAGTAGTGTTTGTTTGGAAACACAATGGAGACAAGGTTCTTATTGTGAAACCAAAATCTAAATATTCTGGAGGTGTGGGACTCCTATGTTGGATATCGAGTTCTCGGTTTGTTGTTGGGTATGAAAACGGGGAATTGACTGTTTTTGAGATGAACCTTAAGAAGATTGTTAAAAGAATTCCTGGCAAGAATGCTGCAGTTTCCTGCGGAAAAAATGTGGGAAACGATTTATTTGCTGTTGGCTTCGAAGATGGCTCCATATCATTATTTGATATGACCTTTTCCTTCCTGGCTAGTATTTCTATGTCAGATGCAGGAATTACCGCTTTTGATTTAAGAAGAATCGAAAATGACATGTACTTGGTTGCTGGGTCTCAGGATAAAGTTATTTCACTTGTTGTTTTATCAGGAAATGAAATTAGTGTAAAAGAAAGAATGCAATATAGAGGACATGCCACCGGTGTTGAAGACGTAGTTTTCATCGATGATACTTCCTTCGCAAGTTGCTCCATGGATGGTAAAATTATATTCTTCAACATTCGCAGCACTTCAATTCAAAAGTTTGTATCTCATCCTGATGGTCTGTTGAAACTATATTTCGACGGAAGCACATTGTTGTCTGCTTCGCTCGATGGATGCGTTCGAGAGTACAGCACTACAGGCGAAAAAATAGCCGAGTACAAATGTTTAGCATCCGCCATTTTAGCCTTCGCAGTAAGTAAAGGAAAGTTTGCAGTTGCAGGAGAAACATGTTGCACAAAAATATTCCGAAGGTTATAAAAGTACTTCATTAATACAAAACAAGACGGCAATGGTTCCGAGATTATAATAGAGTTCAAAATCTTTTTCATATTCTCGTGCAAATTCTTCACTTCAATTTGAAACCCATGTGCCTGGCAGTTGGCCTCTTGACTATTTTAAGAAATTCTTGTACTACGTCGATGGTACACATTTGTACTGGTATTGTAAATACAGTTTTTTTGATTGATACGATCTTGTTGGAAGTTGGAGCCGATAGCTTGATTTGATGGCTGACGAGGTTAACGTATTCATGCCTAGTAGCAATGCGACCAACTACCTGAGCAGTCGAGGCTCCTCTAGGGATGTTTCCTCGCCGATGTTGAACCGGGGCAACAGCACTCCCGCCGGTAGACACAGAAAACCTTTCTTAAGGATCATGCGAAAACTGGAAATGATACCAAGACAAGGACCTGTGAAGGTGGTAGTTTTGGTTTTTGGTACTTTGATACTTTTGACTTGTCTCCTCCAAGGATTCACCATGTCGGTTATTCTGCTTTTGGGCTCTGGAGCTATTTTGGTTGCCTGGGGTTTGATTCATTGGATGCTGCTTCAAGACCAGGGTCCTCAGGAGATGCAAGATATTGCAAGTGCCATTCGAGAAGGATCAGACAGTTTCTTTGCAAGGGTGTATGGCACCATTTTCAAACTGTCCATGCCGACAAGCTTCCTTCTCTTCCTTATTTATGCTTTCCGAACTCCTTCGAAGGGCCATGTGAACCTAAATCAGACTATGATGGCATTGCTAACATCGTTTTCTTTCCTTCTTGGAGCAGGATGTTCTGCTTGTGCTGGCTATGTAGGATTGTGGACATCAGTTCGTGCTAATGTCAGGGTATCAGCAAGTGCAACGAACTCGTATCACGGCACGATTCAAATGGCACTTCGATCTGGTGCTATAGCTGCTCTTGTTGTAGTCATTCTGGTTGTTCTTGGTATCTCCTTCATGTTCATTCTGTTGTGTGCTATCTACGAAGGCGCTGAAGGTGAGCCAGAATCGATTCCATTTACAAGAATCCCTCTTTTGATGGTTGGCTTTGGATTTGGTGGGAGTTTTGTAGCATTATTTGCTCAATTAGGAGGCGGTATCTTCACCAAGGCAGCTGATGTGGGGGCCGACCTCGTTGGAAAAGTTGAGCAAGGTATTCCAGAAGATGATCCTCGAAATCCCGCAGTTATTGCTGATCTTGTTGGAGATAACGTAGGAGATTGTTCAGCCCGTGGTGCCGACCTTTTTGAATCCATATCCGCAGAAATAATATCTGCAATGATCCTCGGAGGAGCATTAGCAACAGAATGCGGAATGAGCGCCTATGAAGCAAGAGGCTTTGTTATGTTTCCGCTCTTAGTCCACGCGTTTGATCTTCTGGTGAGTACCTTGGGTGTTTTATCTGTATCAAGCCGTGGTACTAGCACACCTTTAGGGGTATCAGCCAAACACATGGAAGATCCACTAGATATTTTGAAACGAGGATATGCGGTGTCGTTATTCTTCTCGGTTATCGGTTTCTTTATTGCGACCCGATGGATGCTATATACTGAAACAGCACCCTATGCTTGGTTTTATTTCTTTCTTTGTGGCGTCATCGGAATGGTGACCGCATACCTTCAAGTAGTCGTGACTCAGTACTATACCGATTATACTCATAGACCTGTGCTCTCAATTGCAGCTGCTTCAACTAGTGGTCATGCAACAAATGTAATTGCTGGATTGGCAGTTGGAATGGAGTCAACTATGCTCCCCACACTCGTTATCACATGGGCAGTTCTTTCTAGCTATTGGCTAGGGAAAGCCAGCGGACTCACAGATGAGGTAGGTCAGGCAAACGGGGGGCTATTTGGAACTGCAGCTGCAACCATGGGTATGCTATCAACAGCTGTGTATGTCCTTGCTATGGATATATTTGGTCCCATTGCTGATAATGCTGGTGGAATTGTAGAGATGAGTCATCAACCAGAATCAGTACGTGATATCACAGATAGACTGGATTCAGTGGGAAATACCACAAAGGCCGCCACGAAAGGATATGCTGTAGGATCTGCTAGTCTTGCTTGTTTCTTATTGTTTCGCGCCTTTATGGATGAAGTTAGTGAGTATACGGGGCAAAGATTTGACACGGTAGACATTGCAATACCAGAAGTGTTTTTGGGAGGTATGCTTGGAGCTGCTCTTGTCTTTCTGTTTTCTTCTATGACTATGGAAGCTGTTGGTTCGAGTGCCCAATCAGTTGTGGAGGAAGTCAGACGTCAATTCCGTGACATTCCTGGAATCATGGATGGTACGGAGAAACCTCAATATGCGGTTTGTGTTGATGTTGTATCTCGAGCAGCTCTTAGTAAAATGATCCTTCCTGGACTACTAGTCACCCTCATGCCAATATCTGTGGGTATTTTCTTCAGAATCGTGGGCTACTATTCTGGAGATAGTCTTTTAGGAGCTAGAGCGATAGCTGGTTTTCTCATGTTTTCCACTGTCACAGGCGTCATGATGGCATTGTTTTTAAATAATGCTGGTGGCGCTTGGGACAATACCAAAAAGTACATTGAGTCAGGAGCGTATGGAGGGAAAGGGAGTGCTGCCCACAATGCAGCTGTAACAGGCGATACAATTGGGGACCCGTGCAAAGACACATCAGGTCCGAGTATACACATTCTAATCAAGCTCATTGCAACGATCACTCTTGTGCTTGTTCCACTCTTCGTTCCGGTGAGTGCATGAAATATTCGGATATCAAATTTAAATTATTTTTATGAATTAATCATCACGAAATACACGAAGCACAGTTCCACAACCTTTCGCATTGCCTTCGCGAAAAATCAATTTGGTTTCGGGTTGAACAAATTCAAAACCGCCAACAAATCTAAATCTCACCGTCACTTGTGAACCAGTGCGAGCTACAACAGCTTCGCCGTCGGAATCAGCAATATGAAGAACTCTAGCACTTTGACGAACAGATCCTATATGCAACATTGGGGTATATCCTACTTCGATGGTGGTGGAATGGTGCAATACACGAATATCAGCTTCAAACTCCATAACAGTATGTGCAAGTGCAAGGTCGATACCACTCACGAGAACAGATCCTTTTCGAAACATATCCTTTTTGAGATTTTCTTTTCCCCGTCCTGTAGGTTTTATGCCGATGGTGCAATGCTGTCCAGCACAAGCCACTGCAGAAGGGACGCACTGTCGGTAGATCGATCGAACAGCAATCTCACGAAAGTCGCCTATTTTCGACGGTCCTACAAACAAATGTTGGCCTGCTTGAATTTCACCTGTGATTAAACTTCCTGATAAAACAATTCCAATGCCCTCAACATTGTAAACGTCCTCAAGTCGCATCAATACGTCAGCAGAAGAGTCTTGTATCACTTTAACATTGCGAGATACAACTTGCCCTAGAAACTGTTTCAGAACATCGAGACCTTGTCCTGTGACACAGGATACTTCGAATACAGGAGCGAAAGAACCTTCAATGGATCCAAACATGCAGTTTGCTGCTTCTTCACAATGCTGTACATCTTGAGCAAGAAAATATTTTCTTCCTGCTCGTTTCAAAATGCGCTTTATTTTCATTTGCGTTTCTTTGAATATTTGCTGAGGGCAACTATCTATTTTAGTGGTGACGATAAAGAAAGGAATTCTCAAAGCACAGCACAACCCTATATGCTCCCGTGTCATCTTTTGAATACCCCTCTCTGCACCTACAACAACCAGAGCACAATCGGGTTTCAAGCCTGTAAGCCCGTAAATGGTAGTTTTGAGGTATTTTTCATGACCGCACAAATCAACAAGGGTAAGTCGATGCGTGGCCTTGACAGCGATATCATGAGTTTCCTTATTTCGCAACTGTTTCTTCCCAGAAATAATTTGCTCTCCGTTTCTGTAGCCGATCAGCTGTGTCGTCGCAGCACTCGTCTGACCTCGCACCCTCTCATGAGCGAATTTTAACACCGTAGCCCTCGCCTTACCATTTCCATCATCCAACAGGCCTTTTGCTAGACATCCTACCAGAGTGGATTTGCCAGAGTCAACATTGCCTAAAGTTGCAATTTTAAAGTCTTGGGTCTCGCTAAAATCCTCCATAATATTGTATTGAAGCTCATCTCAAATTTCATTTCAGTGTCTACGGACAATTCCTGCAACACGAAACATACGTTGGGGTCCCCGCGATACAAAAGATTTTCCTGTTGAGTTTCTTCTAGAATAGTATAAAGTTTAACGATAAGATCGAAATGTTCTTCCTCCGAGCATTTCAAGCTAATCGCGAGAGTCAAGCAGAAGAGAACCAACCGCTGAACGTGCTGGTACAAGCAGAGAGTATCAGCTCCAGTGCAAGCGTCGATGGGTCCAGCTACAATCTAACTGGGGATGCTACTGACGAGTTTCCGACGTTGGTATCGGCTTTGACTGATTCTAAAAAGGACGATGATGTTGAGGCCAAGCTGAATCTGGCGACTTCATTGAAGTTTACTGGTAAAAACCCGATGCAGGTATCTAGCGCCATCAAAACTGGCACCTTCTTTTTCAATCAATTGGTACGAGATTTGGAAGTGCACAAATTTCACGAGGGACTGGAAGGCTCGGTTACCGAGAGAAGAAAAGATTTAATTGATGAGTTTCATGTCAGTATGTTGGATGTTTTAAACAACTATTCGCAGATTGCATTGACTAGTCCCGGTCGACATCAGGATATTGCTGCGGATACACGGTCTATCGAAGATATTCTATCTCAAGGTCCAGAATCTTACATGGCTGATATCCAAAACATGATGAAGAAAGGTTTTGAGGATGATGTTAACGTATGGTATCGAGGTCTTACCTACGAAGCCTACATTCGTCACCGTGATAGCAAGACACAGATCGCTACTATTGGTTCGCAATTGTGGGACATGAGTTTTGGTGTTTGTGTGAATGCTGTCAGGGCTTGCAAGTCGAGATCCACTGTTGAACATGTTTCATCTCCAGGTGATTACTTGTCGCTTTCTGATAATGTTGAAAGACCTGGCTTCAGAAGGAAGCACGTGTTGAAAGATATCACAGGAATTGTAAGACCTTCGCGTTTGACTTTGGTAATCGGTCCTCCTGGATGCGGCAAGACGAGTTACTTGAAAGCACTGGCGGGCCACTTACATCGACAAAGAGGTGTTGATGCCATTCTTGGCGGTGAGGTTCGGTACAATAGTTTTTTGGTTGAAAAGTTGAAGAACATTGCGAATTGGTCGGCATTTGTGGCGCAAACCGATGAGCACTTGCCATTGTTTTCTGTACGAGAGACGCTAGATTTTGCATGGAAATGCAGGAAGAAAGCAAGACATGAAAGTCCACTTGTTTTCGATGCCCTTGTGGAACGCTATGGATTAGAAGCTGCAAATCGCATGAGAGCCTTATCTGCAGTAGAAATTGAATTTGTTATGGCGGTACTTGGTCTTTCGGCATGCGCGGATACGATTATTGGGAATGAGACATTGAAGGGGGTTTCTGGAGGCGAGAGACGAAGAGTTACTTTGGGAGAAATGTTGGTCACTGGCGCTCAGGTCTGTTGTCTCGACGAAATCAGTACTGGACTTGATAGTGCCGCAACATTTGATATCACAAGATACTTGCAAGGTTGCGCTCATTTCTTGAAACAAGCCATTGTGGTGTCACTGCTACAACCGCCTCCTGAGGTGGTTATGCTTTTTGATGACGTAGTACTTCTTGGTGAAGGAAATGTGATCTATCACGGGCCATTAAGCGAATGTCTTGGATACTTTGAACGAATTGGATTCAAATGCCCTCCAAAAAAGGATATCGGAGACTATTTGCAAGAGCTTCCTACTTCAACGGGTCAACAGTTTCTCATGTCGCGTGAAGATTGGGAAAAGATTCCGAACGCGATGCTCTCCATCAGCCCACCCAGAAACGCAGATGAAATGGGATCCGTATGGAAACTATCCACCGAAGGAAAGGCAATGTATGAATCTGTTGAAATGGAAGCTCGATCGCAATTCCAAAGGGCCGAAGAGATAGATAGAGCGGTTGATGGACTTAACTCTCGATCTATCCGAAGCTGGGACGACTTCCCTGTCAATGGCTTTTTCACTGAAGCTCGACTGTTGCTTGCGCATGCTATGAGCTACAAGCTCAAGAATCGACCAGCAAATATTGCCAAATTGATAAGCACCACCTTTATGGGGCTGTTATACGGTACATTGTTTTGGCAAGTGCCAAATGACCAGTGGTACTTGAAAGCCATGCTTTTCCAGACTGTTCCCGGAATCATGCAACAAACTGCGATTCCAGGAATGCAAGATTTGATTCAGGAGCGAAACATATTTTACAAGCAGCATGCCGCTAGTTTTTATCGTGCATCTACTTTTGCGCTGGCCACCTTTTGGGTGAACTTTCCTTATACTCTATTGGATTCATTGGTATTTGCGCAGTTTGTGTACTGGATGTGTGGCTTGGTACCTTCCTTCGACCAATGGTCAGTGTACGTGCTGATAGGCATCATGCATGCGCTGGCAATGTGTCAGATGATGCGCGTGTTTGCCTACATTGGAAGAGATCAGGATCAAGCCATGGTGCTGGCCGTCATGTCCATTCTCCTGTTCAGTGTCTTCAATGGAAGTATCGCTACTTTTAAAGTAATTCCTCCCTACTTGGTATGGATATACTGGATTAATCCACTTGCATGGTCTATCAGAGCATTAGCTATCAACGAGTTTAGAAGTGGTGCCAACTACGACCAGAACCCGTGTCCTATTGTTCCTAATGAAACCGATTGTATCGGGTCGAAACTGCCTTGCGCTCCTGAAAGATGTGGAGACTTTTACCTTCAGGCCCGTCAGTTCCAGACGGATGAATGGTACATGTGGGCATGCATTGTATTGCTTGGATGCTATATTGTGACTTTCTTTGCGCTTACAGTATGGGGGTTGAGTAGGTTCAGATTTGGAAAAATCTACTCGGAGGAGTTGTCTGAAGAAGAAGTCGAATCCATGGATGCTGCCAATGATGCTTACAATGAACCATTAACGGAGCAAGTCGTTCCTCTTGCGCGGGCAGAGTCTCTAACAGTTGAGATGAAAACAATTGTGTTTAGTGATTTGTGGTATTCAGTTCACATTCCCAAGAGTGCCGCCGAGGAGGAGAAAGACATTGATTTGCTCAAAGGTGTGAGTGGATGGGCAGAACCTGGATTGATGACTGCATTGATGGGAAGTAGTGGTGCTGGGAAGAGTACGCTACTTGATGTCTTGGCCGGAAGGAAAACAACCGGGAAAGTGAAAGGGCACATTCTTGTTAATAGTGTGCCAGTCGACATGAACACATTCAAACAGGTGGTTGGGTATGTGGAGCAGTTTGGTGTGCATGATGTTTATTCAACAGTGGAAGAGTCTTTGATGTTTAGTGCTGGATTGAGACTTGATCATCCTGATAAGGTTCGTGAATTTGTGGATGAAATTATGGACCTGTTGGAACTGCGTAAGATCCAACATTCCGTTTGTGGTTCCCTCTCAGTTGAAGAGTCTAAGAAAGTGACCATTGCTGTTGAGATGGTTTCGAATCCAAGTGTTTTGTTTGCAGATGAACCTACTAGTGGACTTGATGCACGAGGTGCAGCGATAGTAATGAGAGGAATTCAGAACGTCGCTCGATCTGGTAAGTTGAATTCGAGATGTAGAATGAAGAGAATCTGATATATGTATCAGGGCGAACTGTAATCTGTACTATACATCAACCCAGTCGAGCAGTTTTCACGATGTTTGATTGCTTACTTTTGATGCGAAAGGGAGGCAAGGTGGTTTACTTTGGAGAAATTGGTTCTGGATGTGAGACATTAATTAAGTATTTCGAAGATATTCCCGGAACCACTCCATGTCCTGATGAATACAATCCTGCAACCTGGATGCTGGAAGTCATTGGAGCTGGCGTTGGCAAAGCGGACAAGAATGCTCATGATTACGCCAGTGTCTACAGCAAGAGTCAGATGTGGGCAGATACCCGTCAAAGATTGAAGTACGACTTCCTCGCTCCTGAACGAGCTGATGACCCGTTACCGGGGGATGCATACCTTAACAGCAGTAGTCGTCATTTGATGGCATCATCTACTTCAAGTATGAGAAACATCATGGCCAGTCCTTTGCAGAGGAAATTGGCTCATCAGAAGCAACAACTGGATCTTATGCATGGGTCTCGTACATTTGGATTAAAGCCTCGTAAATCGTTTTTCGTGCAGGTCCAATATTTGCTTGGTAGGGCGAGACAAGGATATTGGCGTGCTCCGGAATTCAGTTTGAATCGATTGATTGTCATTACATTTGTCGCTGTTTTGAATACAATGACCTTTTTTCAACAAAAATACACAACAAGTGCCGAACTTCAGAGTCGTATTACAGTAATGATGTTTATGGCGCTGTTATCTGGTTTGTATAATATGTTTACTATTATGCCATTTCAGATAGCCAAACGTGCTCTTTACTTCCGTGAAACATCGAGTGGGATGTATTCCATTCTTGCAGCTGTTATGAGTGACGGAATAGTGGAGACTCCGTATCTAATCATTGAGATGTTGATCGGAGTAAACATTATGTACTGGGGAATCGGGTTTGATAATGACATTCCAACTTGGTTGTTCTATTCGGTGATTTTCTTCCTGTATCTTCTTTTGATGACTTTTCTTGGAATGTTTTTTGCCAATCTAATGCCGGATGCAACCACTGCGCAATTATCTGCCATTTTCATGATTTTGATTATTCAAAATTTCTCTGGTGTGGTTGTTCCATATAACAAATTGCCGAGTTATTACAAGCCATTGTATTACTTTTCTCCTCAGACGTATGTGTTGGAAGGCATTTATACAACGCAGTTTCATAATGATTACACTTACTTGTGTAATCCCACCGGAATGGCGCTCACGAATGCCGAAAATTGTGCTTCGATTCGAGACACGTTGTGTAAATACATCGTACCTGTACCAGGTTTAGATCTCCGAAAGATCTTTCATTGCGATGACCCTGGTTTGGAGTATTGCTCGTGGTTCCATAGTACATGTGATAATTCGACCTCGACCATCCAGGGCCTATGCGATAAGTATTTGCCACCTGCTCAGAGAGAGAAATGCGATCAATTACCTGCTGCGTGTCAACTGTTGGACGTTTGCACAGTAGACGGAGAATTACCTTCCAGCTTCAAAGAGTTCAAGAACCTTACATCGAAAATTACCGGTATCAGAGTCACCGCGAAGGAATTCATTTTGGATCAGTTTCTAACAGGATTCAAATATGAAAACCGGTACATGGACATCATCGTTCTAGTCGGATGGATTATCTTACTGCGAATAGCAACAGTGATAGTGGCACTTACTGTGAATCACAACAAACGATAATTTAATTTTTTTACATGAAACATATCTTGGGTCTACTAGTTCGTGGAAGCCACTGCTCCCTAATGAATTTGAATAAATCCTCTTTTACCTCATTAAGAGACAAGATGTTGAATGATTTCACGTCAGCGTTCAAATCAATAATAATAATTGCGTCACTAGATTCCATGCAATTCTCCAAAGCTTCCTTCTCAACCAGCTTTAAAACCCTATTAATGGTGCCAACAGCCAAAGTAGACGGGCGAGATTTCAGTTGCTCGATTTGGTTGTCAAGCTTGGAGTTTTTAGGGAAAAGCTTATATACAGGGCGCTGCAACCATGACATGTCTTTGAGCAATTTACAAGCCCGAATAGCAGACCTGGACAAAATCAATACACTAGAATTTTTCGGTTGCGCCAAAACAACTTCAACAACTGAATTTGAAGAATTTGAGACAAAATCAGCCTCTTGAAAACAACTTTCATTCGGGTACATTTCTATTTTAGAAAGTCCGGCACTATTATCCTCGTATAATTTTGTAAACCATGAACAGCAATCAGGACCTGGAGCCAAATGCGCGGCACTTTCGATCGTTTTCTTTTTCTTTGTTTCGTTCTCAACGTCGCTTTTGATACGTCGTTTCTTCCCTCCTTCACCCATGTTATGAATAAGTGGTGATGAATACAAAAACGAAACGGCCCCCCACATTAATCGTATTCGTTTTTCACTCACTTTTTGTGCCGCGCTGGATTGTGATGCAGAAGAATACGAAGATAAACTCGACTACAGAATCAGTCTCTGCTAAATCTTCTTTTAAAGATGCTCTTTTATTTTCATCGCTTAGAGGAGTTAAGAAAGCATCCAAGCAAGAGTTGCGTTTCAAAGAGATTGAAAACGAACTCCTACAGAAAATTTCTTTGCTGGAGCAAGAACTAGAGGACTTGAAAAATGGACATTCTTCGTATCAGAATCATGTAGAGAATCATGTGAACGGGCATTTACAATCATTACAATCAAGAATCGATGCATGTCGCCGGATTTCAAAGATTAACGCCCGAGTGTTAACAGATACCCATTCAGCTGCCTCCACTCGATATACTGTGTTGGCTGGTGCGATTGTCTTGGGATGGGTCGTTATCATCAGTGAAGTTATTGCCAATCATTTGTATATTTTCTGCTTTGTGTCAGTTTTCGGTTTGATTACCTTTCCGCGAGCGTTGCCCCAGGAATCAGATCCTTTTCAAGATTTGAAAATTTCGCCTCTGACGCCATTGAAGGAAATCCAATCTGTTGAATCTGTCGATATTCCAAAGAAAATGAAATTCGGGGACAGTGAATATATAGAAACGAGGTTAGCCCACATGCAAAGTCGCGTCGAAGAGTTGTCGACTGATCGTTTTTCAGCCTTGAAACTCATGAGAGAGCACTTTAAAGAATCCGATACAGAGAAAGATTACGTAATAGATGATTTGATGTTGCTGCGATTTCTTTACGCGAGAGATTTTAATTTTGAAAAATCGAAACTGATGCTTGAAAACCATGTGAAATGGAGAAGCATTAATGTTCCTGTTCCTGTGAATCCAGTTGATATTGTTAAAGGTCTTCAGTCAGGACTTGCAAGAAGAGCTGGATTTTCAAAATTTGGAGAGCCCATAGTCCTTGTTCAAGTAAAGAACTTTACAGTTTCAGATTTTGAATCTACTGATGAATTTATGAGGTTGTGTTGGTTCGTTTTGAAACTGGCAGTGGAAGAGCTACCACCAAATTTAGAAAAAGGCTTGATTTTTATCGACATGGATGGATTTTCATTGCGTCGTCATTTTGGGCCAAAAGCTGCTAAAATGATTGCCGCATTTGTAAATGTGGTCCAAGACCAAAACCCCGAACGCCTACGCAAACTTGTTCTTTTCAACACACCAGGTGTATTCAGATTCGCATGGAAGGTTATCAAAGGCCTCGTTGATCCCAACGTGCAAGAAAAAATACTGTTTGCCACTGACCTATCCGTTTTGCTGGATGACATGAACCCGGAGGATTTGAATGTCGAATATGGCGGAACCCGAGACATTACATATCCTATAGAAGATATTTAATTAATTTTTTAATCTTCAAGCTCTTCAACACGTTCTTTTAGTTCTTGATTTCTCTTGGAAAGCTCCGTGATGATCTTCTTCAGTTCTTGGTTTTCATCCTTCAGCTCTTGGTGTTCGTTTTGTAGTTGAGTAATATCCACATTAGTAGGAGCACCAAAATACTTCTTCACAAAATCAAGAGCGTTAGGCGGCTTTTCTGGTTGTTCGTACAAGCTAATAAGGACTAAATTTGTTGTTAGGTACGGTGCTACAGTACATAATTCGATCTCACCTTTTGTTATCGCATCGTTTATGCCGGCCTTGTCAAGGTAGGTGCTGTATTCTTCCTTCCTTTCCTCGCATGTCTGCAAACGTGTTAGTCGAGCAACACTTTTAAACTCTTCACTTACTCTGTAACCCTTCTGTACTGGATTCGTTGCCTGCATCCCTTACCGAAAACGTTTTTTGGCCGTTACTTAAAAAAAATTGTTTGATAATAGCAGGGATGGAAAAAAAAAATCTGACGGTTAGGTGAGGTTACACGACTGATCGTGGTCTCCCATGCTGTCCATTTTGAAGGTAGAGAAATCATTGCACAGATGTTAATCGTAGACGTTATCATTACAGCGAATCAAATACTACTGGGGGCACTTCGAAGTTTTCCGGAATTCAGTTCAGACTCTTTGAGTGACAGAATGATGGAAAACCAAAGGTTTTACCATGG
>Ga0105053_10006699_pt1 | contig 15760 bp, 13 predicted proteins | sample BON01_FD_78093 | JGI IMG/M metagenome (GOLD analysis project Ga0105053, IMG submission 78093) | Freshwater microbial communities from Lake Bonney liftoff mats and glacier meltwater in Antarctica - BON-01 | ecosystem: Environmental > Aquatic > Freshwater > Ice > Glacier meltwater | place: Lake...
CGTCGATGTTCCGCAAGGATCACGCCACGTTCCTCGGCGTCCAGGTGCTTGTAGTGTCTTTCCATGGCAACATCCTATGCCCTCTGGGCTGTCGGTGTCGCACTTCAAACTTGAGCCTAAGCTCTATCCAATGATTGAACTGCTTGACGGTCGATGTGTTAGCCTGTTTCGGGGCCGCACCGACGAGCCGCATATTTGGCATATCGACCCTATTGAAAAGGCGAAGAGTTTTGCCAAATCTGGCGCAGAATGGCTGCAAATCACCGATTTTGATGCCATGTCCGGCGATGAACGCAACGCGGATCTCATTCGTGAAATCATCCGGACTGTGGGTATTCCGGTGCAGTTGGGAGGTGGATTTCGCAGCTTGGAACGCATCGCTGAATGGATAGATCACGGTGTCGGGCGCATCGTTGTTGGCACTCTGGCCCTGAATCAACCCGACCTAGTCAAAAAGGCAACAAAACTATTCCCCGATCAGATTGTGCTTGCGGTTGATGTTTTTGAAGGCCTTGTCGTCAGCGATGGTTGGCGACAGAAAAGCGCTTTTACGCCCTCGGCATTTCTAAAGGCCTTTGAAAAAGACCCCTTTGCGGCGATCATCATAACCGATATCGGCGCTGACATCGGCGATGCTGAAGACAGCATAGCCCTCATCGCGCAACTGGCTGGCGAAGCCAGAACCCAGGTTTTAGCAAGGGGGCTGTCACGGTCACTCGATGATCTGTCGCGCCTGAAATACGTGCCTTCCGTCTCCGGGGCACTGATTGGACGCGCCTTGTTCGATGGAAGCTTCGACTTTGAGGCCGCCCTTGAGGTTGTCAAACCTGCTGATGAAAAACGCGCTAAGTTCATTTGAAACGTATTTTAGTGTTGGTGCGGCGCTCCGTGTTACTGCGGCGCTTACTCAGTCATATCGCAGGGCCGTCGTTTTGCCGCGGAAGATATAATAAGACAGAATAGTATATCCCAAGATGGCAGGCAGCACGAATGCCGTTCCAAGTAATATGATAAACAGGCTTTCTGGCGCGGCAGCCGCTTCATAAATTGTGATCTTTTCCGGCACGACATATGGGTAGAATGAATAAGCCATGCCCCCATAGGCCAAAGTAAACAGCGCTGTGGCGGCGACAAAGGGGGTCCATGACCAGCGGTCATTTAACAGTGGCAGCCGCGCGAGTTGCCACCACAGAAAAATGACAAATACGCCTGATATGACGGGAAGCGGGGACAAATACACAATCTCAGGCCAGCTGAACCACTTGTCATAAATCCGCGTGCTTACGAACGGCGTGGCCAAGGAAATGGCCCCTATCCCTAAAACAAGTCCCCAAATCCCGCCTTTCGCCCAGCCGATTGCACGAATTTGTAGCTTTCCGTCTGTTTTCCATATCAACCAAGCCGCCCCGATAAAGCTGTAACCAACGGTCAGAAAGACAGCTGTCAGGAGCGCGAAGGCGATATGTGGCCAAGTCCATGTTAGCCCCATGATATACATGCCAAGCATGAATCCTTGGCTTAGTGACGCCATCAGAGATCCTGCGAAAAAGGCACCATTCCATAGCGGTTTTTGTGCGAGCGGCGCTTTGGCACGCATCTCAAAGGAAACACCCCGCAGTATCAGCCCGACCAACATGACAAAGACTGGTAGATAAAGCGCTGTTAGAATAACGCCATGCGCAGGCGGGAAGGCCACAAGGAGCAAGCCGACAGCGAGCACCAGCCATGTTTCATTCGCGTCCCAAAATGGCCCGATAGAGGCAACAAGCCGGTCCTTCTGATCATCATCTGCAAGCGGCATCAGCAGGCCAACGCCCAAATCAAACCCATCCAGCACCACGTAAATCAGGATTGATGCACCCATAAGGGCCGCAAATGTCCAAGGCAACCAAATGGCGGGGTCTCCAAAATAGTCCATAGTCATTCTCCTGGCAGTGAAGCGGCAATTTTGGCTTCACCGCGGCGCGGGTAGCTGCGATTTGAATAGGGCTCACCGCGTGTTGCTTTGAGCGCAAGATAGGTGATGACCCCAATATAGGCCAAAATCAGTGCTCCATAGATAACGAGGTAGCCAATCAACGTGCTGAGCACCATGCCGGCAGGGACATTGCTGACGGCATCCTTTGTCGCCAAAACACCGTGTACGAGCCAAGGTTGACGGCCAATTTCTGTTGTGTACCAACCTGCCAGTGTCGCAATCCAGCCACTAAAGCTCATCGCGCAAAAGGCGTAGAGCGGCAGCCTTGGCATGCCCTGCGCACCATATTTACGCAGCAGAACAAGGCCGGTCCAAGACAACAGCAACATAACCATGCCTGTCCCAACCATGATACGGAAACTGAAAAACACTGGGGCGACACGGGGGTGCAACACCTCGCCGTCATCGGTAACAAAGTCGTTCAGTCCCGGCACTACGCCATCGGCTTTGTGCGTCAGGATTATCGAGGCGCCATTTGGGATGGCAATTTCGAACCGATTTTCGCGTGCGCTTTCATCTGGTATCGCAAACAATACCAGCGGCACATTTGGGCCCGTCTCCCAATTGCCTTCCATTGCAGCGACTTTTGCAGGCTGATATTCCAGCGTGTTCAATCCATGAAAATCACCGGCCACGATTTGAAGTGGGATCAGACCTGCGGCTGCAATAATGCCAACCCTTAGTGCTGACTTCACATCCTCTGCGCGGTCGCCCCAAAGCATCCGCAAGGCCGAAATGCCAGCAATAAGAAAGGCAACCGTGAGACCCGACGCCAACAGCATATGCACAAAACGGTAGGGCATGGATGGGTTAAAAACGATTTCATACCAACTGGTTGCAAATACAACGCCGTCAATCAATTCATACCCCTGCGGCGTATGCATCCATGAGTTCAGCACAATGATCCAGAAAGTAGACATCGTTGTCCCGAAAGCCACCAAGAACGTCGCCAATGTATGGACCCACGGCCTTACGCGCGATGCACCAAAAAGCATGATCCCCAGAAACACCGCCTCAAGGAAGAATGCAGTCAAAACTTCGTAAGCCAGCAAAGGGCCAGCGACGTTTCCCACGGTCTCCATAAATCCAGGCCAGTTCGTCCCGAACTGGAAGGACATTGTGATGCCTGAAACAACGCCCATGGCGAAGGACAGCGCAAAAACCTTCACCCAGAACATGTAGGCGTCCATCCACTTCCGATCCTGGGTAGCGGCAAATCTAAGCTTGAAGAATAATAGCATCCACCCCAGTGCAATGGTGATCGTAGGAAAGAGGATATGGAATGAAATGTTGGCGCCAAACTGAATGCGCGAGAGTAGAAGTGTATCCATCGAAAGCTCTGCCTTCAAATAATTATCTTGCAGGCGTTAGGTATGGCATTTGTGGTATTAGAGAAGCCGGTGCGACAATAAGCACGGGTTTGAACCAGAAAAGAGCCATTCCTGATAATTCTCTGATGCTGCAATCGCAACGATGTGGGTGCTTGATTCCAGTTCTAGGCCCGAAGCCGCCATGCGCTGCATGTTAGAGTGGCGACCGCAACTATTTCTAGCTATGGTGCTAAGCATACGGCCAAGGTGGCGCCTCAATTTGCCCTAATGGCCTTTCTTGAGTCTGTGGTTATTGGGTTGATTGGCCAAAATCAGCACTGCTCGCCGCCTGCAAGACCACCCCAACACTGCGTCGCAAACCACCAGACCCAAGCCGTTGCGCGCTGTTGCGGCAGGCTCGGGCCCATAAGGGGGCATGAGGGTCGTTTGGGATAACATGTCATCAAGCTGGCAGACATAGCCGCCAGCGCGATTGGCTTTATTGCGCAGTATAACCGCCATCGACAAGGTGGTAGCTTCCGGTGATGAAGCTGGCCTGATCTGAAAGCAGGAAACAGGTAAGCGCCGAAACTTCCTCAGCTTTGCCGAGACGGTTAATCGGGTGCATTCCGGCAATGCCATTTAGCGCGGCCTCGTCTAGGTTTTTCTCCAAAAGTGGCGTGGCGATGAAGCCCGGCCCAACGGAATTTACACGAACGCCAACCTTGGCATATTCCATTGCGGCGACTTTCGTTAAGCCGACGACCGCATGTTTGGCTGCGACATAGGCGCTTGCCGTCGCAAAACCAACGGAGCCCAAAATCGACGCCATATTGACGATGGCACCACCACCTGCCTTGACGATTTCTGGAATGCCATAGCGCAATCCGTAAAAAACGCCGTTCAGGTTAACGTCAACCACCTTGTGCCAACCGTCGAGCGGGTATTCTCCAACCGGTGCGGCGGGGCCGCCAATGCCCGCGTTGTTTACAAGCAAATGCAAGCCACCTGTCTGGGCCACGGCGAAAGCTACCAAATCTGCCACCTCGGCTGCAACGCTGGTGTCAGTTTTGTGGTGCAGAACCTTGCCACCAGCCCCCTCAATCTCGGAGGTGACAGCGGACATTCCTGCTTCGTCCATATCTGCCAGAACAACGGTGGCCCCAAAGCGCGCCAGATCGCGCGCAATTGCCGCCCCGATGCCCGATGCCGCACCCGTTACGATTGCAGTCCTGTTGCTAAAATCCAATTGCATGACGATCTCCTCAAATTTGCTTGAACACCAGAACCCTCTCACCCATCGCAACTGGGCGCATTGACCTGTGTCAGTATTTGGGCGCGTGATCTAACAATAGAGGGTTGAAATTCCTCTCTCGACTTGGTTCAGGATATGTCCCTAACCTCGTTCAAATTGGCAGGGTCTTGAGCTTATTTGGACGCCGGGCCATCGTTTAGCCTACGGATTTTACCCGCGCTGCCATCGCGCCGCTGCCCGGCGCCTTAAACAATATCGCATGCCGACGTAAATTTTCCGGACAGATGGTGAGGGTTACAAGGTCGGGCGACGACAACAGACGACGGCATAAATATTCCGAGCGCAGCGCGATTTTACCGCTTCGATACTTTGCGGCTAGCGTACTGGACTCGGTCCATATTTTTGGACGGGTCAACCGATGAGCCTTTTAAAGCCGACTTAAAATCACACAAAGCGCCGTTCAAAGATCCGCGCCGTAACTAGCCATGCGCTGCCACAAGCATCGACTCATTTGATGCGGATAAAACAGCTATTGTTACTCCTAACCTGCAAGGCTTGGAAATCCGCCCACCACCCGACGCAGCCATTCACGTGCGTTCGGGATCACCAATTCCAATTGGGGCAAATCGTTGACACAAAGAAATTTGATCTCAGGATTGTCTGCACTTTGCAAAAGCGCCCAGGTTTCGGCTGGTGGGCGACCAATGCCCTGGCCGCTCTCAATATGAAGATGATCGTCCGCCGTGTTTACAACGGCATTCCCAGCTACAATGCAGGCGTGATTATGCAAGCCCTGCGGTAGGAACTGGCTCAGGTCCCGAAAGCGATGGCGGATATTCTCAATGAAAGCATCCCTGTGCTTATCAAACAACAGCGCCATGACTGAGCGCCTCAGCGGATGGACAATATGGGCTGAAGAAAAAAGCCTGTTCGCATCAATCCCCGCAATGCGCGCAGCGTTTATCTGCATGAAATGATTAAATTTAGCTGGGTCGTCACGCATCTCTGGCTGGTGAAGTAACCCACTGTAATCTACCCATTGACCACGAAGGACAGGGAAAAGGCCTTCAAACACATCTGTTGGCAGTAATGGCGCGGAAAGAAATACGTCGTCGTTGAAATACATGAAGCGCTCGCTGAGCCCCTCAATCCGCCACATCATGCTTTCAATTGCCAACGAATTGAATGTTGGAAGAACTGCGCTGAATTCATCGAAGATATCGCGGTGAAACGCGAAGCTGACCTTCGCACGCAGCTCATCAGAAAGCTGTGATAGGTTTGGGAGCTCGCTATCGACAACAATCCAGATTTTTCGTGTCCAAGGCGCGAAATTCTCAATGGATTGGAGGCAATACAGGATTTCATCATTGCTATTCCACCGATGTGGGTTGATCCCATTTTCATGAAGTATGGCACCAGCTTTTGCCATGTATTTAGCGCGCTTGCGGCGGTGGGAGACCGTGTTCCCGTTGACCCAAGTAACGACCGCATCAATGGGGTCGGCATATATATGTGGCGTATTGATCAATTTATCTGCATTCCCATACTGAGGCGCCGGATACATAATCTTAGCCGTCGCTAATGGTAGATAGAATTGCTGTGCAGCTTTGCAACTTCACCCCAATTGGCGCTATTTTGGACTTAGAAAAGCCGATGCCGGTCCTGTTAACCCATCCTAGCGCGGCAGGTTCGAAGCCGTCAGCGAAATCAACAAGCCTTTGAATATTAGCGCGCGAGCGCAGCTTTTAGCGCGTAATAGGAGCCCTTTGGGGTGCGCTTTAGGGTGTCAAAATCTACATGCACCAGTCCAAAGCGTTTTTCATAACCAAACGCCCATTCATAATTGTCCAGAAGCGACCAGTAGAAAAAGCCTTGGACGTTAGCCCCATCCGCAATTGCGCGGTGAACGGCATCAATATGGCCATTGATGAAGGATTGGCGTTCTGGGTCATGAACGGCGCCGTTTTCGATTGAATCATCCCGCGGCATACCATTTTCAGTGACGTAGATTGGCAAGTTGCCGACATAGTCGCGTTGCATACGGGTCAGGAAATCGTAAATGCCTTGGGGGTAAACTTCCCATCCCATCGAGTTTTTGGGGAGATCGCCGGGTACATCCAACACGGCTGGCCAAGTCGCATTCTTATCTTCTTTTACCAAGTGGCGGGTGTAGTAATTGACGCCCAGCCAGTCGAGCGGCTGTGAAATTTCGGCCAAATCATCTTGCCAGCCTTTGGGCATATGCGGCTCGAATCCTTCCATGGCTTCAGCCGGATAGGTGCCGCGGATGATAGCCTCAATAAACCACCGGTTATGGGTGGCATCTTGTAAGGTTGCGGCGTGCAGGGCTGCGGTCGTATTTTCAGCGGCGCTAATATGATCAAAGTTCAGCACAATACCAAGGTTTTGTTGCCCCATCTCACGCAAACGGGTCATCGCTGCACCATGCGCCTTTAGGACGTGATGCATTGAGCGCGCCGCAGCGCGAATGTCGCGTTGGCCCGAGGCGTGATGTTCAAGAAGATGCGACAGGTAGGCCACGCACCAAGGCTCGTTGATCGTCGCCACTGAGGCAATGCGATCGCCGATACGCGCATTGATAACTTCGGTGAAGTCCGCAAACCACGCTGACACGTCAGGATTGGTCCAGCCGCCTAAATCGGCTAGGGCCGACGGCATTTCCTAGTGATAGAGCGTCTGGAACGGTTTCAACCCCCGCGCAAGAATGGCGTCAACAAGGCGGTCGTAAAAGTCCTAACCTTCGGGGTTGGCCGCGCCACGGCCCTCGGGCATGACCCGCGCCCATGACGTTGAAAAGCGATAGGCGGCCATGCCGGCGTCTTGCAACAAGTCCAAATCGGGTTCGTAGCGGTGGCAATGATCACAAGCCACAGCGCCATCTTCGTTGCGTATGACATTGTTGCCAGTCGCGGCGAATGTGTCCCAATGGGTTGATCCGGCCCCGTCGAATTTATGGCCTTCAACCTGATAGGCAGCGGTCGCTGCACCGAACAAAAAACCGTCAGGGAAGTCGGAACGTTTGAAATTCATGGTATTTCCTTAGGGTTAGTCAGCGCGCGGGGCAGGGCCAGTGGATTTACCCACCATCAGCTCTGCTTCAAGTAAAATGGTTTCTGGGGCTGCGGTAGGGTTTGCGATTTGGTCGATTAGTATTTGGGCTAATCTGCGCCCCGCATCGCGGACTGACGAGCGCGTCGCCGTGAAGATAGGGACTGCGTCGCCATTTTTCAGATAGGACAAAACGTCGTCATGCGTAATTACCGACACATCGCGCCCCATGATGAGCCCGCGGTCTTCAATGGCGCGGCGAACCCCCAATGCGCAGATCATCGACGAACAAAGAATCGCGGTCGGCGGATCGTCAAGGTCAAGCATATCTTGTGTTGATGCATAGCCGTGAACTTCGGTCATTTCATCGGCCCGCATGATTGTCGTATCGATCCTTATGTCGCGTCCGCTTAGCCCCTCTTCATAACCAGCACGGCGACGATGCGCAAAATCCATATGCTCCAGCCCGTTGATCAGGCCAATTCGTCGGTGCCCCAGGTCGAGCAAAAAATCCGTCGCCCTGCGAAAAGCTGAACGGTTGTTCACGTCAAGCCAAGCGTAAGGGCTATTATGCCCCGAAGCACGGCCATGCACAGCATAGGGCAGGCCAAGGGAATCAAGTAAGCCGATGCGCGCGTCATTCATTCGTGGGCTATGCAGTATGACGCCGTCGACAACGCCACGGGCACGAAGGTTCTGATAGGCTGCGGGTTCATGACCATCTTCGACAACAGACAACAGCATGTCATAGCCGTTGCGCGAATAAGTCTCACTGGCGCCAGCGATAAAATCACCGAATACTGGGTTGACCATTTCATGCTTGGTCGAAACGGGGATCACATGACCAATAGCGTGGGCGCGTCCCGTGGCCAAGCCTTTTGCGCGTGTGTTGGGCGCATAGTTATGTTGGCGCGCGGCAGCAAAAATCCGGTTGCGTGTCGCCTCATTCACCTCGGGATAGCCGTTCAAAGCACGGCTCACCGTGGTTTGGCTGAGGCCAAGTTTCTGGGCAAGTCCCTTAAGGTTCATTGTTTCCATAGTCTCAAAGCGCTTTCAATTCAGACCAAACACTAGCGACTGCTGACGGGTGCGTCAAAGGGATTTCGTTGAATTTTAAAATGCTGCAACTGCGAATAGCCCAATAAAAATGGGCGATTTGTAAAACTTTCATTGACAGAGTGGGCATCCTGCGCGACCATATTTCATGACCAAAGCGCTTTGGAAGATGATTCCATTTTCGCTTAAGTCGATTATATCGCGTGTGAACGCGCCCATGGGAGGAATATACATGAAGAAGACACTTTACGTTGGCGTGGCCGCATTGGCCCTGACCGCTGGCATGGCGCAGGCCGAGGGTCACCTCGTCTTCACGCCAGGAGAAGGCTCGTTCAGCTGGGACAGCTACGAAGCTTACGTGGCGGACGCCCCCGACTTGAGCGGCCAGACAGTTACCGTGTTCGGCCCTTGGCTGAGCCCCGAAGCCGAAGTCTTCACCAGCATGCTGGCCTATTTCGAAGAAGCTACAGGCGCTACGGCGACTTATACGGGTTCTGACAGCTTTGAGCAGCAGATCGTAATTGACGCCGAAGCCGGCTCACCGCCAAATATCGCAGTATTCCCACAGCCCGGTTTGGCTGCAAACCTTGCCGAACAGGGTTTACTAACGCCGCTTGGTGCTGAAAGCGCAGCTTGGGTTACTGAAAACTATGCTGCTGGCCCATCTTGGGTTGATCTTGGCACCTATGCCGACGCTGACGGCATGGACCAGTTCTACGGCTTTTTCTTTAACGTGAACGTCAAATCCCTCGTTTGGTATGTGCCTGAAAACTTTGAAGATGCTGGCTATGAAGTGCCGCAATCTATGGAAGAGCTGATTGCACTGTCCGAGCAGATCATCGCAGATGGCGACACACCTTGGTGTATTGGTCTGGGTTCCGGTGCCGCGACTGGCTGGGTCGCAACCGATTGGGTTGAAGACCTGATGCTACGCACACAATCACCTGAGGTGTATGACATGTGGGTTTCCAACGAAATTCCGTTCAATGACCCTCGGGTTCTTGAAGCCATCGACCTATTTGGCATGTTTGCTAAGAACGATGACATGGTTGCAGGCGGTTCCGGCGCAGTTGGAACGACAGACTTCCGTGACAGCCCAGCTGGCATGTTCACCTCGCCCGCACAGTGCTACATGCACCGTCAGGCGTCTTTTGCCCCAGCGTTCTTCCCAGAAGGCACTGAACTTGGCACCGATGCAGACTTCTTCTACTTCCCATCCTATGCCAGCAAAGACCTCGGCAATCCTGTCTTGGGCGGTGGTACATTGATGGCTGTTACCGATGCAAATGGAGCAACGATGGAGTTCATGAAGTTCCTGCAAACGCCGATCGCACATGAGATCATGATGGCGCAAACAGGTTTCCTAACACCACATACAGGCGTCAACTTGGCGGCCTATATGGACGACACGCTGCGTGGCCAGGGCGAAATCCTGCAAAACGCAACGACGTTCCGCTTCGACGCATCTGACCTGATGCCCGGTGCGATTGGTGCAGGCACGTTCTGGACCGGCATGGTTGATTTCGTCGGCGGCGCGTCCGCTGAAGACGTCGCTGCGCAAATTCAAGCCAGCTGGGACGCATTGAAGTAATCGTTCCACAATCTGTGGCGGCCCTTTGTTTATGAGGGGCCGCCACAACTGACTGTTAGTCGTATTCAAATAAAATTTGGGGGGACAGGATCATGCATCCAGCAATACTCGGTCTAATTACGATCTTTGTCGGTGTCGGGGGCTGTGTCGGATATTTCTACGGCGCGAACGTGTTTCTTGACAAAGTTCTGTATCCTGCCAAAGGCCCCTATGTGGGGCGCAATATTAACCGCGCCAATTTGATCCGCCCATGGATTTTCCTTGGGCCAGCGATCTTGGCGTTGGGCCTGTATCTGGCCTATCCAGTTTTCGCGACACTCATTTTAAGTTTTCAAGAACGGCTTCCAGGCAATGTGCGCGAATTCGTCGGGTTTGAAAACTACACCAAAATGTTTGCCGAGCCCAAATTCGCCGAAGCCATGTTCAACAACGTGTTGTGGTTGACTGTCGTGCCAGCAACGGCGACGGTGTTTGGCCTCGTGGCGGCACAGCTAACCGACCGCCTTAGCTGGGGCAATATCTCAAAATCAATCATCTTTATGCCCATGGCGATTTCGTTCGTCGGCGCGGCCGTTATTTTTAAACTGGTCTATGAGGCCCGCCCAGAGGATGTGGCCCAAATCGGTATTCTCAACCATCTCTATCTTTTGTCTGGCGGGGCAGAGCCACAGCAATGGCTTACGATTCCGTTTTGGAATTCGTTCTTCTTGATGGCAGTGCTGATCTGGATCCAAACGGGTTTCGCTATGGTGATCCTATCTGCAGCCCTGCGCGGCATTCCCGAGGAAACGATTGAGGCCGCGATTATAGATGGCGCCAATCCGTTCCAGATATTCTTTCGGATCAAGATCCCACAGATTATGGGGACGATCGTCGTGGTCTGGACGACCATCACGATCGCCACGCTTAAAGTTTTCGACATTGTGTTTGCAATGACGAACGGCCAATGGGAAACGCAAGTCCTCGCCAATTATATGTATGACAAATTGTTCCGCGCGAACGATTGGGGCATGGGGTCCGCTGCGGCGATGATCATCATGTTGCTGGTCACACCGATCCTCGTTTGGAACGTCTATAACGCTCGTAAGGAGATGCGCTGATGGATAGCATGGCTGGATCAAAGCCCGCAGTCGTTTGGGCGCTCAATATCTCTGTTGTGGTACTAACGCTGCTGTGGCTTTTCCCGACACTCGGGCTATTCGTGTCCTCGTTCCGCACAAGTGAACAGATCACGGCTTCTGGATGGTGGTCGTCGATGTTCCCCGCAGAACAGACCGTGCAATTGCGCGTCCTTGATCCTGACGAAAACCGTATTGCGCTTGAGGGCGGCGTATACGTTGTTGAGGGTAGCGTGTTTGGCGCTGATTTGGCCGCGGTAGAAATCGACAGTTGGGGCACATCGTCGCGCGCGTTGGATGCCTATGCGCCCGGTGATGTGGCCGATTTAGGCGAGGGTGCAACGATCACGTTGAACGCAGATGGCACCTATATATGGCAAGGCAACGACGACCAGATTTCAGGTCGCGCCCAACGGTTGTTCGTCAAAGCGACGATCCCCCCGGAATTTACACTTGCAAACTACGACCAAGTCTTGTTGGACAAACAAAACTCAGAAGGGATGTCCAAAGCGTTTTTCAATACGCTTACAGTGGTGATTCCTGCGACGATTATTCCAATCCTGATCGCGGCCTTTGCCGCCTATGCGCTGGCATGGATGGAGTTTCCCGGCAGGGCGCTTTTGGTCGCCGCCGTGGTGGGTTTGTTGGTTGTTCCACTACAATTGGCATTGATCCCGTTGCTGTCCTTACATGTCGGCGCGATGGAGCTTTTGACCTCCGTTATGGGGTCTGTCGATGATGACAGTAAACTTACGTCGGTCAATTGGTTCGGCAATCTATTTGGTATGTCCGAGGGCGAAAAGATCGCCGGTAAAGGCTATATTGGCGCATGGCTGGCGCATACCGGGTTTGGTCTGCCATTGGCGATCTATTTGCTGCGCAACTACATGGTCGGCCTGCCGCGTGACATTATTGAAAATGCCCGGGTTGATGGCGCGACTGAGTTTCAGATTTTCACCAAAATCATTCTGCCGTTGTCGTTCCCGGCGCTCGCGTCTTTTGCGATCTTCCAGTTCCTTTGGACATGGAATGACCTGCTGGTGGCGCTTGTGTTCTTGATCGACAGTTCGGGCAACACAACCGTAATGACCAAGCAGATCGTTGAATTGCTGGGCACACGCGGTGGCGATTGGGAAATTCTTGCGACATCGGCCTTTGTGTCGATTGCGGTGCCGCTGCTGGTGTTCTTCGTCATGCAAAAATACCTCGTGCGCGGCCTGTTGGCCGGCTCTGTTAAGTAAGAAAGAACGCTTTTCATGACTAAAATGGAAAAACTACCGGGCAGCGCCCATCTTGAGAAAGACAAAGACTGGTGGCGCGGTGCGGTGATCTATCAGATCTATCCGCGCAGCTATCAAGACAGTAACGGCGACGGGGTCGGGGATCTTGCGGGCATCGTGCAACGTATTGAGTATATTGCATCGCTTGGAGTTGATGCGATATGGATTTCGCCGTTTTTTACGTCACCGATGAAAGACTTTGGCTACGACGTTTCCGATTACTGCGATGTTGATCCGATGTTTGGCACAATTCGGGATTTTGATGCGGTGGTCAGCACGGCGCACCAACACGGGCTAAAGATCATGATTGATCTGGTCCTGTCGCACACCTCTGATCAGCATGCATGGTTTAAAGACAGTCGCAAAAGCCGTGATGCAAGCAAGGCGAATTGGTATGTCTGGGCTGACCCCAAAGACGATGGCACGCCGCCAAACAACTGGCTGTCGATATTTGGCGGGTCAGCTTGGCAATGGAGCGGGCAGCGCGAGCAGTATTTCCTGCACAACTTCCTAGCATCGCAACCCGACCTGAACTTTCATGAACCAAAGGTGCAAGACTCGCTGCTGGATGTTGCAAATTTCTGGTTGGAACGCGGTGTAGACGGGTTTCGTCTGGATACCATAAACTTTTATGTCCATGACAAATTGCTACGGAATAATCCGGCTTTGCCGCCTGAGCAGCGCAACAGCACGATTGCACCGTCGGTGAACCCCTATAATCACCAGCAACATTTATACTCCAAGAACCAGCCCGAGAACCTCAACTTTTTGCGCAAACTGCGTGCGGTGATGGAGCCGTATAAGGCCGCAGCCGTTGGCGAAGTTGGTGATGCGCAGCGGGGCCTTGAAATCCTAGGCGAATACACCGCCGGTAACGATCTGATGCAGATGTGCTATGCGTTTGAATTTTTGGCCAATAGCCGCCCTACGGCTGCCGAAGTGGCCGATGTCATGGGCCGTGTGGACAAACATGCAGCCGACGGTTGGGCCTGCTGGGCGTTTTCAAACCACGATGTCAAACGCCATGCATCGCGATGGGACTTGCCCGCCGAAGGCCTACGAATGATGACCACACTCATGATGTGCTTGCGCGGTTCGGCCTGCATTTATCAGGGCGAAGAACTGGGCCTGCTTGAGGCCGACGTTGCGTTTGAAGACTTGCAAGACCCCTACGGGATCGAGTTTTGGCCCGAATTCAAAGGCCGTGATGGCTGTCGCACCCCAATGGTTTGGGAAGACTCCAACGCCAATGGCGGGTTTAGCAGCGCAGACAAAACATGGCTGCCTGTCAGCCATGAGCACACCCAGATGAGTGTTGCCAACCAAGAAGGCGTTGCAGGCGCCTTGGTTCACCACTACCGCCGCGCCATTGCCCTGCGCCACGCGCATCCGGCCTTGGCAAAAGGCGAACACGACGTTGTTAAAGCTTCGGGTGACATTGTTTATTTCACCCGCACACTTGGGGGCGAGTCAATTTTTTGCGCGTTCAATCTGGGAGACACACCGTCCAATCTGGCCCTGCCATCAGGAGCGTGGCAGGCCATTGGCAGGGATGTAGGCGGCATTGAGGCGCCTTCTGGCGATACACTTACTTTGGGTCCGTGGCAGGCGTTCATCGCCACCGCGGCGCACAGCTAATTTAACGGGAGGGACACGGATATGGCTGATCTTAAACTGACAAACATTGCCAAAACTTACGGTGGCAAGGTTGATGTTCTTACGGACATCAACCTTGTCATCAAGACCGGTGAACTGGTTGTGTTTGTGGGCCCATCTGGCTGCGGCAAATCAACATTGCTGCGTATGATTGCGGGCCTTGAAAAGATCACCGGCGGAGAGTTGCAGATCGACGGGCAGGTTGTGAATGATGTGCCACCCGCACAGCGTGGCATCGCAATGGTGTTTCAATCCTACGCGCTTTATCCGCACATGACCGTGCGCGACAATATGAGTTTTGCGATGAAGTTGGCGAAAAAGCCAAAGGCAGAAATTGACGCTTCGATAGCGAATGTTGCGAAGATTTTGCAGCTTGAAGATTATCTTGATCGCCTGCCTAAGGCGCTTTCTGGCGGGCAACGTCAGCGTGTCGCCATTGGCCGCTCAATCGTGCGCGATCCGAAGGTGTATTTATTCGACGAACCACTTTCAAACCTCGACGCTGCGCTGCGCGTTGCGACGCGGATTGAAATCGCCCAGTTGAAGGAATCCATGCCGGATTCAACCATGATCTATGTGACACATGATCAGGTTGAGGCGATGACATTGGCGACCCGCATCGTGGTGCTGGCCAACAAAGGCATCGCGCAAGTCGGCTCGCCGCTTGAGCTTTATGAACGCCCCAAAAACGAATTTGTGGCTCAGTTCATCGGCTCGCCAGCGATGAACCTGCTCGCCGGTGAAATCACCGAAACGGGCAAGGTTACGACCGTCACACTTGCTGCCGGTGGTAAAGTGAAATCTGCAGTGCCAACACAGGCTGCCGACCAAGGGCTGAAGGTGAATATTGGTATCCGCCCCGAAGATATGGTCAGCACTGACGGCCAAGATTACGCCTTTGAAGGCAAAGTGAAACTCACCGAAGCCTTGGGTGAAGTGACATTGCTGTATTTCGACAAAGTTGGTGGCAATGACGCGGTGATCGGCAAACTACCAGGAATTCATACGGGTCTGCGGGGCACTTCGATACGGATGTCCGCAGCGCCCGAAAAGGTCCAGATATTCCACGAAGGACGTTCGCTTTACTACCGTTAAGCCGTGACGATGCGCGACGGGCATTGTCACGTTAACGCATAGGGTCAATAACTAAACTGTCCGGTTTCAGGGACGAAGTTCAACATCAGGTGTCAGCACCTGCACGGCGGCTTTGACGGTGCTGGATTGGCCGGATGCGATTAGCTTGGCCACATTACCCTGCACGTCGGGGCCGAGCTGACTTAGCGCAATCAGTTCTTTCTGCGAATGTGCGACGGCGGTAAATTTGAGCGCCTCTGCGGCCTCGCGGTCTATGGCCGCGCCAATCGCATCCGCTCTGATCAACGTGCGGGTGCTTAGCCCTGACCGCTGCACGATGGCATCAGACCAAGTTACCTTCTTGGTAACTTGA
>Ga0105053_10006701_pt1 | contig 15755 bp, 9 predicted proteins | sample BON01_FD_78093 | JGI IMG/M metagenome (GOLD analysis project Ga0105053, IMG submission 78093) | Freshwater microbial communities from Lake Bonney liftoff mats and glacier meltwater in Antarctica - BON-01 | ecosystem: Environmental > Aquatic > Freshwater > Ice > Glacier meltwater | place: Lake...
CTGCATGTGGAAGGCAAACATCGTGAGCTTCGCGAAGGCCTGATCAACGCGCTTCAGTTCTCGAAGATCAAAGACCCCAGCGCGCTGGGCCTTTCGCCACAGATGGTGGAAGCGACGATTGCCTCGGGCAATGAAGCGGCACAGAAAGCTGACTTTCGCGATGTGCTCGATCGTTCCGTTTTTGTGCGCAATGCATGTATCGTGGCCTTCTTCCTGCTCGCGCTGGGGGCACTGGCTGTCGGCGTGGCGAAGAACAAGACTTTGGGCATCTGGTTCAATCGCATGTTCATGCTCGGCGACGATCGCTATCCGCGCAACACGCAGTTTGTATTCAAGACCAATGACAAAGGCGAGTTGCTCCTGCCGCGCGGCGATGACTGGGAAGCTGCTGTGCAGGTGACCGGTGTTGTGCCCCAGTCGGTCTATATTGATTACGCCCCCAACACCGGCGACTCCGTCACGCAGCTCATGGCCCGGCAGGGCGAAGAAAACGCCAACGCAAAAGAAGGCCAGTTCACCGCAAATTTCAAAAACATCATCGAAGAGTTTCGCTTCCGCGTTCGCGGCGGCGACAACCGAATGGATTGGATTCCTGTGCGCCTGGTTGATCGTCCTTCCATCGACAGCTTCGACCTGACACTCGAACACCCGCGCTACACGGCACGTGAGCCGCAGGTCGTCTGGTCGATTCGTCCTGCGGTGATCGCTGCGAGCGGCAACGAGAAGTCGCCGCGCCAAGATGCCAAGGCCGGGTCGAGTTCCATCTCGCCCCTCAAAGGCTCGACCATTCGCTTCACCGCCACCAGCAATAAGCCGCTCCAATCTGCCACGCTCAAGTGGGAAAAGGGCGAGCTGCCGCTGACGATCGAAGAAGCGCAAGGCAAAGATGATGCAGGCAACGCGCGAAAAGTATCGAGCTTCTCGGCAGTCCTTTCGGAGGAGCAACTCACCAGCGCCACCTACGCCATTGACCTGCTCGATACCGAAGGCCTCGAATCCAAACGGCCCACGCGATTCATTGTTCGCCTTCGCGCTGACAAAGACCCGACGGTGCGTGCGCAGCTTCTGGGCATCAGCAGCATGATCGTGACTGATGCTCGCATTCCGATTGAATCGACTTTCCGCGATGACTATGCCGTGACCGCGGCAGCACTGAACTTTCAGTTTCGAGGCGAAAGCGAAGAAGCACCCAAAGGCAGCGACAGGATTCCATTCACGGATGTGAAGCTCAATGAACAGGATGTCACCGAGCGCGGGTACACGCATGTCTATCGCTGGGAAGTGGGCGATCTGAAAATGCCGGTGGGTACGAACATGACTTTCCATGTCGATGTGCAGGACAACGACACCATCTCCGGCCCCAAGATCGGCAAGAGCACAGCGTTCTTCGTGCGCGTTGTGACGCCCGAGGATCTGCGTGCGGAGATGACTCGCCGTGAACAGGAACAGCGCCAGGAATTTGAGCGACTGATCAAGACGCAGGATGACCTGATCGCCGAGACGCGCATCGTTCTCGCCACGGGCGGCACACAGCCACAGCTCTCGGCGGCGCTGAGGCAATCGCTCATGCAATCGCAGAAGCGCCAGAAACTCACCGCCGACCGCTGCAAAGCCATCGGCAAGCAGTACGACAACATTCTGCTCGAAGTGATCAACAACAGGCTTGAAGATGAAGATGGCCCGGTGCGCACAAGGCTTGAAGGCAAAGTGATTCAGCCGCTCTACAACTTGGGTGAACGCGAAGGCATTGCTGCGACTGACAAGCTTGATGCGGTGCGCAAAGCCAGCGATGGCGCGGCCCGTGAGAAGGCACTCCAGGCAGCACTGGCGCAGCAGATTCAGATGGCGGATCAGATGCGCGAAGTGCTCAAGAACATGGTCCGCTGGTCCAACTATCAGGAAGCGGTCAATCTGCTTTATCAGGTGCTCACCACGCAAGGGCAGGTCAATCGCGAGACCTTCCGCGCTCATCAGGCGCGTCTGCAAGGCATTTTTGGTGAGGGTGATAAGCCTAAGTAATTCGATGAACATTTGAAGACACGCGCAGCGATGACGCTGCGGCTATGAAAGAGAATCGCGCGATGTAAAAAGCATCGCGCTTTTTTTAGCCGCAGCGTCCTCGCTGCGCGTCTGCGATGGGCTACCGTTCTAATCCTTTCCTAACGCATATTCACATTCTTCTCACGATTGCTGCACAAGCGTCTCACGAAAGACTTCTAACTTTAAGTCTGCACTGATTGCAGTGCCCGCTCTTCGCATGTCGGGCGATGGCGGCCAGGGACAGTTGTTAGTGAAACCTCTTTTCAGGAGACTCATGATGATTAAGGTTCCCGCGTGGATGGCAGCAGGTGCGATGTGCGGTTTGACCGCTGTTGCAACCGCAGAGACGGCCAACGAAGCTCAGCTTCGCGCCAAGGTCGAGCAGTTGGAAAATCGCCTGTCGCAAGTCGAAGGCAAGAGCAACGAGAACTGGCTCAATGAACGCCGGGCTGAAGAAGTCAAGGCGCTCATTCAGGAAGTGCTCGCCGATGCGGACACCCGCGCCAGTCTGATGGCTGATGGCATGACGGCCGGTCACGATGGCAAGTTCTTCATCGCCTCAGCTGATGGCAAGTTCCGCATGGACATCGGCGGTCAGCTCCAGTTCCGTTATATCTTCAACTTCGAGAACGATGATGACGACAAGAGCGACGATGGCTTCCAGGCTCGCCGTACGAAGCTGAGCGTGGGTGGTCACATCACCGCTGGCCCCAAGTGGAACTACAAGCTGGTGCTTGCTGGCGAGCGCGATGACGGCACGATCCTCGTCGAAGACATTGAGATCGGCACCAAGATCACGGACAACCTCAACGTGAAGTTCGGTAAGTTCAAGCTGCCGTTCCTCCGCGAAGAACTCAACAGCTCCTCGAAGCTGCTGACCGTCGAGCGTGGTCCTTCAACCGAATTTTTCACACTCGATCGCGCCGAGCAGTTTCAGCTTGGCGTTGACATGGACATGATCCGCATCCTCGCTTCGATCAGCGATGGCTCGGACAGCGAGTTCACCGAAATCGGTGCAGATGCGGTGGAGATTGCTCTGACCGGTCGCATCGATCTCAAGCTCGCGGGTGACTGGAAGCAGTGGGATGATGTCTCCGCGTGGAGCGGCGAAGCATTCGCAGCCTTCATCGGCGCGGCGGTTCACTTCGAAGCTGGCGACGGCCGCAACGGTGGCGACGCCAACTACTTGGCTTGGACCATTGATGCCTCCATCGAGACCAACGGCTTCGGTCTGATGGCAGCCATCACCGGCGGCCACACCGACAACGACTCAGGCGTGGGCGATCGCGACATGATCGGCTTCCTCGTGCAGGCTGGCTACATGGTCATCCCCGACACCCTCGAACCCTTCGTCCGCTTCGACTGGATCGATGGCGATGTCGCTGGCCAGGATGAAGCCATGTTCGTCACCGTCGGTGCCAACTACTACTTCAAGAAGCACAACGCCAAGTTCACCGCCGACGTCCTCTTCTGGCTCGATGGCGATGATCCGACCGGCAACCCCTTTGGCAACAGCGAAGTCGGCTCCGGCTTGGGCTTCACCGGCGACACGCAGGCCAAGGACAGCTTCCTGATCCGTCTCCAGTTCCAGCTCCTGTTCTAAAAAAGCATCTCCCCTCGATGCTCGAATGAGACAGCTTAATGGACCGTCTCACGGGCGAACCGGTGGAAACACCGGCTCGCCCTTTTGGTACAGGAGACAGGGGACAGGAGACAGAAAACAGGGGACAGAAAACAGGGGACAGTAAGCGTGCCGTTTCCTGATTGCTCAATATTACTGGATCATCGTCTCCTGCCCCCTGTCTCCTGTTCCCTGTTCCCTGCCCACTGTCCCCGTTCCTCCTGCAAAGGTACATTGCACATGACAATCCTCGAAACCCGATCCACAGGACTCGCCATGAAAGCGATGAAACGAGAAATCGCCCGGCCAACCAAGGCCCATCTGCTCATCGTCGAAGATGAAGAAGACCTGCGCGAGCTGCTGGTCTATAACCTGGCGCGCGATGGCTTTCGCATCACAGCGGTTGAGTCGGGTGAACAGGCGATTCTCAAAGCGCAGAAAGATCTGCCTGATCTGGTGGTGCTCGATCTGATGCTGCCGGGCATGGATGGATTGGAAGTTTGCAAATCGCTCAAGAATCAGAAAGAGACCGCGCACATTCCGGTGGTGATGCTCACCGCTAAGGGCGAAGAGTCGGACATTGTGACGGGGCTGGAACTGGGCTCGGATGATTACATCACCAAGCCGTTTAGCCCGCGTGTGCTCTTGGCGCGTATCAAGGCGGTGCTTCGCCGCAAGCAGGATGATGCTGATCCCGCCAAGGAAGATGGAGCCATCGAAGTCAATGGCATGATCATCAGCCCCAGTCGCCACGAGGTGCGCATCGGCGAAGAGCGCATTGATCTGACGGCCACCGAGTTCAAGCTGCTGATGCTGCTGGCGCGTCGTCCGGGGCGCGTGTTCACGAGGCAGCAGATCATCGAGAACGTACACGGCGGCATGTCCGCGGTGACGGATCGTTCGGTCGATGTGCAGATTGTGACGCTTCGCCGAAAGCTCGGCACGCGCGGGGAAGATATTGAAACAGTGCGCGGCGTGGGCTACCGGTTTAAGGATTGAGGATCGCAAGTGAAAATAGAGCGTCTCGTGCCACACAATGAAACTGAAGGCATCGCACCACCGCTGATCGGTGGTGTTTCTATTTAGGGAAATCCGTAGGGTGCGGCGCCAGCAATAGCATTAGTAAATCTAATGGTCTATAACATTGACATTAGCACGGATAATGATAAGATTCAGATCTCATGTTCATGCTCCGTCTGTATTGCGATGTCGCGAGTCTGCGCAGCTTCTCCGCTGCGGCGGCCAAGCATGACATCACCCAATCAGCGGCGAGCCAGCGCATCGGGCAGCTTGAAAAGCAGTTGGGTGTGACGCTCATCGACCGCTCCACTCGGCCGGCGAGTCTGACCCCGGCTGGGGAGATTTTCTACACCGAAGCCCGCGAACTGATTCAGCGATATGACCGCCTGACTCAGCGACTGGCGAGCATGGCCAGCAATAGCGGGGTTGATCGCGATTTGCGCGGCGAAGTGGTGGTTGATGCGATTTATTCAGCGGGCATCGACCTGCTCAATCATCTGAAGGATGAGTTCGAATCGACTCGGCCACGCGTGACGGTCACCATCGATTACAAGCGACCGGAAGAAGTGTATGATGCGGTGTCCCACCAGCGGTGCGATCTGGGCATCCTTTCCTATCCGCAGCGGTGGCGCGATGTTGAAGTGATTCCGCTGCGAGATGAGCGTATGTGTGTGGCTTGTGCACCGGGTCATCCGCTGGCTTCGCGGAAGTCGGTACAGGCATCGCAACTGAGCAACTGGGAGATGGCGACGTTCGAGGCGGAATTGCCTGCGGGCAGGGCGATACGCAAGTATCTGCGCGAGCAGGATGCGGAGCCGACGATCGTCAGTGTGTTTGACAATATTGACACGATCAAGGCGGCCATCGAAGTGACAGAGCAGATTGCAATTCTGCCGCGTCGCACGATGAAGCGCGAAATCGAAGCGGGCACGCTGCGGGCGATCACGTTGGAGCCGAAGCTCGTTCGGCCGATGGGCATTATCCTGCCCAAGCGCACGCGAGCCTCAGGCACGCTTTCACCAGCCGCCCAGGCCTTTGTGGACTATCTCCTAGAGCACGCCGGCCCGGAAGCCGAGGCGTCCATCAGCGAAAAGGAATCGATAGGAGCCAGATAAGATGGACGGGACTATTACTTATTAAATATTACTTAATACTTATCGGCTATATCGGATAAAGGCCGCAGCAACAAAGCCAGTTTCTCCAATAGCTGTTAAGTAATAAGTCTTAAGTAATAAATAATCGCCTTGCTGCCTTGCTGCCTTTTTGTATGTATTGCAATTGCCGCGTATCGGAGTCTCTTATATGCACAACATCCAACACGATCCTTTCACTGATCCGATGCTTCGCCCCGGCAAGCACGGTCTGTATGACCCGGCCAACGAAAAGGAAAACTGCGGCGTGGGTTTTGTCGCCCATGTCAAAGGTCAGCGCTCGCACCAGATCGTGCTCGATGCGCTGCAAGTCCTCATCGCCATGGATCACCGCGGCGCGTGTGGCTGCGAATCCAACACCGGCGATGGCGCAGGCATCCTCACCGCGCTGCCGCATGAGTTTCTCGCTAAGGTCGCCAGGAACGAACTCAAGGCTGAGCTGCCTGCCCCCGGCAAATTCGCGGCGGGCATCGTGTTCCTTCCGCAGATCGAAGCCGATCGCAACAAGTGCAAAGAGATCATCGCTGCCGCCGTCGCAAAGCAGAAGCAGAAGCTTGTGGGCTGGCGCAAGGTGCCCGTTGATTCTGCGAAAGCGGACATCGGCCCGGCTGCAAAGAAATCCGAGCCCATCAGCGAGATGCTCATCATCGCCGCCGGTGACGGCTTTGAAGGCGATGCCTTCGAGCGCCAGCTTTACATCATCCGCAAGACCGCGACCAGCCAGATTCACGCCGACACAACCCTCAAGCAGGGCAAGGCGTTTTACGTCTGCTCGCTCTCGACGAAGGTCATCATTTACAAAGGCATGCTGACCCCCGCGCAGGTGCAGCTTTATTTCGCCGACTTGTCCGATCCTGATTTCACCAGCCATCTGGCGATGGTGCACTCTCGTTTTTCGACGAACACTTTCCCTTCGTGGGATCGCGCTCAGCCGATGCGCTTCATGAGCCACAACGGCGAGATCAACACCCTGCGCGGCAACATCAACTGGATGAAGGCTCGCGAAGGCGTGGTCGATACCGATGCCTTTGGTGATGATCTCAAGTCGCTCTTCCCCATCTGCGATGCAACCACCAGTGACTCGGGCTGCTTCGATAACGTGCTCGAATTCCTGCTCATGTCCGGCCGAACTTTGCAGGAAGGCGTGATGATGATGGTGCCCGAGGCCTGGCAGAATCACGACTCGATGCACGATGAGAAGCGCGCGTTCTACGAATACAACTCGGCGATGATGGAGCCATGGGACGGCCCGGCGTCGATCGTCTTCACCGATGGCCACTACATCGGCGCGGTGCTCGATCGCAACGGCCTGCGTCCTTCGCGCTACTACCTGACCAAAGACGACCGCGTCATCATGGCCAGCGAAGTGGGGGTGCTGCCGGTCGATCCGAAGATCGTCAAGGAAAAAGGTCGGCTGCAACCTGGCCGCTGCTTCCTCATCGACTTCGCTCAAGGTCGCCTCGTTCCCGATGATGAACTCAAATCGCAGGTCGCCAAAGCGCGGCCATACGCGCAGTGGCTCAAGGATCAGCGCATCACGCTTGATGAACTCGATGCCGCCAAGGAATCGCATGGTTTTGAGCCTGAAACCGTGCTCAATCGCATGCAGGCGTTTGGGTACACCGTCGAAACGATGCACTTCATGCTCGCTCCGATGGTGCATGAGAATCGCGATCCTGTGGGCTCGATGGGCAATGATTCTGCGCTGGCGTGTCTGAGCGATCAGCCGCGCATGTTGACGGATTATTTCAAGCAGCTATTCGCGCAGGTGACCAATCCGCCGATCGATTCGATCCGCGAAGAAGTCATCATGTCGCTCGAGTGCTACATCGGGCCTGAAGGCAATCTGCTCACCACCACTGAGCAGCAGGCTCATCGTCTGCTGGTGCCGCACCCGATCCTTACCAATGAGGAACTGTCAGCGATCAAGCACATGAATCATCGCGGCTGGAAGACCAAGACCATCGACATCACCTGGCCCAAGAGCGAAGGCACTACAGGCATGAGTAAGGCGCTGGCCCGCATCTGCGATGAAGCAGAAAAGGCCATCGACGAAGGCTATTCCATCGTGGTGCTTTCTGATCGCGCCATCAGCGCGGATCGCGTGCCTGTCAGTTCGCTCCTGGCCTGCGGTGCGGTGCATCATCATTTGATTGGCCAGTCCAAGCGCACGCGCCTGGGCATCGTGCTCGAATCCGGCGAAGCGCGTGAGGTGCATCACCACTGCCTTCTCACCGGCTACGGCGCCGATGCGATCAATCCTTATCTCGCCTTCGAATCACTCTGGAAAGTTCGCGCTGATGGCATGCTCAGTGACGAGTTTGAGAGTGATGACGATGTTGTTTACGCCTACCGAAAAGCGTGCGCCAAAGGCATGCTCAAGGTCATGGCCAAGATGGGCATCTCCACGCTCCAGTCTTACAAAGGCGCTCAGATTTTTGAAGCGGTGGGCCTCAACGAGGATGTCATCGCTCGCTCCTTCGTCGGCACCGCCAGCCGTATTAAGGGCGTGAACCTCGATGTTCTTGCTGAGGAATCGATGCGCCGTCACGCCATCGGCTTCCCCGCGCGAAAGACCGAGTTGCTGCCCGTGCTGCCCAACCCCGGTGATTTCCACTGGCGGGCCGATGGCGAACGCCACATGTGGGATCCGCAGTCGATTTCTGATTTGCAGATGGCAGCGCGTGGTAACAGCCGAGAGGCTTATGCACGATTCTCCAAGCACATCAATGAAGACACGAAGGTGCGCTGCGCCCTTCGCGGCCTGCTCAAGTTCAAGGACGGCGGCAACCACGGCCCGATCAACATTGATGAAGTCGAGCCCACCGCCAATATCGTCAAGCGCTTCGTCACCGGTGCGATGAGCTTCGGCTCCATCTCCGCCGAGTCGCACGAGACTCTCGCCGTCGCCATGAACCGCATCGGCGGCAAGAGCAACACCGGCGAAGGCGGCGAAGACCCCGAGCGATTCACCCCGCTGCCCAACGGCGACTCCAAGCGCTCCGCCATTAAGCAGATCGCCTCGGGCCGCTTTGGTGTCACCATCTGGTATCTCGCCAACGCGGATGAACTTCAAATCAAAATCGCCCAAGGTGCCAAGCCCGGCGAAGGCGGTGAACTGCCCGGCAAAAAGGTCGATCAGACCATCGCTCGCATTCGCTACTCCACGCCTGGCGTCGGCCTGATTTCGCCGCCGCCGCATCATGACATTTACTCCATCGAGGATCTGGCGCAGCTGATTCACGATTTGAAAAATGCGAATCCCTCCGCGCGCATCAGCGTCAAACTGGTGAGCGAAGTCGGCGTCGGCACGATTGCCGCGGGTGTGTCCAAGGCACATGCCGATCACATCGTCATCGCTGGCGATACCGGTGGCACCGGCGCTTCACCGCTGACGAGCATCAAGCATGCCGGCTTACCTTGGGAACTGGGCATCGCCGAAACGCATCAGACGCTGGTGATGAACGATCTGCGCAGCCGTGTTGTTTTGCAGACCGATGGTCAGATCAAGACCGGCCGCGATGTCGTCATCGCCTTCCTGCTCGGTGCTGAGGAAATCGGCTTCGCCACCGCGCCGCTGATCACGCTGGGCTGCATCATGATGCGCAAGTGTCACCTGAACACGTGTCCCGTCGGCATCGCGACACAGGACCCGGTGCTGCGCAAGAAGTTCAACGGCAAGCCTGAGCATGTGATCAACTATCTGTTCATGGTGGCTGAGGAATGCCGTGAAATCATGGCGGATTTGGGCTTCCGCACGATCAACGACATGATCGGCCGCGTCGATTGCCTGGAGACCGATGCCGCCATCAATCACTGGAAGGCCAAGGGCATTGACCTGTCGCCGATGCTCGCCCCCGCAGTCAAGCCGCACAAGCGAGTCGGTGTTTACTGCACTCGCAAACAGGATCATGGCTTGGAACTGGCGCTGGATAACACGACCTTGCTCGCGCTTTGCAGGCCAGCGATCGAGCGCGGCGAAAAAGTTCGCGCGGAACTGCCGATCATCAATACCAACCGCGTCGTGGGCACGATCTTGTCGCACACGGTTGCCAAGCGATGGGGTGAGAAGTGTCTGCCCGAAGACACGATTCATCTGAAGTTCAAAGGCTCCGCTGGCCAGAGCTTTGGCGCGTTCCTCGCAAGAGGGATAACGCTCGATCTCGAAGGCGATGCGAACGATTACGTGGGCAAGGGGCTCAGTGGCGGCCGTATTCAGATTTATCCGCCACGCGAATCGACCTTCGTTCCCGAAGAAAACATCATCGTCGGCAACGTCTGTCTCTACGGCGCGACCGGCGGGCAGGCGTTTTTCCGAGGCAAGGCGGCTGAACGTTTCTGCGTGCGAAACAGCGGAGCGTATGCCGTCGTCGAAGGCGTCGGCGACCACGGTCTCGAGTACATGACCGGCGGCCGTGCCGTCATCCTCGGTGCGACCGGCCGCAACTTCGCCGCAGGCATGTCAGGCGGCATCGCCTATGTCTGGGACAAAGCTGGCGACTTCCTCACCAAGTGCAACCTGGGCACCGTCGAACTCGAACCCGTCGAGAGCGACGAAGATGTGGCGGAGCTATTGCAGATGATCGAAGATCATCAGACCTACACCGGCTCGACCGTCGCGCAGTACATCCTCGACCACTGGCCCACAATTTTGAGCCAGTTCAAGAAAGTGATGCCGACCGATTACAAGCGCGTGCTGATGGAACGCCTCAAGCACGATGAAGAGGTCGAGGCGGATATTCACTGAGAAGCAAAGGTCAGAAGTCAGCGGTCAGGAATGATGCAGCAAAAAAGCCCACCCACTCCTGTGGGTGGGTTAGTTCAAAGACAAGATCGCAGCATTGCAATGAGGTGATCGAATGAAGCCGACTCATGACGACATCGACGACACCACACGCCAGCAATGGATCGCTGAATTTAAAGCGGCTGCAAGCCGGTCACTGCGGACACGTATGAAATACGCATTCATCAAAACCTACAAACCCGTGCTCGACGATGCTCCTTATCGCACGTTCGACACCATGGAGGACTATCGACGCTGGTGCGAATCGGCACTGCCGTCATGGCTTGGATATGGCCGCGTTTGAATACCGACAAGCCGAGGAAATTCGCGAGACGTTCGCTGCATGCGGCGTACGCTATTTGTTCATTGGTAAATCGGGCGCGATTCTGCTCGGCTTCCCGGATACCACACAGGATGCCGATCTGTATGTTGAAAAAAATGCAGACAACGGGCAGGCCATCGTCACTGCATTGCGTCAATTGGGTTTCACCATCAGCGACAGTCAGGCAGCAGAAATTCGAGGCAAAGACTTCGTGCAGATTAAGAATGGCCCATTCGATCTCGATCTGATCTTCGCTCCTGACGGGATCGAAAAATTCGACGATGCCTGGCAGCGAAGAATCGATGTCGAAGGATTTCCGGTATGTCATCCCGATGACATCATCGCCAGCAAGGAAGCAGCGAATCGACAGAAAGACATCGAGTCTTTACCTAGGCTCAAGGCGTTTCGAGATTACTGGAAATCGCACCACTGACAGTTTCATTTTGTGTTTCGGTTTTCAATCGTGATTTGATCTTTGTTATTTGAATTTTTCACCGAAGGTGACTCATGGGCAAGCCCACCGGATTTAAAGAATACCCCCGCCGCGCTGTTCCCTACCGCGATGCTGTGGTTCGCATCAGCGACTACCACGAGATTTTCTCGGCTCCAAATGAAGAGCAGCTTCGCAAGCAGGGCGCGCGTTGTATGGACTGTGGCGTGCCGTTCTGTCAGTCGAACTCCGGCTGCCCGATCGACAATCTGATTCCCGAGTGGAATGATCTGGTCTATCAAGGCCGGTGGAAGGAAGCGATCGATCGCCTGCACAAGACGAATAATTTTCCGGAATTCACCGGCCGCGTCTGTCCTGCGCCTTGCGAAGGTGCTTGTGTGCTGGGCATCATCGAGCCGCCGGTGACGATCAAGAATATTGAGAACGCGATCGTCGATCGCGCCTTCACCGAGGGTTGGATCAAGCCGCAGCCACCTGAGAGCCGCACGGGCAAGAAAGTCGCCATCATCGGTTCCGGTCCTGCCGGTCTTGCTGCGGCGGCGCAGCTCAATAAGGCAGGCCATCTCGTCACCGTTTATGAACGTGCCGATCGCATTGGCGGACTTCTCATGTACGGCATCCCCAACATGAAGCTCGACAAAGGCACGGTGCAGCGCCGCATCGATCTGCTCAAAGCCGAAGGCATCGCCTTCATCACAAATGCTCACGTCGGCGCACCCAAGGGTGACAACGGTTTTGTCGAAGCGCAGTCCGGCCTGCCTGCGCAGGCGAAGTATGTCGATCCGCAGCAGCTCATGAATGATTTCGATGCGGTGCTGCTAGCGACCGGTGCGACCAAGCCTCGCGATCTGCCGATCCCCGGCCGCGAGCTTAAGGGCATCCACTTCGCCATGGAGTTTCTCTCCGCCAACACCAAGAGCCTGCTCGACTCGAATCTCGCCGATGAAAAACACATCAGCGCCAAGGGCAAAGATGTCATCGTCATCGGCGGCGGCGACACCGGCGCGGACTGCATCGCCACCAGCCTTCGGCATGGCTGCACCAGCATGGTCAACTTCGAACTGCTGCCCAAGCCGCCCAAGGAACGCGCCAATGACAACCCCTGGCCGCAGTGGCCTCGCATCTTCCGCGTTGATTATTCGCATGATGAGACGACCAAGAAATTCGGCAAGGACCCGCGCGAATACTGCATCAGCGCCAAGCGATTCATCGGCGATGCTGCAGGCAACGTCATCGGCGTCGAGACCGTGCAGGTCAAGTGGGACAAGGATGCCCGCGGCCAGTTCAAGATGTCCGAAGTGCCGCTCACCGAGAAGGCCTACAAAGCGGATCGCATTTTCCTCTCCATGGGTTTCCTCGGGCCTGAACAGGCCATCAGCGATGTGCTGGGCATGGCCTACGATCCGCGTGGTAACTATAAAGCTGACCACGGCAAGTATGTGACCAACGTGGACAAGGTCTTCGCTGCTGGCGACTGCCGCCGTGGCCAGTCGCTGGTCGTCTGGGCGATCAACGAAGGCCGAGGTGCCGCCCGCGCGATCGATCAGTACCTGATGGGCGAAAGCAATCTGCCCGCACCGGATGTGAGCCTGGGTATGGCGACGGTGTGAGGTGACTTGCGATTTGATTGGACGAACTCAATCCCCCGCAAGCCCCAGCATCGAGGCGATGTAGCGGATGGAATTGCGCAGCGGCCGACGCGGAACCTCGTCAGCATTGTGGTGCAGAACGACCAGTGTCTGATCATCCATCGCAGGCTCGCCGCCACGATAATCCGTCAGTCGATCGAGCAGCGATCGCCCAAGCACCGGCGGGGCGGCGATGGGCAACTCGCGCACCAACTCCAACAAGCCCGCTTCCCCAATCAGCCTGCCATCGGCTGCGCTCTTCGCTTCCGTCAGCGAATCGGTATAGACCAGCACGAGATCATCAGGCGACAAACGCACTGCAAACTGCTGATAGTTTGTGCCTTCAATCACGCCCAGCGGCAGGTTGTAAGGCATCTTGTTTTGATGTTCGCCGTCCTCCTGAAGCATGTGATCAAGCAGTTGCCACTTCTTTTCACTGGCATCAAACCAGAGCGGACGCGGATGGCCGGCGTTGCAGACAATCAGGTGATCCGTCGGTGCAAAATAGCTCAGCATCACCGCTGTAGCGAAGATGCCCGTGTCTGTTGTTGCGCTGAATTCTTCGTTGAGTAGCTGCGCGAAGCCGGTCTGATCGAGATGATTGATGTGCTTTCGCATCAGCTTGCGAAGCGTCGTGGCCAGCCCGCTCACTGCGTTGCCATGTCCGCTGACATCAGCAACAGCGAAGCGCGAGACGCGCCCGGTGAAGCAACTGGAGATGTAGTGAATATCGCCGCCTTGCGCATCGCCCGCATACGGCTCACTAAAAACCCACGCATCAATGCCCGGCAGCTTGAGCTGCGTCTGCACCGCTTCCGTTCCGCCCCAGACTTCCAGGCAGCGAATTTCGTGTTGCGCCTCAGTCGTGTTCATCACATCATCGTAGCCCACCGGCGGTATATCACAGCGCGTGATATCATGAATTTCTCTATTGGGGCCTCGCATGTTTGCCAAAATCATCTACTTCCCGCTCCTCACCGTCGTCATCGTCATTGGATTGCTTGCGCTGCGCCGTGTCGTCAGCGGCAATCTCAGATCAGATGGCAATCGGCGAATGTTCAAGCTGCTGCTCGTGGCCATCGCGCTGGCGGCGAGCAGTCTCTACCTCATGTTCGGCGTCGATGAGCCTTGGGCACCTTGGGCAGCGGTCGGCGTGGTGTCCGTTGTTATGTTGCCGCTGCTGACGCCTGTTGGCCTGATAGTGATAGCGATGATGATCGCCAAACTCAGAGGCAAGCCGATACGTTGGAACTGATGCGCTGTTGCCCAACGCGCGGCGACAACTCCGCGGCAATAAAAGAAGCTTGTGCAACAATCGTAGCCGCAGCGTCCTCACTGCGCGTTCCATCATCTCTCTCATTGCTGTGCCTGTTCGCCATGCGGCCCATCCGCCATTACCATGCGCGTTTCAATTCCGTGCTGAAACCCCGCAGAAAACGCTATGACTGAGCCTAATCCGAAATCTGAATCCCGATCTACGAAGTCTCCGCTGCAAGCCCCCAAGGGCACGCGCGATTTCTATCCCAAGGACTGCGCATGGAGGCAGTACATCGTCGATGCCTGGCGACGCGTCTCGATTCGCAATGGGTTTGAACAGGTCGATGGGCCGATCTTTGAACTACTCGATCTTTACAAGGTCAAGAGCGGCGAGGGCATTGTCAGCGAGCTGTTTCACTTTCAAGATCGTGGCGAGCGCGACCTCGCTATTCGGCCTGAGTTCACGCCGACACTTGCGCGCATGGTGGCAGCGCAGGCCAATTCGTTGCCCAAGCCGATCAAATGGTTTTGCACGCCCAATCTCTGCCGCGCCGAGAAACCGCAGCGCGGCAGGCTCCGCGAGTTCTGGCAGTGGAATGCGGATGTGCTGGGCAGCGATCTGGCCATCGCCGATGCGGAAGTGATTTTCGTGGCGGTGGATTTTCTTCAGGAGATGGGCCTTTCGCCGCAGCAGGTGCGCGTCAAAATCAGTCATCGTCAGACAGTCCGCCACATCCTCAGCAAGCTCGGCGTCATCGATGAAAAAATGGATGACGCCTTCGCGCTGCTGGACCGGCGCGACAAGGTGGAGCCGATTGAATTCACCAATGGCGCAGCGAAGCTTGGCCTTGATCCGGATCGCGTGGCGCGCTTCGATCAGATTTGTCGCATGAAATATGCAGCGGGAAATCTTCAAGCCATGCGCGAGACCATCGGTATCGGCGATGAACTATCTGACATCGAAGCGCTCGACAAAGAACTCATCTCCTTTGGCATCAGCGAATGGTGCGAGTATGACCTGGGCATCGTGCGCGGTTTGGCGTACTACACCGGCACCGTGTTCGAACTCCACGAGCGCACCGGCGTCGAGCGCGCCATGGCGGGCGGCGGTCGCTACGACAAACTCATCGAAATGTTCGGCGGCCCCGCGACGCCAGCCGTGGGTTTTGGCATGGGTGATGTCGTGCTCTCGAATGTGCTGATGGACAAAGGCCTGATGCCCGAGGATGTCACACCGCGTGCTGACGCCTTCATTTTCGGCGCGACTGATTTGGGCGCAACGAAGGTTGCAGCACTCACCGCACAGCTTCGCCGCGCTGGATTGCACGCGCGGTTTTCGTACAAGACCACGCGTAACGCTGGCAAACTGCTCAAGGATGCAGCGACGGCCAAAGCGCGCTACGCAATCATCCTCGACGACGGTGTGGAAGGCGGCATCGTGCAGGTAAAGAACATGGCGACGGGGGAACAGGTGGAGATGGC
>Ga0105053_10006702_pt1 | contig 15755 bp, 12 predicted proteins | sample BON01_FD_78093 | JGI IMG/M metagenome (GOLD analysis project Ga0105053, IMG submission 78093) | Freshwater microbial communities from Lake Bonney liftoff mats and glacier meltwater in Antarctica - BON-01 | ecosystem: Environmental > Aquatic > Freshwater > Ice > Glacier meltwater | place: Lake...
ACGCCCGACGTCGAACACGGCATCGGCGCCTGGTCGCTCCAGGAGTTCCGCCGCGCCCTGCGCGAGGGTGTCGGCCCGGACGGCACGACCTATTACCCCGCGTTCCCCTACGACAACTTCACGCGGATGTCGGATGCCGACATCGCCGCGCTCTATGGCTATCTGATGGCCCAGCCGGCCTCCGACAACGCGCCGCCCGAGCACGATCTCTCCTTCCCCTTCAGCATGCGCTCGCTGCTGGTGGTCTGGCGCGCGCTCTACTTCGAAGCCGGGCCGCGCCCCGACGACGGCCTTGATCCGGTGCTGGCGCGCGGCCGCTATCTCGCCGACGCGCTGACCCACTGCGGCGCCTGCCACACCCCGCGCACCCTGCTGGGCGGCCCCGACGACGAGCGCTACCTGGCCGGCAATGCCGACGGCGCCGAAGGCGACAAGGTGCCCAACATCACCCCCGACAAGGCAACCGGGATCGGCGACTGGAGCGAAGGCGACCTGCTGTTCCTGCTCAAGGCCGGCATGATGCCCGACGGCGATGTCGTCAGCGGCTCGATGGCCGAGGTCGTCCAGGAATCGACGCGCCACTACACCGACGCCGATATCGCCGCCCTGATCGCCTGGCTGGGCTCGGTTCCCGCGGTCGAGAACAAGCCCTGACGACGGCCAGGTTTCATCCCGGGCATGACGGCGCGCGCACATCCCCCTAGGCTCTGACCAAGGCACGCCATTTACGAGCGCGTCAGCGATCAGGAGCCGCCATGGCCATACCCTTCGTCCACGAAGACACCGTCACCTACGGCAGCGCCACGGCGATTTCGCCGCTGATCCGCAGGGTCATGGCCGACAACCCCTCCGGCTTCACCTATCACGGCACCGGCACCTTCATCGTCGGCCATGGTGAGGTTGCCGTAATCGACGCCGGCCCGGCCGACCCGCGCCATGTCGCGGCGATCCTGGCGGCGACAAAAAACGAGACGATCACGCATCAGCTCATCACCCACACCCACAGCGACCACTCGCCCGCAGCGGCCCTGCTCAAGGAAGCCACCGGCGCGCGGACCTGGGGCTTCGGGCCGCACGGCTCGGGCCGGGCACAGGGCGACATCGTGGTCGAGGAAGGCGGCGACATGGATTTCCGCCCCGACCACAAGGTGCGCCATGGCGACCTCATCGAGGGTGTGGGCTGGACCGTGGAATGTGTCTTCACGCCCGGCCACACCTCCAACCACATGTGCTACTGCCTCAAGGAGGAAAAGGCGCTGTTTTCGGGCGATCACGTCATGGGCTGGTCGACCACCGTGGTCTCGCCGCCCGACGGCGACATGGCCGCCTACATGCGCAGCCTGAAGCTGCTGCAGGCGCGCGACGATGCCCGCTACCACCCCACCCACGGCCCGGCGATCACCGATCCGGTGACCCACGTGCGCGAACTGATCGCCCACCGCGAGAACCGCGAGGCGCAGATCCTGGCCTGTGTACAACAGGGCATCGTCACCATCCCCGAGATGGTCGAACGCATGTACGCCAATGTCGACCGCCGCCTGCATCCCGCAGCGCGCCACAGCGTGCTTTCGCACATCATCCACATGGTCGAGACCGGCCGCCTGGCCTGCGATGGCCCTCCGGCGATGCATGCGGAATACCGGCTGGTGTGAGCCAAAAGGCCCCTCATCCTCCCACGCCATTCGGCGCGGGCCCCTCCTTCTCCCCGTCGGGGAGAAGGGCAAGGGTGGCGCCACCCTTGCCCCTCTCCCGCTTGCGGGAGAGGGAGGGGCCCATGGCGCAGCCATGGGAGGGTGAGGGCCGGTGCGTTACTCCGCCGCCAGCGCGGGATAGTCCCGCAGCGCTGTCTCGGCGGTGATGATCCCGTCGGCGAGGTCCTGCTCGATGGCGGCGCGGTCGCGCTCGGCAGGATCGCCGTAGCCGGCGCCGCCGCCGACGTGGATCGCCAGCACGTCGCCCTTCTGCAGCATCATGGCATCCTTGGACTTCAGCGCGACGATCTTGCCGTCACGCGTCAGTTCGCAGCGACCCATCATGCCGTCCCGGCCACCGAACAGGCCGGCAGGAGCGATGCGGAAGCGGTCGGCGTAAAGGGCTAGCGTCACGTCATCCTTGAGCATCTCGTATGCCCGGCTGAAACCCAGGCCGCCGCGATGGCGCCCGGCCCCGGCGCTGTCGGCGGTCAGACCGTAATCGACGACGCGGAAGTAGTCGTATTCCATGTCGAGAGCCTCGACCGGCGTGTTCGAACAGTTCGAGAGCGGGCTGTCGACACCGTCGCATCCGTCGTTCTCGACACCCGCGCCGTAGCCGCCGCCGAAGACCTCGACATAGACCCGGTAACCGCCCTCGGAAAGATGCGAGAGGGCAAAGACCGAGGTGGTGTCGAAGCCGCAGGCGATGACCTTGTCGGGCACGACCTGGGCCAGCGCCTTCATCACCGCATTGAAGACACGGTAGGCCGGCTCCATGCGCGCCCGCACCGGCGCGGGCGGTTTCGGGTTGAGGATCGAGCCATAGGGCGCGTCGATGCTGATCGGGCGTTTCATGCCCTCGTTGAAGGGAATGTCGGCGCTGGTCAGCACCGATTTCACGCAAGCCAGCGCGGCCGACATGGTCGAGGAAAACGGCGAGTTGAGGTTGCGCCTGATCTGGTCGCAGGTGTCCTCGAAACTGATCTTCACCTCGTCACCCGCGATCGTGACCTGCGTCCTGATCACCAGCGGGGTATCGCTGACGCCGTCGTCGTCGACCGCGTCCTCGCCTTCATAAGTGCCGTCGGGGACCTCCAGGATGGCCGCGCGCACGCGCCGCTCCGAATAGTCCATCAGTTCGGCCATCGCCTCCTTGACGGCGGCGACGCCATACTTGGCGCAGAGTTCCCTGACGCGCAGGCCGCCGATGGCGTTGGCCGCGAACTGGGCGTTGAAATCACCGATCGTGAGCTGGGGCACGCGGATGTTGGTCGCCACCAGGCGCTCGAAACGCCCGCCGTTCCAATCCACGTCCATGTTGTAGCAGGAGGGCGGAATGCGCAGGCCTTCCTGATAGACGTCGGTGGCATCGGCATTGAGCCCCGGCGCGCCGCCGCCCAGATCGAGATGATGGGCAACGCTGGCGCCAAAACCCACCACTTCGCCCTCGAAAAAGATCGGCGAGAAGATGAAGACGTCGGGCAAATGCTGGCCGCCATTGAAGGGGTCGTTGGAGATATAGAAATCGCCGGGTTTGAGCGTATCGACCGGGTGGAAATCCGCGCACGGTGTGAAGGTCGCCTTCATCGGTCCAAGCTGCATGGGGATCAGTTCGGCCTGGGAGACGACATTGCCGTCGCGGTCCATCAGCGCGGCCGAGCCGTCCTGGGCCTCGCGCAGAATGGTCGAATAGGCGCTGCGGATGAGCTTGACGCCCATTTCGCGCGCACCCGCGATCAGCCCCTGGCTGATGACGGCATAGTCGACGGGATCGAGTGCCATGGTGTCCTCCTGGTCGCGCCGACTCTAGCACTCCCCCGCGGCGGGGAAAGAGCCGAGCTGCGCCAACGCGATTCTGGCTGTTCGTTTTGCTGACAGGCGTTAGCATCCGGCCCACCCGACCATGGAGCAGACGATGGAATACCGCGACGAAGTCTATTTCGAGGCCCAGCCGGAGAAGGAGGTCGCCTTTTCGGAAGAGGAATATGCCGCCCGCCTGACCCGCATCCGCAAGGCCATGGCCGCGGCCGGCATCGACTGCCTGTTCCTCTCCAGCCCGGAGAGTTTGTACTACGTCTCGGGCTACCGCTGCATGTGGTACCAGACTGAAAGCCCGATCGAATGGTCGGCGACCAACGGCATCGCGGTCCATGTCGACCACGACCACTACATCCATTTCGAGACCGAACGCGAGGCGGTGCTGACGCGCACCTTCACGGTCGACAGGGAAACCCGCTACTTCCCCAAGGACAGCTACCGCGACGGCACCCGCTACATCGCCGAGGAGCTGAAGGCGCAAGGCTGGCTGAAGGGCAACATCGGCATCGAGATGTATGCCATGCGCCCCAGCCGCGCGATTTCCGACCGCTTCCAGAGCGCGTTCGAAGCCGCCGGCGCCAGGGTGGTCGAGGGCAGCGCGATCCTGCGCGAGGTCCGCTGGGTGAAGTCCCCCGCCGAGATGGCGATGATGAAGGAAAGCGCGCGTATCGCCACCGTCGGCCTCAAACGCGCGCTGGAGGTGCTGCGCCCCGGCGTCATGGAGCTCGAGGCCCAGGGCGAGATCAACCTGGCCATGGCCCGGGAAGGCGGCGAGATGCAGGCCCAGCTCATGCCCGTGATCTCGGGAAAGAAATCGCTGGCGACACACGCCTACACCACGCGGCGCAAGATGCAGGCCGGCGACATCGTCTGCGTCGACGTCTGCGGCGTGCACAACCGCTACCACGTCAACGGCGCCCGCACCTTTTCCCTGGGCGAGCCCGCAAAGGACGTGATGGACGTGACCAACCGCGCCGCCAAGGTCATGGACGTGGTGAAGGACTGCCTGCGCCCCAACCTGCCGGTGCGCGAGCTCAACGAGAAGGTCAAGGCGCACTACGACCGCGAGGATCTGTGGACCAGCCGCGGCTGGATCGGCGGCTACGAGATGGGCATCGGTTTCCCCAGCGACTGGGTCGGCAACTTCGTCTACGACCCGCTCTCGGAGAAAAACGCCGACGCCGTCTTCGAGCCCGGCACCGCGGTCAACCACGAGATCCAGATCTTCATGCCGCGCCACACCGGCCAGTTCTTCATGATCGAGTCCTTCCTCTTCGAAGAGGACAAGGTCAGCCTGGCCACAGCGGAGGTGCCCTACACGCTGAACGTGGTGTAGCGGGGTCGGGGGGCGTGTACATGCCAGCACCGCCCCCATGTCCCTTCTCCTCATGCCAGCGAAGGCTGGCATCCAGACGCACTGACGAAGCAGCTGATCACCCGCCATGAAGGGCCACGTCTACATCCCGACCAACAAGCGCCACGGCACGCTCTATGTCGGCGAGACCCGCGACCTGGTTCGACGCATCCATGAGCATCGCACCGGCGCGCTGCCGGGCTTCACCAGACGCTACGGCCTGCACCGGCTGGTTCACTACGAGACCTTCGACTGGCTCGCCGACGCCATCGCGCGCGAAAAGCGGATCAAGGCCTGGAAACGCGACTGGAAAATCCGCCTGATCGAGGAACACAATCCCGACTGGGAAGACCTCGCCCCGCTGCTCGGCTTCGATCCGCTCTGAACCGAAGCGTAATTGCGTCTGGATGCCAGCCTTCGCTGGCATGAGGAGAGTGTGGTGGGCGCGGCGACTGCTCATCCCCGCCCTTGCATCCGCCCGCCGGGCCGGGGAACATCGCCACCGCATTTCAGGAGGACAACATGGCCGCAGTGGATGTCGATTATTCGGTGGATGGCTCCGGGCCGCCGCTGTTCATGGTGCATGGCATCGGCGGGCGCCGCTCGGGCTGGGACGGCATCGTCGAGAAGCTGAAAGGCGACTTCACGTGCATCCGCTATGACCTGCGCGGTCATGGCGCCTCGCCGGTACCACCGGTGCCCTATTCGCTGGACGAGCTGGTCGAGGACCTGGAGGCGCTGCGCGCGAAACTGGGCATCGGGAAGGCCCACATCATCGGCCATTCGCTGGGCGGCATGATCGGCCCGGCCTATGCCCGCGCCCACCCGGATCGTGTGCTGACGCTCGGCCTGCTCTCGACCGCCGCCGGGCGCACCCACGAGGACGCCGCCAAGGTGAAGGGCGTGGTCGCCGCCATGGAGGAAAAGGGCATCCCCGCGATCCTGCCCACCCTGGTCGACCGCTGGTTCACCGATGATTTCCTGGCCGGCAACAAGGCCGCCGTCGACGCCCGCCTGCAGGAGGTGCTCGACACGCCGCCCGAGGTCTTCCTGGCGGTCTTCCGCATTTACGCCGCTACCGAGATGGCCGCCTGGCTGCACCAGGTGACCTGCCCCTGCCTGGTGCTGACCGGCGAAAACGACGGCGGCTGCAACCCGCGCCTCAACCAGTTCATCCACGAACAGTTGCCGACAAGCGAACTGGTGATCCTGAAAGGCCTCAAGCACAGCATCCTCAAGGAGGCCGCGGTGGCGGTCGCCGACCACGTCGGGCGTTTCATCAAGGCGCACGGGTAGAAGGCAGGACGCCTCGCGCATCTCATCCACTGTCATTGCCGGGCTTGCCCCGGCAACCTACCCGCACCGACGTGCGTCGACCGCACGGACGTTGCCGCAGCGTCCCTTCCCCCCTTGCGGGGGAAGGACAGGATGGGGGGTAAGGCGCAAAGCGCCTGGCGCCCTCGATGTTGCAGAAGCTCGCCTGCGGCGATTCCCCCCTCCCTGACCCTCCCCACCAGGGGGAGGGGATGGTGCGGGAGGTTTCGGATCAGCCCCGCCGCAGGATCAGGTTGCGGTTGTCGTCCAGTTCGGCGGCCCAGCCTGTGGGGATGGCGATGGTGGAGGTGCTGTCCTCCATCAGCCAGGGGCCGGCCAGCCGGTCGCCGGTCTTCATCATGCCGCGTGAACCGGCCTGGCCTTCGTGGGCCTGGCCGTGTTCGTACATGCGCCAGGGGATCGGCGGTGCGACGGCCTCGTCGCTGTCCTCCGAAAGTGCCGGAACATGGTCGAGCGGGGCGGTGACGCCCAGGCGGAAGCTGACGACCTCGATCGGGTTGGCGGCATCGCCGCCGTGCATGAAGACGCGGTGGTGCTCGTCGGCAAACATGCGCCGCATGTCCTCGGCCTTCAGGCCGGCAAGGCTCGCCGTGTCGATCTCGACCCCGACCTCGAAGGCCTGGCCGACAAAACGCATGTCGGCGATGAAGGTCAGTTCCGGGCTGTTGCCCAGGCCCATCAGCACGAAGCGTTCGACGGCGCGTTTTTTCATCTCCTCGAAGACCTCGCGCACCGCCGCCGGTGTATCCTCGTCCAGGCGCATCTTGCGTGTTGTCGAATCGAACTGGCGGTAGTCGGCAGCGAGCAGACCATAGGCCGAGAGCACGCCGGCATTGGGCGGCACGATCACGGTCGAAACGCGCAGGTCCTCGGCGACACGGCAGGCATGCAGCGGCCCGGCGCCCCCGAAGGCGACCAGCGCATAGTCGCGCGGGTCCTTGCCCCGTTCGGTCGAGACGATCTGCATGGCGCGCACGATGTTGGCATCCGCGACGCGGATGGCGGCGTCGGCGATCTCCTCCAGGCTCATCGAAAACCGTTCGGCGAGCGGCGCGAAGGCGGCCTCGGAGGCCGCGATGTCGATCTCCATGCGCCCGCCCAGGAAGGCGTCGGGACGCAAGGTGCGGCGGATGACATGGGCGTCGGTGATGGTCGCGGCCGTGCCGCCGCGCCCGTAGCAGGCAGGCCCCGGATCGGCGCCGGCACTCTGCGGCCCGGCGCGCAGCATGCCGCCTTCGTCGACCCAGATGATGGAACCGCCGCCCGCGCCGACCGTGTTGATGTCGATGATCGGCGTGCGGATCGGCAGGCCGTCGAGCGAGAACTCGGCAGTGAGATCGGGCTTGCCTGATGTCACCAGGCAGACGTCGGTCGAGGTGCCGCCCATGTCGAAGGTGATGAGGTTGGCAAAACCCGAACGCCCGGCCTGGCGCACCGCGCCCATGACACCCGCGGCCGGGCCGCTGAGCAGGGCGGTGATGGCATTGCGCCGCATGCCATCGGCCGGCAGGCGCCCGCCATTGGACTGCATGACCGAGAAACGCCCCTTGAAGCCGTGGCTGTGCAGGCGGTCCTCGAAGCGTTCAAGGTAACGGTTGATGACCGGCTGGACATAGGCCGAGAGCGTGGTGGTCGAGGCGCGTTCGTATTCGCGGAATTCTCGGCTGACGGTGGAGGAGCAGGCAATCTGCAGGTGCTGGCAGTGACGCGCGATCAGGCCGGCCAGCGCCTCCTCGTGTTCGGGATTGGTGTAGGCATTGAGCAGGCAGATCGCCACGGCCTCGTAATCGCCGCCGTTAAGCGCGGGGATCAGGTCGCGTTCCGCCGCGGCAAGATCGAGCGGCGTGGCGATGGCGCCGTCGGCCAGCATGCGTTCGCCGACCTCGTAGCAGTCGCGCCGGGCGACCACGGGTTTGGGTTTGGCGTAGGCCAGGTCATAGACGCTGGCACGGCTGTGGCGCTGCAGGAACAGCACGTCGCGGAACCCCGCCGTGGTGACAAAGGCGACCCTGGCGCCCTTGCGCTCGAGCACCGCATTGGTCGCGATGGTCGAACCATGCGCCAGGTCCTCGATGGCGGCGATGTCGAGCCCGGACGCCACCAGCGCGTTGAACGCACCCTCATCGGGCGCACGCGGCACCGAAGGCACCTTGGTCACCGTGATGCCGTTCGGCCCGATGCCGACCAGATCCGTGAACGTCCCGCCGACCTCGACGCCGACCCGCATGATGTTTCTCCCGCTGCTGTGGCCGCGAGCCTAGGAGGGATTGGCGAAAGGGGGAAGGTGGCGGGCGCTGTATCGGCCATTGACGGCACAACCATGGCTTCTGCCATAGTGCGCCCGCCAACAGGGGAGAGAGAAATGCGCGGCACGCTGTTCCACGTCGATGACGGACCAAAGCTGGTCGGCACCACGCTGGGCCATTCGCCCTGGGTGACGCTCGACCAGGAACACGTCACCATGTTCGCACAAGCCACCCAGGACGACGACTGGGGCCATATCGACGTCGCGCGCAGCAAGGCCGAAAGCCCCTACGGCAACACCATCGTCCAGGGTTTCCTGATGATGTCGATGCTGATCCACCTGCACCACGCCATGGGCCTGCCGCCCGAGGGTTCGGGTTTTGCGCTGAACTACGGCATGGACAAGGTGCGCTTCACCGATGCGGTGATCACCGGCTCGAAGGTGCGTGTCGCCGTCGATCTCATCAGGTTCGAGCCCAAGGGCAACGGCATCCTGATGGCGACCAAGTACATCATGGAAGTCGAGGGCAAGGAGAAACCCTGCATGGTCGCCGAATGGCTGACCTGGCTCGACCCCTCGACCGCGCACATCATGAACTGAAGGCGCTGGGGAGTGCAGCGAAGTGATGCGCGCGGAGACGCGGAGGCCGCGGAGAACAAGCGCCGCGCGCTCCCAAACCGTCATCCCAGACAAGGCGCGCAGCGCCGCTGATCTGGGATCCATGCTGTGACCTCGCAACAGGCGCCACGGACAAGCGTGGTGCGGGCCGGCAAGTCACAGCATGGATCCCAGATCGTCGCTTCGCTCCGTCTGGGATGACGGCAAGGGGGGAGGCCAGCGACTCCGCGATCTCCGCGTCTCCGCGCGAACACCCTTACCGCCAAACCCCATCCACCCGGTCGAAGCTGCCGGCGGTGAGGTCCCCAACCCCGGCGGTAAGTTTCTTCTTCTCCACCCGGTCGGACTCCGTCTTGGGGAAGCCGTCCACATAAGCGACGTAGCGTGGCAGCTTGAAGGGGGCGAGTTCGGCGCGGGCGGCTTCCAGGAAACGTTCCGGCGTCATCTCCTGGCGTGTCACGCCCTCGGCAAGCTGGAGGTAAACCTTCACCTCCTCCCCGACCCGTTCGTCGGGCACGCCGACGACGGCGACCTCGGCGATGCCGGGGATGGCGCGCAGGGCGCTTTCGACCTCGCGCACGGCGATGTTCTCGCTGTTCCTGCGGATCATGTCCTTCAGGCGCCCGACCAGGGTCAGGTAATCGCGCTCGTCGGCGCGGAAGAGATCGCCGGTGCGGAACCAGCCGTCGCGGAAGCTCTCGGCATTGGCCTCAGGCCGGTTCCAGTAGCCAGTCAGCATGCCCGGTCCCTTGACCCACAATTCCCCGGTCTCGCCCGCGCCCAGTTCGTTGAAATCAGGATCGCGCACACTGGCCTGGCGATGGGCGACGGGCCAGCCGACCGAGCCCGAACCGGTCATGTCGGCGGCCTCAAACGGCATCATCAGGGCCGCGCCGGTCTCGGTCATGCCGAAGGCCTCGCGGGCGACGCAACCGTAGCGGCGCTCCAGCTCGGCATGGAGGCTGGGCGTCAGACCGAAGATGTGGACGAGCTTGAGCCCCACGGCGCGCTCGGCCGGGCTTTCGCCCTGTTTCATCATCGCTTCGAAGAAATAGCAGTAATCGATCTGCAGGTTCGTCATGCGCTCCAGGATGCCGGTCAGGCTGGGGCGCGGCATGATGTGCATGGTCGCCCCGGTGTGGAGAGTCATCGACAGGAGCATCGGACCGTCGATGTAGAAGAGGTTCTGGTTGTAGATCATGTTCCGCGGCGGCGCGGCAAAACCCGGTTCCTTGGCCGCGCCGAAGACCTGCCAGTAACGCTGGGGCAGCATGCAGCCCTTGGGGAACCCCGTGGTGCCCGAGGTGTAGTTGATGTTGACGATGTCGTCGGCGCTGGTCGCCCAATCGGGCGCGAAATCCTCACTCGCGCGCGCCAGCAGGGCATTGAGGTCATCATGCGCCGTTCGCCCGCCCAGCGTGACGATGCGGGCGGGATCGAGCCGGGCAGCGGCGTCCTCGATGGCTTCATAGGTTTCCAGCAGGTCCGCATGGATGACCAGCAGGTCCGGGCAGGCATCGGCCAGCACGAAGCCGAGCTCGCGCGGCGTGTAGCGGATGTTGACCCAGACGATGGCGGCACCCAGCCTGGCCAGCGCCAGCCACAACGCCGGGGCCGTCGGCAGGTTGGGGGAAACCACCGCGACCCGGTCGCCCCGCCCGATGCCGCGCGCGCGCAGCACGTTGGCCGTGCGGTTGACCAGGCGGCGCAGGCCCTCGAAGGACAGCGTCTCGTTCTCGTGGAAGGCGAGCGCCGGTTTCTCGCCCCAGCGCGCGGCCGCATCGTCGACCAAGGCCGCCATGCTGGCAGGCAGCGGCCGCGCCTCGATCGCGCGGCGACGTGCATCCCAGGCATCGCGGGAAAGGAATTGGGTCATGGTTCAGGGTCCGGACTGTGATGGCGGGAGCCTAGAGCGGATTCGAGTGGGCCGTCACCGCCTCTCCCGTTGTCATTGCCGGGCTTGTCCCGGCAACCCATACGCACCGACGCAAGCCGAAACGCACCGGGCGTGCGTATGGCCCCCCGGAACAAGTCCGGGGGCGACAAGGGAGAGAGGAAGAGAGCCCTCAATCCTTGTACGCGTCCACATAGGTATAGGCGCGCTTGACCGAGGCGAGCAGGTGTTCGCCCACGGTGGTGGGTGCGTATTTCGGCGGGTTGTCGGCGTCCGCGCAGGTCGGCAGGCAGGCCACGGGCGTGCTGTAGTCGCAGTTACCGAAGAAGGCGATGGAGAGCCGGTCGCCCTCGCCGCCGTACACCACGCGGTGCTTGGTCGAGGCGAAGCGGTCGTTGGACCAGTGGGCCATCATGTCGCCGATGTTGATGACGAAGGTGCCCGGCACCGGCGGCGCATCGATCCAGTCGCCCGCCTGGTTCTGCAACTGCAGGCCGCCCGAGCCGTCCTGCCACAGGATGGCAAAACACTCGTAGTCGGAATGGGCGCCCACGCCCGTGGGCACGCCATCGGCCGCCCCGCCTCGGCCCCGGTAGTAATTCACGTTCATGATGCTGGCGGGTTTGCCCGTCCAGCGCCGGAAATGGTCCTCGTCGAGGTCGAGCGCGGCGGCGAACAGGCCGAACATGGTGCGCATCAGCCCCAGCATGGCGCCGTAGTAGGCCTCCATTGCCGGACGGAAATTGGCGGGCTGGGCGGGCCAGGCATTGGGGCCGTAGAATCGCACACCGGCCTGGAACTCGGGATCGTCGGCCGGCGTCTCGAAGCCAACCTTGAAGCTCTCCCAGCGCGCATAGTCCTGGCGCGACCCCGGCGTGCCGTGGAACTCCCCGACGTAGCCGCGGTGGTTGGGAAACAGGTTCATGTCGACCTTGCGCTTCTCCTCCTCGGGCAGCGCATAAAACGCCCGCGCCGCCGCCTGGGCGCGTTCGATCAGCGCGGGATCGAAGCTGTGGCCGTCGATATAGAGGAAGCCGATGGTCTCGCAGGCCCGCGCCACTTCCACCGCGACGGTGCGCTTGGATGCCGCATCGCCGTGCAGGAACGGCGCGATGTCGATGACGGGGACGGAGGTAAAGGGTGGAGACACAGGCGCGCTACTCATGGTCTGGACAGCCCTTCTGAATGCCGCCGTCGAAGAGAACGACGGCATCCTCCATGTCGTCCAAAAATGCCTGGTCTTCCACGTGAAACTTCACTGATGACCGCTGCCACATTGCCGCCCCGGCCGACCAGGAATCCAGTTCGGAAACGCCACCTGGGTCACGCACATAGGTGATAGCCAAATCGAAGGCGCCCTGCGCCTGGCGATAGAGATCGTCATCATCGAGATACTGGGCCAACGCCAGAAATGCCTCGCCGCGCGTGACTTCCACGAAGGCACCTTGCGCGCCCCGGCGATAGGCTTCCTGGATCGCTCTCAACGGGGCGCCGTAGAAAGCCACCCCGTCCGAAGGCCCGGGAATCGGTTCATGCGTGATGAGCGCGTTCATCACCGCGGCGTCAAGAAACGACTGCATGATCAGCATCAATCGTGCGTAGAGGACATAAACCTCCTGCGTCCTGGGGTCCGACACCAGTGCCAGTTCAAGGTCGTCGAACGCGAGTTCCCATGCCTTGACCGCGGCATAGATCAGCACCCGTTCACGCAACGCACCGGGATCGGTCGGTTGGGCGAGCAGCACCACATTGAGCTCTTCGAGACTGCGCGGCATCAGCGCGTCGCCATAGGCATCCGGCCGCACGGATCGGTCATAAAGGCGCATCAGCATGGCCGCTTCATGCATAGCCCCCCGGAAACCACATCGTATCGTGCGGGAATCGCGCTTTCCCGCGTCAGCATAGGCGCTGGCGGCACCATAGATATCGGCGGCAGCAGCCAGGGCCACGGCATCTAGGAGACGCTGATTGGCGACAGGATCGGCACCCTCGACGGCCGAGTAACGCAGGGCATCAAGATCACGGGGCCGGGTGATCCCGGCTTGAGCAAGCGTGCTCTCCAGATTTCGCCGTGCCGTATCCCCCTCGACATAACGAACCGGTTCACCCGTCTCGCCGGGCGCGCTCGGCGTCTGACCGTTGATCAAAGCGCACGCATGATCGAGCGAACGCCTTGCACCTTCATCCTCATGGCCCAGAGCGTTGAGCGCGACGAGGCAACCTTGCTGCGCCGCAGCGTTCGATGGATCACGGCGCAGGACAAATCGATAATCACGTCGTGCCAGTTCCGGCTTTGCCTCAGCTGCGAACAAGGCCGCGCGCGCAAGCCGCGTACGGACGTTTTCGGGATCGAGGGACAGCGCAAGTGCGATCTCTCCGAAACCGCGATCGATCATCCCCATACCCATCAAGGCCACAGCGCTTCCCCGGTGGGCGACAACAGCTTCGACTCGATCAAGCCTTGTCGCTGCCAGAACGGCTTGGCAGGCATCAAGGCGCGCTTGCGGCGTGAGGCTTTCGTCATCGCAAGATGTCAACGGGTCGGCATGGACGCCCGTCATCGCCAACGATACCAGGCCAAGAATCAAACCCAGACAGAGCGTGTTCCGGATCATGGCAATCCTCCGGCAAGGCTGATCTGTTACACTTTAGGGTTGATCATCCAACCCTTCCAGCAGTTCAGCAAGCGAGTGAATAATGCGATCGGGCACTACGCCGCAGTCCTGCGGCAGGCCCCTGCGGTGGGCGTCGCACCAGATGGCAAACATGCCGAGCTTCTGGGGCGCCACGACCTCCCATTCCAGGTTGTCGCCCACGACCCAGGTGGTTTCGGGTGTCGTGCCGAAGCAGTCCATCAGGTGGTGGAAGACCTCGGGTTCGGGCTTGCCCTTGCCGAACTCGCCCTCGACCAGGATGTGGTCGAAGTGGCGGGCCAGATCGAAGCGTTCGATCTTGGCGCGCTGGGCCGGGGCGCCGCCGTTGGTGATCAGCGCCAGCGGGATGCCGCGCGCGCGCAGCGCCTCCAGCGCATCGACCGCACCGGGGAAAAGATGCATGGCCTCGTCGCGGTGATCGGAGAAGGCATCGGCCAGCTCGTGACAAAGCGCTTCATCATCCAGCGTCAGGGCGGTGAAGGCACGACGCACCAGTTCCCGCCGCGCCGCGCGGATGTCCTGGCGCCACTCGCGATGGCTGTCGGCGTCGTCCCACAGGCTGCGCGAGGCATCCAGCATGCCGGCATGGACCGTGCCGTGCTCATGGTCGCCGAAGCGGCCCTCGTAGACACGCAGCACCGCGTCCCATGCCTCCCGCTGGCCACCCAGCGAGGAGAGGATGGTGTCGTCGAGATCGAGCAGGATAGCCGCGGGCCGCATGGTCACGCCGCCAGCGCACGCTGCAACTGGGGCAACACCTTGGCGCCGAACAGTTCCATCGACTTCAGCACACGCTCCTGGGGCAGATCGCCGGGCTGGTTGTGGAAGGCGATGTGGGTGGCGCGCGTGGTGGCGACCGCCTTTGCGATCTTCTGCGCGATCTCGTCGGGGTGGCCGATCAGGGTGTTGTCGTGGACCTGCTCGATGGTGAAGTCGTTGGCCATGGGCGGGTCCTTCATGAAGGGGCCCTCGGCGAACTCGCCGTAGTCCAGACGCAAGGACAGCGAGACGCGGCTGGAGTAACGCGCCCGTTCGGCGGCATCGAGCGCCAGGGCGCGGTCCTCGGTGCAGTGGAAGTAGGTCATCAGCGCGGTCTGCTGGTGCGCCGGGTCCTGGCCGTGTTCGCGGTAGATCGCATCGTAGGTCTCGCGCGAGCGCGTCAGCTCCGCGTAGGGAGCCAGGCCATTGCCCAGGAACGGCACCCAGCCTTCGCGCGCGACACGCTGCTTGATCGTGTCGTGAGTCATCATGCCTGCAACCGCAATCTGGGGCAGCGGCTTCTGCACCGGCTTGGCCGCGATGCGCGTGGCCGGAATCTTGTAGTGCTTGCCGTCGTAGGAGAACTCCTCCTGGCTCAGCCCGGCCTCGATGATGTCCATGGATTCCATGAACATCTCCGCGCTGTCGGCGAGGTTGAGGCGGAAACGCTCGAACTCGAAGGGCTGGTAGCCGCCGCCGACACCCACGATCAGGCGTCCGTTCGACATCAGGTCGACCATGGCGATCTCCTCCATGACGCGGATGGGATCGTAGAGCGGCAACACGATGACGCCGGTGCCCAGCTTGATGGTGCTGGTGCGCCCGGCGAAATAGGCCGCGGCCATCAGCGGCGAGGGGCACAGGCTGTATCCGGAGAAGTGATGTTCGGCGAACCATGCGGTCTCGAAACCCAGGTCTTCTGCCATGGCCACCTGATCGTCGAGATCGGCAAAGACGGAACGGTTGCCGCGTGCGGCGTGACGCTGCTGCATCAGGGAAAACAGGCCAAAGGTCGGCATCGACATGAGAAAGCCTCGGTCTTCGTGGTGGGTGGCGCCATCATGGCCCGTGTGCGCCGTCACGTCATGCCGGGGAACCCCGCATGTACCGGGCACGTTTCACCTTCCGGAGAGCCGCCCTGTTGCCGCCACACTTGATCCCCACATAGCTATGACCCAAACAGGCTCCGTTTGCAGGAGAAACCGATCATGAACCACAGCCGCCGCAACTTCGGCAGAATCGCCGCCTTCGCGCTTGGCGCGGCCGCACTGCCGCTGCCGCTCTGGGCCGCGGTCGAGGATCAGTCCCGCGTGCTGGCCGATGTCGAGGCCTATCTCAACACCATCACGACGCTGGATGCCCGTTTCATGCAGGTCAACCACGA
>Ga0105053_10006706_pt1 | contig 15746 bp, 12 predicted proteins | sample BON01_FD_78093 | JGI IMG/M metagenome (GOLD analysis project Ga0105053, IMG submission 78093) | Freshwater microbial communities from Lake Bonney liftoff mats and glacier meltwater in Antarctica - BON-01 | ecosystem: Environmental > Aquatic > Freshwater > Ice > Glacier meltwater | place: Lake...
AAGTTCTTCCCGCCCGATGTCGAGATGGCCCCGGTTTCGGCCACGATCGCCGAAAACCGCATCGTCGACGAGCTGGTGATCTCCTTCACCCACACCCAGGAGATCGCGTGGATGCTGCCCGGCGTGGCGCCGACCAACAAGCCGGTTTCGGCGGCCTTTGTCGTCATCGCCGGGGTCGAGGACGGCAAGATTTCCTACGAACATATCTACTGGGACCAGGCCAGCGTGCTGGTCCAGATCGGCCTGCTCGATCCCACCGGCTTGCCGGTGATGGACGGCACGAACGCAAAGCGCCTGCGCGCCATGAGTTCCTGAGACCCCGCAACGCTCACCCAAGGGACAGCACCTGATGGCCACCAACGCGGGACGCCGCGCATTTCTCCGCAAGGCCGGCGCGGGCCTGGGCGGGCTGACGCTCGCCGGCCCGCTGGGCCTCTTCGACGCCGCCCGCGCCCGTGCCGAAGGTGCGCCGCTCACCGTGCTGAACGCCGATGAGGGCGCGGCACTCGACGCGCTGGGCGAAACCCTGCTGCCCGGCGCCGCCGCGGCCGGCATCGCCCATTACGTCGACCACCAGCTTGCCGCCGCCGTGCCCCTGCTGATGCTGCCTTATCTCGATTTCCCGCAGGCCCCGGTGGACTTCTACCGCCAGGGCCTGGCCGCGCTCGACACGCTCGCCGGGTCGGTTCACGGGGCCGCCTTCGCGTCGTTGGAGCCTGACGTACAGGCCGGCATGGTGCGCGGCCTTTCGGGCGCCAATCCGGAGGGCTGGTCCGGCCCGCCCGGCCCACTGTTCTACTTCGTCGTGCGCAACGATGCGGTCGATGTCGTCTATGGTACGCAGACCGGCTTCGACACCCTGGGCGTACCCTACATGCCCCATATCCTGCCCGTGACGGACTGGTGAGTGCCATGACAACAACCAAGGTGGATGCCGTCGTCGTCGGCTCGGGCGCGGCCGGCAGCCTGGTGGCGGCCAAGCTCGCCCAGGCCGGCAAGTCCGTGACGATCCTGGAGGCCGGCCCGGCGCGCACCGTGGACGACATGGTAAGCTCGCAGCTCTGGGCGCGGCGCCTGAAATGGCAGGCCGAGCCGACCACCAGCAGCGGCGCCGATCCGCTGTCGGTCGGTTTCGGCTCGGCGCGCGGCACCGGCGGTTCGGCGCTGCACCACTACGCCTGCTGGTTCCGCCTGCACCGGGAGGATTTCAACACCGCCAGCCGCTTCGGCAAGGGGCTGGACTGGCCGTTTACCTACGACGACCTGCGCCCCTTCTACGACCAGGTCCAGACCGAGGTCGGGCTTTCGGGCGATGCCGACGCGGAGATCTGGCGCCCGGAGGGCGAGCCCTATCCGATGCCGCCCCTGCCCATTTTCGCCCAGGGCGAGGTGGTGGCGCGCGGCTTCGAGAAGCTCGGCCTGCGCACCGCGCCGATGCCCATGGCGATCAACTCGGTCGAATACAACGGCCGCCCCGCCTGCATCCAGGACGGCTGGTGCGATGCCGGCTGCCCGATCGGGGCGCTGGGCAATCCGCTGGCGGTGTACCTGACGCAGGCGCTGCAGGCCGGCGCCACGCTGATCAACGACGCCCCGGTCGCGCGTGTGCTCGCCAACCCGTCGGGCGACCGCGTCACGGGCGTGGAATACCACGATGGGCAGGGGCAGCTTCACACCATCGAGGCCAGCGTCGTCGTGCTGGCGGCCTATGTATTCGAGATACCGCGCATCCTGCTCAACTCGGCCAACGGCGGCCTGGCCAACCGCAGCGGCGCTGTCGGGCGCTACATGATGGCCCACAGTACCTGCAACGCCTACGGCCTGTTCGACGAGGAGACGGAAAACTACCTCGGCCGTACCGGCGGCCAGCTCATGTGCCAGGACGATTACGCCAAGGACCCGGCCCGGGGTTACGTCGGCAGCTTTAGCTGGCTGATCGCCAATGCGCTCAAGCCCAACGACCTGCTCGGCATCGCCAACATGCGCCCGGAGCTGTTCGGCCCCGCGCTCGAAACCTTCCTGCGCGATGCCGCCCGGCACCTGGCAACCATGACCTTCGTCGGCGAGAGCCTGGCCCTGCCCGACAACCGCGTCGTGCTGACGGGGGAGAAGGATCACAACGGCGTGCCGCTCGCTACCGTCAGCCACAGCTTCGGCCCCGACGCCATCGCCTGCTGGCAGGCCGGCGCCGCCCAGGGCAAGGCCGTGATGGAAGCCGCCGGCGCGCGCGAGTCCTGGGTCAGCGGCCGCCACCAGATGCACACCATGGGCGGAACGGTCATGGGCACCGACCCCGCCACCTCCGTCGCCGACGGCAACGGCGCCGCCCACGACCTGCCCAACCTCTACTTCGCCGGCTCCAGCCTCTTCCCCAGCACGGGAGCGGTAAACCCCACATTCACCATCAGCGCCCTGGCCGCCAAAAGCGCGGCGCACATGCTGGAGGCGTGGCGGAGCTTTGGGTGAGGGCCGGGGTGCGCCGATTGCAACTCAAACTTGAAGTGCTATGATTGATAACAAAGAGGTGAATGATGGCAAAGAACAAATACTTAAAGGAGTCCATTGGTGAGGTCGACATCGATCTCGAGAGCGACGACTTTGAATATGATGAATCATCTAATAAAAAAAAGGAAAGTTTGTCCAAAATATCTGAAGAATATTTAACTGGAAGACATCGGTATACATTAGAAAAAAGTGATTTTATGCTACCGCAGATAGTGCATCTCGTTAGACAGCAGAAATGGTTCAATGCGCAACCCAATTATCAGCGACGCAAGGTGTGGGACGACATTAAGAAATCTTCCCTAATTGAATCTCTAATCATGAATATACCTATCCCTCCGATATTTTTATACGAGGGAGAAGTTAATAGATACGAAGTGATGGACGGGCAGCAACGACTTAGTTCCATCGTAGATTTTTATGAGAATGATTTCGCTCTATCAAAAATGAAATTTTGGACGTCTCTTAATGGATTTACATATAAAAAATTACCAGCCACCATACAGAGAGGTTTAGATAGAGCTAAACTCTCTTCTGTTGTGCTTATTGATGATTCATTTTCATCGTCGCACATGAAGGATAATGATATTAGATCGCACGTCTTTGAGAGATTGAACACCGGAGGAATCAAATTAAATCACCAAGAATTACGTAACTGTTTATATTATGGTAAATTAAATGACCATCTTGTTGAATTGTCGTCACAACAATTGTTTACGAGAATGCTGCGGATTCCACCCCATGATCCGCGACCTGATGTATTATCCTTAGCGCTTTCTGAGAATAAACTATATAGAACGATGGTAGATGTGCACTTAGTCCTTCGTTTCTTTGCATTCTATGAATCTAAAAATATTCGAGGGTCTGTTAAATCTATACTAGATAATTTTATGAAAAACCATCGAAATCCGAGTGTGTCCGATCTTAAAGTCTACTCAAATGTTTTCAATGGAACCCTCAGGAGGGTTCATACGGTGTTTGGTCAAAATGCATTCTGGATACCCAAAGAGATCATAGGAAGAGAATTTCTCTCCCGACCGTTGTTTGATGCAATCATGGTAGCTATGGCAATACGTGGCCCTGGAGCTTTCACTGGTGCACAAAAAATAAAAATAAGGAAGAGATTGATAACAGCTCTTAGATCAGAAAAGGATTACGAAATAATCGTAGGGCGACCAAACACGTCGGATGCCATTAAACTACGTATCGACCTAATGTCAAAAATTATATCTGCTAGTTAGAGGCAGGTAGGCATGGAAGGTCTCGACCTAATAGAGCGAACGTTTAGGGCGCGCCTGTCTCACATTGAGGAAAGCGTCAAATTGGTGATGAGTGCACAGCGGTTCCATGCGCTTCAGGCATTGGCCTACCCACCCAATCGAGAAGACCTAGATCCTTATGCGCTAAATGTTATTGAAGAATTTCACCAGTTAAACTTAGAAGGTATTACGGTCCTATACCGTGGTGCATTCATTGCCTCTTATTCGGCATTTGAAGCGTTTTTTTCAGAATGTGTTGCATGTATTGTAAGTTCGTTTCCGTCCCAATTTGGGACATTTTCGGCGATGCCAGTTGGGATAAGAAACGAAATTGATCGCACCATATCCAAGGCTCTAGCAACCCTTTCCGGTGGCCGAGCTACCCGCGGCCTTCAGAGAGAATTACTAGTCAGTTCTTTTGGTAGCTGCCATGAGCATGATGGCGCGTTTCAAGTCTATGCTGACGCGCATAAGAAATATTTGGAAATGCCGAACGCAGAATCAATCAAAGCTATTTTGTCGCGATTGGGAGTCGATTTGAATTGGGATAAAATAGGAGATGATAAAGATTTGAGAAAACATTTTAATGCAAAAAATACAAGAGAAAGCAGCAAACTATTGACATCATATATAGATAAAATAATTTCAATGCGAAATTCTTTAGTTCATATCGAAGCCGCAGATCCCGTAATAAATGAAGAGGATGTAAGTGAAATATTGAAATTCTATAGATACTTTACTCCACCATTTCTAAAAATTATAAGCTCAAAAAAATATCTTAAAAAAATGAACTAACGATGGCTATTGAGTCGCAATAATGCACGTCATGTACATAATTTTTTCGACAGTCACTGTCGCCAAATATCTGGCTCACCCCACCGGCTCCTGCTGCGTGACGCAGTGGATGCCGCCGCCGTTTTCGTGGATGCGGTCGACGTCGAGCACCACGACCTTGCGGTCGGGGTAGAGGGCGGCCAGCGTTTCCTCGGCATGGCGGTCGCGGGCGGGGTCGCCGAACCGGGGGGTGTAGACCGCGCCGTTGCCGACGTAGAAGTTGGCGTAGCCGCTGAAGAAATCCTCGTGTTTCGAGCGCACCTGCTCGGCCCAGGGGATGTCGGCCAGGATGAAGTTGCGGCCGCGCGCGTCGGTGGTGGATTCCAGGATGGCGCGGCGTTCGTCCATCAGGGCGCCCCATTGGCTGGTGTCGCCCTCGATGCCGCTCAGCACCAGCACGCCGGGGCGCACGACGCGGACGCAGCCGTCGATGTGGTCGTCGGTGATGTCCCGGCCGGCGATGCCGGGCAGCCAGATGACCTTCTCCACGCCCAGCTCGGCCTTCAGCACGGCTTCGATCTCGTTCTTGGTCATGCCGGGGTTGCGGTTGTCGTTGATCCAGCAGGTTTCGGTCAGCAGCAGGGTGCCTTCGCCGTCATATTCGATGCCGCCGCCCTCGCCGGTGAGCGCCGACGGGATCAGCGGGCAGCCGGTATGGGCGGCGATGGCGGCGGGGATGCCGCGGTCCCTGGCGTGGGCCTGCTTGCCGCCCCAGCCGTTGAAGTTGAGATCCAGCGCGGCGCGCCCGCCCTTGCCGTCGGTCAGGAAGACCGGGCCGTTGTCCCTGGCCCACATGTCGTCGGTCGGGATGGCGACCAGTTCCACCCTGGGGCCGCAGGCGGCCGCGGCGCGGGTCCGGTGTTCGTCGGCCACGGCCATGGCGACCGGTTCGAACTCGGCGATGGCGGCGGCCAGACGGCCCAGGGTCGCCAGCACGTCCTTGTAATAGGCGCCTTGTCCGCCATAGAGCGACGCCGTGGCGGGCCAGCACATCCAGGTGCGGGCGTGCGGCGCCTCCTCGGCGGGGGCGTAGAGGCCCTGAAGCCCGGTCGCGTCGGCGCGCTGTGCGCCTGCGGTAGCGATGGCGGCCATGGTCGTTCCCAAAAACATCCTGCGGTGCATGGCCGCCATTGTGGACGCACGGGGAGGGGACACAACCCGGGCGCTGCACGACTGGCGCGTTGACCCGTTCCGCGATGTAGAACAGGATGAAACAACCAGCGCGCCGATACTATCGGCAGCGCCGGGCCGGAGTCCGCGGACGCCGGTGTCCCAGTCGTTGAATCGGGCCAGAGAGCCCAGACAAACGACGGCGGCGGGGGCCTCAAGGGGAATCACATCGAGGGAGACAGAACCGTGACATTCGACTGGAAGAAGACGGCGCTTGCGCTGTCGCTGGCTGGGGGCCTGATGGCCACCGGCCCGGCGCTGACGCCGGCACAGGCCGAGACGCCCGACAACATGCTCGTCCAGGGCATGCGCATCGACGACATCATCACCTTCGACCCGGCCGAGGTGTTCGAGCTGTCGACCGGCGAGTTCATCGCCAACATCTATGACCGCGTCATGATGTACGAACCCGAGGACCTTTCGACCCTGGTCGGCGGCGTCGTCGAGAGCTGGAATTTCTCCGAAGACGGCAAGACCATCAACTTCACCATGCGTCCGGGCCAGACCTTCCATTCGGGCAATCCCGTGCGGCCCGAGGACGTCGTCTATTCGCTCCAGCGCGTCGTCATCCTCAACAAGACGCCGGCCTTCATCTTCACCCAGTTCGGCTGGAGCCCCGAGAACGTCGGCGACCTGATCAAGGTCACCGGTGACAACAGCTTCTCGATCACCATCACCGAGGACTTCTCCCCCGGCCTCGTGCTCAACGCCCTTTCGGCCGGTGTCGCCTCCGTGGTCGATCAGAAGCTGGTCGAGGAACATGCCGTCGACGGCGACATGGGCTACGACTGGCTGAAGAACAAGAGTGCCGGTTCGGGCCCCTACAGCCTGGTCGAGTGGAAGGCCAACGAGTCGGTCGTGCTGAACGCCTTCGACGACTATCGCCACGGCAAGCCGGCGATGCAGCGGGTGATCATCCGCCATCTGCCCGAGCCCGCGGCCCAGCGCCTGCTGCTCGAACAGGGCGATATCGACATGGCCCGTTCGCTCACGCCCGACCAGATCGGCGGCCTTGTGGGCAACGACACCGTGAAGATCGAGTTCTATCCCAAGGCCTCGCTGATCTACATGGCGATGAACACGACCAACGAGATCCTCTCGAACCCCACCGTGCGCGAAGCACTGAAGTACCTGATCGACTACCAGGGCATGGCCGAAAGCTTCCTGGACGGCCAGTACATCGTGCATGAGTCGTTCTGGCCATCGGGTCTGTGGGCCTCGGCCGACGACAAGCCCTATACGCTCGACGTCGAACGCGCCAAGGAGCTGCTGGCCGAGGCCGGCTATCCCGACGGCTTCGAGATCGCGATCGACAGCCTCAACACCTCGCCCTACATGGAAATCGCCCAGTCCATGCAGCAGACCCTGAGCCAGGCCGGCATCACCGCGGAGATCATCCCGCAGGACGGCTCGGCCCTGTGGCCCAAGTACCGGGCGCGCCGTCACGGCCTGATCCTGGCCCGCTGGTCGCCCGATTATGTCGACCCGCACAGCAATGCCGATTCCTTCGCGCTCAATCCCGACAACCGGGAAGAGGCGCAGCTCACCGGCGTGCTGGCATGGCGCAACGGCTGGGCCGATCCCGGCATCAATGCGCTCGCCATCGCGGCGCGCAACGAGGCCAACGTGGATCTGCGTCACGACCTCTACAACGCGCTGCAGCGTCTGCATCAGCGCGTCTCGCCGTTTGCCATCATGTTCCAGCAGAACGAGCAGGTTGCGATGGCCACGAACATTGAAGGGTTCGTGTCCGGATCGAACTTCGACCTGGTGTTCTACCGCAACGTGACCAAGTAGGCGGTACACACACAAGAACGGCGGCCCCTGTATGGCCGTTGGCGACGTTGCGACCAGGCGGCGCGCAGGACAGGGTGTTTGGGCATCCCTCCTGCGCGCCGCCCTCGCTGTTGCGCGGGTTCTGGCCTCCCTGGCGCTGACCTTCCTGGGCCTGACCGCCATCACCTTCTTCATCGGCCGGGTCATGCCGATCGACCCGGTGCTGGCGATCGTGGGCGACCGCGCCCGGCAGGACGTCTATGACGCGATGTTCCTGCAGATGGGCCTCGACAAGCCGATCTACATTCAATACCTGCGCTATCTCGGTGATGTCCTCACCGGCAATTTCGGGATCTCGATCCAGACCTCGCGGCCGGTGATCTACGACCTGCTGCACTTCTTCCCCGCGACCCTGGAACTGGCGACCATCGCGACCCTGCTGGGCGTCTTCCTGGGCGTGCCGATGGGCGTGCTGGCCGCGGTCAACCAGGGCCGCCTGATCGACCATGTGGTGCGCATCGTCGGCCTGATCGGCTATTCCATGCCGGTTTTCTGGCTCGGCATGGTCGGGCTGCTGATCTTCTATGCCCGCCTGCAATGGGTGCCCGGCCCGGGCCGGCTCGACATCTATTTCGACGGCCTGGTGCCGCCGGTGACGGGCATGCTGCTGATCGACGCGGCGCTGGCGGGTGACTGGAACGTCTTCGACAACGCGCTCTCCCACATCATCCTGCCGGCCTCGATCCTGGGCACCTATGCGCTGGCCTATATCGCGCGCATGACGCGCAGTTTCATGCTCGACCAGATCCGCCAGGAATACATCCTGACCGCGCGGGTGAAGGGCCTTTCGGAGACGAGGGTGATCTGGCGCCATGCCTTCGGCAACGTCCTGGTCCAGCTCGTCACCATCATCGGCCTGACCTATGCCTCGCTGCTGGAAGGTTCGGTGCTGACCGAGACCGTGTTCTCCTGGCCCGGCATCGGCCAGTACATCACCAACGCCCTCTTCAACTCCGACATGAATGCGGTGATCGGCGGCACCATTGTCGTGGGCACCTGTTTTGTCGGCATCAACATGCTTTCGGATCTGATCTACCGAATGCTCGATCCGCGCGTGCGGAGCTGAGGCGCCATGACCAGTCCGCCCGTCCCCGAAGTTCCCGCCACCCGCCTGCGTCTGCACGCCTGGCTGCTTTCGGACATCCCGAACACCGCCTTCCAGGCGCGTTGCCAGCGGGCCTGGTTCGGCTGGCGCGTGCTGCGTTCCAATCCGATCGCCATGGCCGGCCTCATCATCGTCCTCTCGCTGATCCTGATGGCAGCCTTCGCGCCCCTGCTGACCGCAACCGACGGCATCATCCAGAACCTGGCCGACAGGCTGCAGCCGCCCAGCGCCGAGCACTGGTTCGGCACCGACCAGCTCGGCCGCGACATCTACGACCGCATCGTCTGGGGTTCGCGCATCACGCTCTACATCATCGGCCTGGTGACGGTGATCGTGGTGCCGATCGGCCTGGCGATCGGCGTCATTTCCGGTTACGTCGGCGGCATCGTCGATCAGGCGCTGATGCGCTTCACCGACATCTTCCTGGCCTTCCCGCGCCTGATCCTGGCGCTGGCCTTTGTCGCCTCCATGGGCCCGGGCATCGAAAACGCGGTGCTCGCCATCGCGCTCACCACCTGGTCGCCCTATGCCCGCATCGCGCGCGCCGAAGCGCTGACCCTGCGCAACAGCGAGTTCATCCTGGCCGCGCGCACCCAGGGCGCCTCGACCCTGCGCATCCTGTTCCGCCATGTCGTGCCGCTGTGCCTGTCGTCCATGATCGTGCGCCTGACGCTCGACATGGCCGGCATCATCCTGACCGCCGCGGGCCTGGGTTTCCTCGGCCTTGGCGCCCAGCCGCCCTCGCCCGAGTGGGGCGCGATGATCTCGGCCGGGCGTCAGTTCATCCTCGACCAGTGGTGGGTGCCGACCGTGCCGGGCCTGGCGATCCTCACGGTCAGCTTAGGGTTCAACCTGCTGGGCGACGGCCTGCGCGACGTCCTCGACCCCAAGAACGCAAGCAAATGAGCGATACCGGCAAACCCCTGCTTGAGGTCGAGGACCTCCACGTCACCTATGCCACGCCCAAGGGTCCGGTCGAGGCGGTGCGCGGCGTCAGTTTCACCCTGGGGCGCGAGAAACTCGGCATTGTCGGTGAATCCGGCTCGGGCAAGTCCCAGACCGGGCGCGCCATCCTGGGCCTGACCGAGCGCAACGGCACGGTCACCGCCAAGACCCTGCGCTTCGACGGGGTCGACCTGCTGACCGCCGGCAAGCGCACCCTGCGCAATATCCGCGGCAAGCGCATCTCGATGATCCTGCAGGACCCCAAGTACAGCCTCAATCCGGTGATGACCGTGGGGCGCCAGATCGAGGAAGCCTTCCTGGTCCACCAGAAAAGCTCCCGCTCGGTGGCGCGTCAACGCACGCTGGAGATGCTGAAGGCCGTGCGCATCCGCGACCCCGAGCGGGTCTATCGCGCCTATCCCCACGAGCTTTCGGGCGGCATGGGCCAGCGCGTGATGATCGCCATGATGATGATCCCCGAACCCGACATCATCATCGCCGACGAGCCGACCTCCGCGCTCGACGTCACCGTCTCGCTGCAGGTGCTGGCGATCCTCGACGACATGGTCGAACGCCTGGGCAGCGGCCTGATCTTCATCAGCCACGATCTCAACCTGGTCGCCTCGTTCTGCGACCGCGTGCTCATCATGTATGCCGGGCGTGTCGTGGAGACCTGCCGCGCCGACGAACTCGACAAGGCCATACACCCCTACACCCGCGGTCTGCTCAACTGCCTGCCCAGGCTTGATGGCGGCGGCGAAACCCTGCCCACGCTCAAGCGCGACCCCGCCTGGGCGCGCGATCCGGTGCCGGGTTCATGATCGACGTCGAACATCTCGATATCGTCTTCGGTCACGGCCGCTCGACCGTGCATGCGGTCGACGACGTTTCCTTCTCCGTGGCGCGCGGCGAAAGCTACGGCCTGGTTGGGGAATCGGGTTCGGGCAAGTCGACCGTGCTGCGCGCCATCGCCGGGCTGATCGACGACTGGCGCGGCACCATCACGATCGACGGCGAAACCCAGGGCAGGAAACGCAGCAAGGCCTACCGGCGCAAGGTCCAGATGGTCTTCCAGGACCCCTTCGGCTCGCTCCACCCGCGCCACACCGTCGATCAGATTCTCAAGGAGCCGCTGCAGATCCACCGCATGCCGGTGACCGACAAGCGCATCTTCGAGATGCTGGAGGAGGTCGGGCTCGACCCCTCGTTCCGTTTCCGCTTTCCCCACCAGCTTTCTGGCGGCCAGCGCCAGCGCATCTCGATCGCGCGCGCGCTGATCATGGAACCCGAAGTGCTGCTGCTGGACGAACCGACCTCGGCGCTCGACGTCTCGATCCAGGCCGAAATCCTCAACCTGCTGACCCGCCTGCGCCATGAACGCACGCTGACCTACCTGCTGGTCAGCCACAACCTGGCGGTGGTCAGCCACATGTGCAGCCACCTGGCGGTGATGCGCCTGGGCCAGGTGGTCGAGACCATCACCGTTGCCCAGTTGCGCGAACAGACCCCCAGCCACCCCTACACCCGCCAGCTCGTCCAGGGCGCCCAGGGCTACAACCGCGAGTTCGTCGCCGGCATCGTCGACGATCTCTGAACGCTACTCGCGGGCAAGGCCCCAGAGGATCAGCGCGGAGATCACGGCGCCGCCGGCGATCATGGCGGCAACCGGCACCGGGCTCTCGGCATGGAGAAGCCCCATGATGACGGCGGCGACGGCGGCTGCGGCGAACTGGATGGTGCCCATCAGGGCCGAAGCGCTGCCCGCCGTGCGCGGGAACGGCGCCATGGCAAGCGCAGAGGTGTTGGGCAGCATCAGGCCAAGCGCGGAGATCGAGAAGAACAGGGGCACGACGAAGCCGTAGATGCCGCCGAAGCCGGTCGCCGCGGTGATCAGCAGAACGGCGGCGCCGGCGAGCTGGGCCCAACTTCCGAGACGCAGCAGGCGGCGGGCGCCCCAGTTGCGTACCAGGCGGCCGTTGACCTGGGCCAGGGCGACGAAACCGAAGGCGTTGGCGCCAAAGACCATACCGTAGTCGTCGGGCGCCAAACCGTAGACCTCGATGAAGACAAAGCTGGAGCCGGCGATGTAGGCGAACATGCCGCCCAGCGCGAAGGCGCCGATCAGGGCGTGGCTCAGGAAGCGCAGGTCGAGCAGCAGGTCGCGGTAGGTCCGCACAATGGTGCCCAGATGGAGCGGCCTGACGTGTTCGGCCTTGTGGGTCTCGGGCATGCGGAAGATGACGGCAGCCAGGCAGGCGATGCCGATGAGCGACAGGCACCAGAAAATCGCCTGCCAGTCGGCCCAGATCAGCAGCTTGCCGCCCAGCACCGGGGCGAACATGGGTGCGGCGCCCATCACCAGGATCAGGGCCGAGAAGATGCGCGCGGCCTCGTCGCGCTCGAAGAGGTCGCGCACCGTCGCGCGGGCGATCACAGCGCCGGCGCAGGCGCCCAGGCCCTGCAGGAAGCGGAAGCCGATCAGCGTGGCGATGTCGGGGGCGAGCGCGCAGCCGACCGAGGCTGCAGCAAAGAAGGAGAGGCTGACATAGAGCGGTGAGCGGCGGCCGAAGCGGTCGCTGATCGGGCCGAAGGCGATCTGGCCCAGCGCGAAAGCCAGGAAAAAGGCGGCCAGGGAAAGCTGCACCGTGGCGGCATCGGTCGCCAGTTCCCGCGCCAGGGTCGGGAAGGCGGGCAGATACATGTCGATCGAGAGCGGGGCAAACGCGGTCAGCGCGCCCAGGATGACGATCAGTTCGACACGGCGCGGGCCGGCCGGGACATGGGTCACGGTCGCTCGGGGCAAGATTGATCCTTCCAGTCTGGTCGGGCGTCACGGTCGGGGTACGTGCATCAAGGTCAGTTTGGTTGACCTAACGCCAGCGGGCAACCGCAGGGGTCCAACGCAGGACGCATGGCTGGGTTGCGTGGAAGGGAGGTGCGGGACAACGCCGCGCGCCCGCGCATTGGCGCGCGCCGGCCCTGCCGCATTGCGCTGTACGGCGTGCCATCCCACGATGCGCGCGCCTTCAGCGGGAGAACGGCATGGCCGGCGTGCGTGAGATCGAGAACCTGTGGATCCCCATGGCCGACGGCACCCGGCTGGCGGCACGCGTCTGGCTGCCCGACAACGCCGACGTGAGCCCGGTTCCCGCCATCATCGAATACCTGCCCTATCGCAAGCGCGACCTGATGTCGGTCTCCGACGACGGCCTTTATCCCTGGTACGCGGCGCGGGGTTACGCCTGCCTTCGCATCGACCTGCGCGGTTCGGGCGAGTCCTGCGGCCTGCTGACCGACGAGTACCTGCCCGTCGAGCAGGACGACATGGTCGCCGCACTGGCATGGATTGCCGCCCAGCCCTGGTGCAGCGGCAGGATCGGCATGATGGGCATCTCCTGGTCGGGCTTCAACGCGCTGCAGGTCGCCGCGCGGCGTCCGCCCGGGCTGGCCGCGATCATTGCGGTGGCCGCCACCGACGACCGTTTCCGCGACGATGTGCACGCCATGGGCGGATGGCCCGTGCTCAACGACAACGTCTACTGGGGTGCCTCCTTTCTGCTCGACATGTGCCTGCCGCCCGACCCGGCGCTGGTGGGGCAGGACTGGCGCGCGATGTGGCAGGAGCGCTGTGCGGCGGCTGAACCGCCCATCGGCATCTGGCTGCGCCACGCAGGGCGCGATGCCTACTGGAAACAGGGTTCCGTCGCGGTCGCGCCCGAGGCCATCACCTGTCCGACCATGGTCGTGGCCGGTTTCTCCGACGGCTATCAGAACGCCGCCTTTCGCCTGATGGAGACGCTCGATGTGCCGCGCCGGGCGCTGATCGGGCCCTGGGTCCACGCCTGGCCGCACCATTCGGCGGTCGGCCCGCGCATCGGCTTCCTGGAGGAGACGCTGGCCTGGTGGGACCGCTGGCTGAAAGGCGAAGAAAACGGCATCGACAAGGAGCCGCCGGTCCACGTCTTCGTCCAGGAGAGCCAGCGCGCCGTGCCCAGGGCCGATGAGCGCCGGGGCCGTTTCATTGCCCTGCCGTCCTGGCCCGCGCCCGGCGTGGCCATTCGTACCCTGGTGCTCAACGACGGCAGCCTCGATGGCCGAGCCAAACGCAGCGTCGTGCGCAAGATCGCCTCGCCGCCGACCACGGGCCTTGCTGCCGGCGACTGGTCGCCCTTCGGCGGCGGCGCCGAACTGGCCGCGGACCAGCGTGGCGACGATGCCGGTTCGCTCTGCTTCGACGGCGCGGTGCTGGCCCGCCCGCTCGACATCGTTGGCGCGCCCGAGCTGACCCTGCGGGTCGCGGTCGACAGGCCCGTGGCCTTTCTTGTCGCCCGCCTGGTCGATGTCCATCCCGACGGCCACAGCACCCTGCTCTGCGTCGGCGTGTTCAACCTCGCCCACCGCGAAGGCGACGACCATGCCGTGCCCGCCGTGCCGGGGCAGGCCGAAGACGCCACGATCGTGCTCAACCACTGCGCCCGCCGCGTGCTGCCGGGACACCGCCTGCGCCTTGCCGTCTCGACCGCATGGTGGCCCATGCTGTGGCCCGCGCCCGAGCCGGTGACGGCGACCATCACCACGGGGGCCAGCCGGCTGGCGCTGCCTGTCATGGCGGCCAGCGCCCCGGTGCGCGGCGCCCGCCGGCTGGCGCCGCCGACACACGGCGCGGCCACCGCGCAGGTCGTACGGCGCGAGGGCGAACGCGGGCGCACCGGGCTCTCGCGCGACTTCGCCGCAGCCACGACGACGCTGACCAGCCGGCGCGGCGGCGGTCTGATGCACAACCCGGCAATCGACCTGCTCTATGGCGTCGACGGCCAGGACCATTTCACCATCAGCGACGATGGCTGCCGCGCCGAGGCGGTGGCGACGCGCAGCGCGCTGTTCGAGAGGGATGGCTGGCACATCGCGGTCGACGTCACCACGACGCTGGTCTGGCAGGGTGGCGTCTTCACTATGGAAGCCAGCCTGGAGGGGCGCGAAAACGGCAAGGTTGTCATCGCGCGTACCTGGAGCGACCGGATCGTCTACGGCTGAGCTGCGGCGCGTTCGGCGAGGCGGGCCTTGAATCCGACAGCGGCCATGGCGAATCCGCCGCCGCCGCCGTCGACGAAGTGGACGTGTTCGCTCTTCTCAAGGGCGAAGACCAGACAGGTCATCAGCGCCTCGTTTGCGGTGTGGACGCCGTAGATGATGTCGCCGGCGCGGTAGCCGCGCTCGAGCACGGCCTCGATCGCGACGGCCTGCTCGGGCGTGACGTCGAGCAGGGTGCGGAACATGCCGTCGAACTTGCGGAAATCGGTGTTGGCGCGCATCTCGTTGCCATAGGCCGGGGCGTCATAGGGTCCCACGCGCCCGCGTGTGCGTTCGGCCCAGAGCTGCAGCAGGGAGGAGATCAGGACCTCGGCATAACGCCACCAGACCGGCTTGGCGCCTGCAGTGGCGCGGGCTTCCAGCATCAGGCCGCCGGGTGGCCAGCGAAAGCGCATGGAGCCGGGGCTGGCCGGGGCGCTGCCGGTGAGGTCATGGCCCAGAACGGCGCCGATATCGGCAATGGCCCGGCTGAGAACCCTGCCTTCCTCGACGGGGTCGTCGGCGGTTGCCTGCACCATCAGGTTCATCATGCGCCCGTTGACCGGGCGCAGGGGATCCCAGCGGCAGGACAGTCCCTGCAGGTCCGGCGGGCCGCTGTCGGCCTGGGGTGCAAGGCGATGCGGATTGTCCGGGGCGTCGGTCTTGATCCAGCGTTCGGCCAGGTCGATGCCGTCGCCGGCGAACATGGCCAGATGGTTGCCCGGACTGAGGCGATACTTGCGCAGCCGCACGTCCTGCCCCTCCTCGCGCAGCGCTGCGACCTCCACCGCACCGACACGCAGCTCCAGATCGAACATGGCCCTGGTCGTGGCCTGCAGGGCAATCAGGGCGGCGCAGGCGGCATCTTTCAGGCAAGGCGGCAGGGCGAGCGTGGAGCCGTCGCCGCCGAAGACATAGGGAATCTCGATCGCGCCGCGCACGTTGAGCACGGCCATGATCGAGGCGGCGCCGACCATGTTGACGTTCTTGTAGCGGCCATCCCGGATCGCCTGGGTCGAGGCGGC
>Ga0105053_10006708_pt1 | contig 15744 bp, 8 predicted proteins | sample BON01_FD_78093 | JGI IMG/M metagenome (GOLD analysis project Ga0105053, IMG submission 78093) | Freshwater microbial communities from Lake Bonney liftoff mats and glacier meltwater in Antarctica - BON-01 | ecosystem: Environmental > Aquatic > Freshwater > Ice > Glacier meltwater | place: Lake...
CACGGCGGCTTGCGCCGAGCACGCCTCGCGCACGACACCGGGCGGCGGGCTCGAGCGAAGACGGCGCCGCGCGGGGCGGGGAGCACGCGCAGGCACTGGTCCCTTTGCATGCGGGTAGAATGGTCAGTTACCAGCCGATGTTAAGGCGGGTGCCCCGCCGTCAGGAGCCTCTGACGCCCGTCACAGCTCGCCCGCTCGAACCTTTGTGAGCTTCGACCAGGATTTTTGACCGAAAAATATATTTTCTGATTTCCACAGTTAAGCCACTTTAGACTCCTGTGCCACCCTGACAGGTCCCTGTACTTTAAAATACACAACTATGTCGGATGTCCTCAAATGACGACGATGCAGCGTCATCAGACAACCACGACGATTTTTCACTCATCCTCCCCACCCCTGGCTTCCGACCTGTATCCATACCACCAACTTCCACCATGCTTGCATTAATCGACCCCGCAAGTCAACAGCTCATTGGGCATCACATCCTCTCGAAATGGCCCACGTATGGATAGTGTCTTGGCCGCATATCTGGACGGAACAGTAATCCAAGGCGCCAGGTGTGTAAGCAGGTAGTCAACTTCATTGTTTTTTACCCTGATGACGGTAGCTCTGGGCCCCGGGCCACTGTCTCTCCTTGGACAATTATAACATGGATGGAGACAATGACTCCCCAAATCACACATGGCTGCTCCTTGAAACCTCCAACCTTTAGCAAAGTAGTAGCGGACAAGTGTAGCACACCGCGTGAAGCAAAAGTGCCATTGCTGTTAGTTCAGACAGATACACATTTCCTGCAGGTCCGTGACCTGCTCCCGAATGCCGCATCTAATGAGGTGCCACACTCCCAGAGGAGTCTAAACTCGTAGTATCCTTGTCCGAAACCTCACCCTCGCAGATGAGTCTAAACTCGTCACAAACTGGCCAGTAGCACCCAGTTCAGTAGTGTTTCCATAATGGAAATGGGAAAGACTTGGTTTCTCTGGTGCAGGTGCGCCTTCTCCTTCGGGTTTTTTCTTCTTTTCTTTTTTTACAAAGAAAGAAAGAAATACAAACAAGTGTTGCTTTGGGTATTGGGCAGTGGAGGGTTTCACGACAATTGGGACCTTGGATCTCAAGAAATCTCATCATCACTCAGGACCTTCACCAATGAGGCCAAACGAACTTTGGACCTGCCCAGACGACGGAGCCGCCAGGGAACAAGCCCCTAGTTGTCAACGTAGTAGTTGTGGGTCCGTTCGAAGAGGAAGAGGAGGAGACTGGTGTAACCAGCGACGTAGATAAGGTGCAGGGTGAGGATCCGGACACCCCAGGTTATCTAAGGGGGGACAGGGTGAGGTTGGGACATTGGTGATCTCGGATCGTGGGTGCGTCTCCCTTGGCTCGCTCACGATGAAACCCTGGGACCGTACATAGTAACGATTCCCCAATATCAGTTTAATAAAACGAAACAACACACACACTAGGAAACCTGCCCCCCCGGGGGTTTCCTTTTACTATGTCATCTGGAAATTACGCTGGTATATATATGTCGTTTAAGAACGCATACATATGTCAAAATAAGCTTAAACGACATATATATGTCGATACATTTTTTCTTGGTTGGTTTATGTCATAAATTTTTTTTTCGACATATATATGTCGCAAATTTTCATAAGTGACATATGTAGTTAAACGACATATATGGTTAAACGACATATATCATTAAACAACATATATGAGTAAACGACATATATCCCTAAACGACATATATCATTCAACAACATATATATGTCATATAAGGGTTATGTGACGTATATATGTTATATAATTTTAAACAACATATAAATACAATTGAAGCCTTTGACGACATACATATACCATTCAAGAATCAATTCATTTTGGTCCATTTATTTCTTCGTATCCACCGCTCAATAGGATCTCCGGGACTCGACCCACCTGAGGGGAGTAGGAGGTTGTCCTCTTTTAATGTGTGACTACACGATCTGGAATCTAGGCCAGTTTTCAGCTCTACAGGCGGCGGTGGTGCGCTGGTTTGACATGAATGGTCGCATGATTGCTCTTGCATGTGTCTACTCTCATGTTTGTACAGCACTGAGGGTATGTACTCCTTTTCTGTTGTTGACATCTTTCAGATTCAGTACCCTCTACTGAATCTGTTCAGACTCTACAACCCACCACTGGTGTTGTCACAAGAGCAGGCCCCTCAGGCGTCCTCGGGCGAACTAATCCTCGTCTTCGACCCAACGGCGCACCCCAAATATCTCCATTTTCTTAAGAATCTCATACTCTTTCTTCCAGCGGGTGTATGCATCACTGCTTATTTCCCAGTAAATTGGCCTCAGTGCCACAGGCCTGGAAGCAAACCATTTGTTGAATGATTTGTTTTCGAAGGCTTTTGCCTTGTCGGTTGACTGCCACTTGTAAGCCTCGCGCGCCGTGTCAATCACTTCTTGCAATTTCGAAGTGCTCAGCTTGTTCCATACCTCGCACTGCTTTTCGTCTTCCGGCGTCAAGGTGAAGGCGAATCCTCTGTCCTTTGAAGAATCGAATTCAATAGCTTCTTGGACCATGTTGAAGAAGATCACTTGCTCCTGCCACACGCATCCACACAGTCAAATGATTTGCTCAATTGTATCCTTTCTGTCGTGTGGGTTTGTATGTCTATTATCTATGTGTACGTGTGTCTAGTATTTATGTTTCTGTCTTGTGGGTTTGTATGTCTAGTATCTATGTGTACGCACTGACATAATAATTCTTCCAGTCCATAGGACTCATTCGAATGCACCGGCTGATGACATGTCGATTCTTCGAGCGCCACTCCAGCGCCTGGCTTTCCACGCCATACAGCCAGTCCCACATTAATCGGAGAATGCATTTGATTTCTGTATAGGTCACTCGAGGTCACTAGTCACTTTACACAACATATTTGGATGTTTGTGTTCTAAGATTCACATATGTATGTTCAACTAGCTTGCAGACAACATATTAAATCTCAACTGTCATGCATGTATTAATATGTTGTGAATTGACGTATATATTTGTTAGAAATCTCTACACATAATATAAATTTTTTGGCCGCCGCGCGCCACGGTACATACACATTATGGTACCTGAACTCTTGGCGCGACCCTCATACCAGTTGAAGGTCACGAGTCTGAGGTTGCATTCGAAAGTGGGCTGCACATGGTTCTTCTCAAGGACTGCCTTGTCCTGGCATGATTCCAACGGCACATGCGTCTTGACCAGGGCTTCGTTTGCAACTTCGCTCATTTCTTTGGGACGGCCTACCATTACCTGGTCTACTACGGCTGCAAAATCGTTCGGCAGCGTCGGGCTCAGATTGGTGGTGCCAACGACATGGAACTTGGATCAGTTGCAGTAAAGGTGGTGATCCATCTCGGCGTCGAGGTCGGAGCCCAGCGGACGCAACATTTCCACTAGATGCAGCACTTCGGCCTGGTCGTCGATGCTATCATCCCCCCCTACCGCCGTGTATTCCTTCCATACCTCGAGGCTGTGGTGTGAGAGCTGACGTATCATACCGGCTCGGTGCGTGTTGCTGAACCCAATCTCAAAATTGGGCGCATCACGGTCAGTCCCCCACTCACTGTTGACAACTTCTGGAAGGCGACAGGTGGGCACCATGGTGTGCACAATGAATGTTCTCCATATTTTGTGGACCTGCTCCAATTCAAAATTGTCAACACACTGACGGTCACGCGCCAGCTGTAAAATGCCATGGCAATGAGTATTGTCGGACAATTAAATTTTGAATATTACACATTGTTGCAACACACAGGATTTAACAAATAATCTCAAGGGATATATATCCATCAAAAAATCCAGAATTGACATTTATATGTCACAAAAGCTATATAATAACATATATATGTCACAAAAATAAATTGACATATATCAACCAAAATAATGTATATTGACATATATATGTTACAAATGCTTACAAACACCATATATGAAATAGCCGCCGCGCGCCGCTGCTCCTGTGTGTGTGTGTGTGTGCGCGTGTGTGTGTGTGTGTGTGTGGGTGTGTGTGTGTGCGCGCGTCTGTGTGTGCGTGTGTGAGTGTGTGTATGCGTGCGTGTTGGTGTGTGTTTGCGTGTGTGCGTGCGTGCGTGTTGGTGTGTGTATGTCACTTACGCAGTTTAAATTTTGAATATTACACATTGTTGCAACACACAGGATTTAACAAATAATCTCAAGGGACATATATCCATAAAAAAATCCAGAATTGACATATATATGTCACAAAAGCTATATAATAACATACATATGTCACAAAAATCAAATGACATATATCAACCAAAATAATGTATATTGACATATATATGTTACAAATGCTTACAGACAACATATATGAAATAGCCGCCGCGCGCCGCTGCTCCTGTGTGTGTGTGTGTGTGTGGGTGTGTGGGTGTGTGTGTGCGCGCGTCTGTGTGTGCGTGTGTGAGTGTGTGTGTGTGTGCGTGTTGGTGTGTGTTTGTTTGTGTGCGTGCGTGCGTGTTGGTGTGTGTATGTCACACACATGCACAATGATACTGCATACCTGGTCTGTTTGTTGAAAGATCCAGTCTGCCAGTCTGATTTCCGGACGTAGTACGTCGCCCACGTGCGTTGCCTTTACAACGCGTGGCCACATGTTTGCCTCGTGAACCTTGTACAATTTTGCAATGCGCTCAACCTCCACGTGCTCCAAGTCAAACAAAGCAATCCAATTCATATCTTTGGTCTCTTCCTTGACTTGGTAATCCAAGCACCCTAATGCGTATTTGACACTCATTTGTTTGATAGTCACCAGGACATGCGCATCTACAACATGGGTGAACACGCCAGGATTCTGGCTCATGGCTTCTTTCAAAGCCTGAAACCGGTTGGTTTCAGACGACGGACGGATCTGGATGGTATTGATTGCCTGCTTTTTCGAATGACTGTGCCCTCCTACTTTACGCAGTTGTGCAGACTCTCCCCCCCCCCCCTGGCTTGCGCACGCACGGCCTTCTGATTCACCTTTGTTGTCGCTGCCACCCCCTCCTGCCTGCTTGCTATTACGTTTCTGCCCCTCGACTCGTGGCGCATCTTCGACTGCTGCCTTGCCTTTCGGACCGTGCGCGCCTGATCTTCTCTTCTTGCTCATCTTGTCTGTCTCCTTCTGCTGACTTCGTTTGCGCTGTGAGGACACTTCGCCCGCCGCCTTGTCTGCACTCGCATCGAGGACGTGGGGGCTTGGCTGGTTGTCCCCTGGTCCGAAATCCCCACCACCCGCGCCGAAATCATCATCACCCACCAATTTTTTGGCCAAAGTTTGCTTGGCAACCGCATGCAACGCCGCGACCACACCGGCTCGCCCTACATTGGTTTCATACACCGAGGTGGTGTGTTTGAACAAATGTTCCAAGCGGAATGATACATCATCTTTCTGTGACACAGCCCCACGCATGTCATCTTGTACCTGCAGCTTGCGAGTAGCCGCTTTGTACACCCCCACCTTCTGTCCCACGAGGGTGGTGGCCCAAATAATTTGGTCTAGCATGCTCAACACTGTCAGCCCAAACACCATGATCTCGCGCTTTGCTTCTCTTGCGTGTGCCACAGTCGTGCAAGCGTCGAACACCTGTGTAGACACACCAAAACACAGGTGAGCACAATCAATAACATTCATGAATACTGACCAAACTGCATCAACGTGATTGTAGATTGTTGCACACGCAGTAACACCAACAACATTCATCTCAACCCCATTTTTGGCAGGGGTGCTTACTGTGGTGTCGAAAAAGGTGGTGGCCGTGAGCTTGTTTGGCACGTCGCACATCTCGTGGTAGGTGCCGTTCAGCAATTCGCGCACAGCAGGCTTCAATCCTGCCTTGTCTTCAACTCGCAATAAAGATTGCACCGGATACAGCAGGGCCTGGCAGGCGTACTGTTCGGTGAGTTCACTGAGAAATAACGCGAACAAGGGACCGAATTCCCCTGCTGTTTCGCGACGCTGCAGCTCTGCAGCCTCTATGAAAACTTTGGCATGTCCAGATGTTGTGTCATCAACAGCATCTTGCATGCTGTATGACAGCCCATCCGACCTTTTCACGTATTTCCACTGTCCTTCCACGTAAAATGTTCTGACCGCCACTGCCATCTTCTCATTGGGACCTGGCACAGTGGCTCGAAACGGCCCACACCAGGTGCTGCTTGTGTTTGCTTGAGATGTAGGTTGAGTAGAGTGTATACTCTGTTGTTGCGTTGATAACATACAGCTGTCTCATTGCAGCGTGACCGCATGGCGCATGACAATTGTGACATGAATTGTTAAATATGTCAGTGAATCAATTTTGTAACATATATATGCCAAATAACTGTGATAACAACATTTATATGTAATTTCATGATCATTATAACATATATGTATGTTACACACCCACATTGACACGTTATTGTTTGACCAATTGACTTGATACTCATTTATATTGGGGTGTAGAAAATAGGGCCCGTTGAGCAGGCACGCTCGACCACCGGTACTGGAGGCATTAAAAGGATAGCATGCATCATCCTACAGTACAGCTGGCTGGCAGGAGTTGAGTTTTTGGAATTCATGACATTCAATGTGGAAAGCAAATTTCTGTGTCTTTTTCTGCACGGATTCAAACGTGCGGAGTATCGGGACACCCTGGTCGTAGCGAACTTGTCATTGCGTAAGCGCCCGTGGGTGGCCATATTTTGCAAAGCTCCCTCGAATCCGTTGGACAAAATTGCGACAAGGGAGCATGAGATCGAGATGGAACGAGTAAAGCAATGTCTGCAGGGCCAGCATGGCTTTGCATCACAGATGGAGTGTCAGTGGGCGCTCGTACCTCCGAGAGATGCAGACGGGTTTGTGTGTGGCAAGATATGGGCCATTGCAAGAGTGGAGACACATCAGATGTGCGTAAGGTGAAGGAACAAAGACAGGAACAAGTTTATCCTTGGGCGAGGCGCAGGCGAAATATTTTGAGATCGCTGGGTCTCTGGCCGCCAACACGTTAGGAGTTGCACAACAGCTTCAGAATGGAGGCAAAGGGGTGACAAAAGGACAATACATAGACGCTACCATGGATTGCCTGGAGACAGGTGGCGTCTTTGCCACACGGTATGACGAATGGTTTGACGCAGCAGCAAATGTGATACAAAAAGATGGGTCAAGAGTTGTGTGACGTCTGAAACAAACATGTACGCCTACAGGAGCAGCTAGAAAATACTTGACAACTGTCACTGATGTGATGATTTTGAATTTTGCAGTCGGCCTCGACGTGGCGCGAGATGGAACGCAATCCAATACCCAGGGCGTGTGGCCTTGCAAATTGCCAATTGACAGTCTGCCTCTGCAACGTCTGGCCATGTCACCGGACCTCATGACAGATTTGAGCAAACAGGCACGACGCCACTTTGTAACATCAAATGCAGTGTGACCCTCAAAGAAACAAGAGACCACTAATATTGAACAGATAGGACACACATTGATTTTTGCGATTGATGCATTGAATGGATGTGATGGTTCTAGATTGATTCAGTGGATTCAATAAAAGAATTTTGTCGAACTTCTCTTACCTATGATAATACTCTGAATTTGTGCAAAAATATGTCCTTGAAATGTTTTGGGATGACACTGAATTAATCGAGTTTTCAGGTTTGGGATATTTTTTTGGGAAAACCAAAATTTAATCGAGTACTTAAGTTTTTTCAAGTTTGGGGAAAAATATTTGATTGACAGGATATACATGAATTTTCCATGTATGTTCAAGTCAATTTGTTCGAACATCATGGCACAGTTGGTTAATCGACGGCCTGTGAAACGAAAGGTCCCTGGTTCGGACCCAACAGGTCTCTGCCAAATAAATTGTACGAAAAATGTATGAACATGCTCCATGTTACTAGTACATGACGACGTATATACAATTATTGGACATGAAAATTACACATTCAATCCTCCAAGGACCATTCTGTGAACTGCTCCCACTCACCACGTCTCTGCACTGGATGATTTCACTCCTTCCTATGAAGAGACGATCAGGTGTGCTGTGACATCAGTAAGAAAGAGATGCACCGACGATGTGACAAGATATGAATTGTGTATATATGTGATTTAAATATTGACAACATATATGATAAAAAAAACAATATATAGATGTCATTTGATATGTGTATATATGTCAAAAAAAAATTAAACGGCATATGTCAACAATTAAAATGACATATATATATCGTTTAATATTTTTTCGACATATATATCATAAATTTTTTTTTTGGGTATACATATGTTATATATATGTTTTGGGTATATATATGTCGTTTAAAACTAAACGACATATATATACCACCGTATTTTCCAGATGTTGCTACAGCTGTGGACAAATAATTTTGGACCCCGGTAATTTTGGAAGCAGGCAGGAAGTTTTATTTTGAAATTTATAAACCTGAGAACCCAATTGTTGGTTGGAATTATTTGTCAATTATATAAAAATTAGCTTTTTTAGAATGTTTCCGTTTGAACTACCCGCTGCCGCACGCAATTCCGGCCAATCACTTTCCAATATCGGTGTAATAAAACAAAGCAACACACACACTCTTCCCGGTTCATATTACAACAGGAGGCGCGGACACACGACAAGCGGAGTATGCACGAGCACCGTGACAAGTAAGACTGCGCTCGAGCATACCTGCCACGGTGGACTGCGACAGTGTTCAAGCACCTGAGGGCCAGGCCGGTGACTTACTCGCAGTGACTGCCAACCTTTACTACACGACAATACACCGGGTGATCCAAATACAACCCACCACGCATGCTTTGCCCTGCGCATTGTTCATGTTTCCACAAACATAACCTGCAACAAAATCGACGTCGACAAAGCCCACGTTGACAAGCCCTGTGTGTGCGCGTATCTGTTCATTGCATGCGCACTCCATACAGGCCTGCGCGAACGTTCTATCTGCACGTGTTGGTCATAATTGTTGTGTATGCATAGCTTTGAGTACTCGGATTATTGCGTACAGTCTCCTCGGTGCGTGCGCACACGCGCCTCTAAACATGTGGGTACATGTGTACCTCCAGTGTGTGATGTACAGAAAAGGCTGGGCGCTGATTAGTTCCAGTGCTATTTGTTTGCCTGCTTGTCATTACACTGGCGGTTATGCTCTCACCATTCCCCCCCTCACAACCCTTCCCTCCTACCCTTGGACCCAACATCCCCTGTATCCTCTTTCCCAGGTCACGACCATTGGGGGCGACTTCCCCCCCTCAATCATGGGCGCGCGGCGGCGACACATATGATTGGCGCGCGACAGCGCCGACTCTGTTTGTCTTTGTGGTCACCGCTACTAGTACCTGCTCCATGCCCCGCTGAGCCCTCACGCCTGGCATCGCACCCTCACAACACCTTTGCATGCCACCACACTTCATTCCCACATCCTCCCCGCCAACATCCTGCACCCCATAGCCATATTTATTTTGGCTATAAACAGCCTGTCCCGGGCGTGCTACTGGGCCTCGCCTCATCAGCCGCTAAGGACAAGGCGGCCCTCCACATCCCCTCACGCCTTGGCAGAGCATACAAAAGAGCCTTGGTTGTACTCCCCTCCTCCCCTCACCAAACAGCGTTTGTCTGTGGGGCGTGCATAGGCATCGCACAGGTTGGAGTCTCGTTGGTGTCCCTTTTCGATCCACTCTTCAAACGGTCTAGGTTGCATTGTTTTGATATATGATTGACGCGATATTTGTGACACATAAAAGTATGATGCCAATACCTACACTGATAGTGACGGTACCACCCTGGTACGCCTCTATACCCGACTGGTTGTGTGTACTTGCAGTGTCTGTGTTGTTAAACATATGATGATGACGTATCAACACTTCCGCCGAATCTGGTGTGTGACGCGCGCGGTCTGGGTCTCTGTCATTTAAGTGCGCTGGTCTGTGATCAGCTGTCAAGAATGGGGGTGTACCCGGTTATTAGTTGGAAAGTTAGGCCACACAGGTCTGGTGCCCTTTGTTGATGAACTTGGTACTGTTTGCTGGGTAGTCCCCTTAGAATATGGATTTGAAGTACTCGTTTGAAGCGAACAACACACCGTGTGTTTTCTCTTGTATAACTGCGTTACCCTCAGTTCGTCCCCAAGTGTTCCAAAACAGGAAGTTTTGTCAGGAACATTGGTGAGCGATAACTCAGTCATGCGTGACACTATGAACTTAATCTCCATTGGGTTTGGTACCCTTTGTTGATTTCCTTCCCGGCTACCCGTACCTTGTTGATTGGCTTCTCACCCGAGTGGGGGGGCACTACTAGATTAGGGTACACTGATGTCTTGGTAGTTAGGGAGATTGATTGTGGGAATTGGTGAGCCCAAGAATACACGAAAGCCCACCAACATTGTGGATTGTTTTACCCACTAGGTTTGGGGACTCGCCCAGGGTCTGCTCTAAAAAGAGGAAGGCCCCTTGACCTCCGGTCTGGGACAGTTTCTCGGGTCCTAAGTGGTTAATCGGGTGTTCACTGAACATCTGCTTAGTCCAGTGATTGGCTTGGGTCTTCCAACCCAAAGAAAGAAAGAAAGAAAGAAAGTTCAATGTGGCCGCCAGCTCGGATCGTTTGGCGGGGCTTTGTGCGGGACTAAAGCTTGCGAGGCACAGCCCCGCAAAATGCCACGCCAGAATGCCCCACAAAAAAAATTACTACCATAAGCCCCACAAAATTCCAAACTCGGACTCCCATATTCCTCCCAGCCCCTCCAGTGTTTTTTGCCCGGACACACTATGATTGAAATGTCTTTAATAACATCTGAATAAGGTATATCAATCAATATATGGCCGTGCCAAAAATCCAGGAGCAAGCTGGGAGGAATATGCGAATCCGAGTTTGGATTTTTGCGGGGCTCCTGCAGCTGGTACTGACTTTTTTTTGCGGGGCATTTTTGCGTGGCATTTTGCGGGGCTGTGCCCCGCAACCTTTAGCCCCGCAAACTTGAAGCCCCGCAAAACGAACTGAGCAGGTGCCTACAGGATTCTTTTAGGATTTTTCGAGCGAATGCAACGAGCGAGGCTCTCACAGAAAGCCAGAAAATTTGACGCCGGGTGCGAATCAGCGACCGAGAGAGAAGCATTCGAGCTGTACAGAAGCAAAATGTGACTTGGGGGAATGTATCAGACTGAACAGCAGACAAGAGGCTGAGACAACAGTTCATGCTGACACACAGGCTTTCAGGTGATCATGTCCATAACTGAGTGGAATCAGTAGCATTCAGAGAGGCTACTGAGTGCTGCTATGTTTAGGAGCTCAGATCCAAATGACAACTTTTTTTGTGAGGAGCTACTGTAGTCATCAGTACTCGGGCCCGAGTCATATAAAATATAGACCCTTGCGACATTGGTCCTTCACGTCACAGCTGCACTGTCTTATTCACTCCCTGCGTCAATTTGTTGAGTCACTGGTTTGCTCAGCTGCTACTACATTGAACCACTAAGCTACGATGCTATGATGAGTCACTCACGCTTGCCTGGTGCTGACTCATTTCCTGCCTTCTGTCCATCATTCCCATGCCAACAGCAGGGACAAAGGACGCAGAAATTAATTTACATCTGCCAGCTCAGCTGCCAGAAAGCCTATTTTTCTATAAATCCATCTTTATGGAACCATCTGGCTTGGTCCTGTGACTTTTACCCGTCAAATGGCATATTACGAAAGGAAAAGTCGAAAGGAAATAATTATTTCAAGAAAACCCCCTGGGCATCTTTTCAATGTAACTTTCTAAAATCTTGTGACGGCGCTTTTGATAAATTCGATTCGACTGCAGAAAGGATTCTTATGGAATTTTCAAGGTTTTTCGGGCCTTTCCTCACTCAGATGGGACCAAAAGTTGATTTCGGTCTATTTTTTCGCGGGTAAAATGCAATTTCACGTAGAATGACCCAACCTTCGAACGTGACCACTTAGTCATCGTTGATTGCCAGCTTGGCCCAGCGGTCCAGCGAGGGGCTGTTAATCATTAGGTCGTCGGTTTGATTCCGTCTGCCGGCCGTCCCATGTGTAACATTTGTGGTTCAAATGGTTAAAGGTCGGGGTTTGCCCCTGGCCTGCCGGTTCGACCCCGGGACATACCTCACCGATGAGGCCGAACGAACTTTGGACCTGCCCAAACACGGAGCTGCCAGGGCTTGCCCCTGGTTGTCAACGGTGTTTGTTGCTGGGTCCGTTCGAAGAGGAAGAGGAGGGGACCGGTGTAGCCGGCGACGTAGTTAAGGTGAAGGGTGAGGATCCGGCAACCCCAGGTCCCCTGATTTAAGGACTGACACCGGGACCGTAACGATTCCCCAATATCGGGTCAACAAAACAAAGCAACACACACACACACACACACACCCAATTTCGAGCACTGGTCTAGGTTGCATGGTTTCGATGTATGTTTGGCGTGAAATTTGTGACACATAAATGATGACAATACCTGGTACCCACATGCAGGGTCTACACAGCACCCAGGTACACCACCATACCCAAATTGACCTGTTGACCCGTCGTATCTGTTTTGTAGACACCACCCTGGTACGCTACCATATCCGACTTGCTGGGAGTACTGGCTGTGCTTGTTTTGCTCAAAGTATGATGATGGTGTATCAACAATTCCCCCGAATCCGGTTCGTGGTCTAGTTTTGTTTAGTGTTACTAAGTTGAAAGGTAGTTCGCGATCTCTATCCACCAAATCGCTCATGGTTTTACCCCTCCCCGCGTCCAAAACCAATACATCATACAAGGCATGGGGGGACGCTGTTCGGTGGTTGAGGATGCGTCGGAGTGGATGCCAGCGTTGTCCAGTGATGCGAACCAGCCCGTCAACTTGTAGAGTGTTAACCATAGCTTGACACGTACGAGGTTTGTACCGCTGTCTTTGGTATGCACGTGGTTTGTGCCTATGCCCGTGTGTGATCACTCCCAGGGGGTTTACTTCCCTCCCAACAGGAGGCGGAGTATATTTTTTCGGGTTTTATTCCAAAAAACAAACAAACAAACAAAGCACTGCGGGTGTTTGACATCCGCTTAATCCAGTGATTAGGTTGGGTCTGCACAACAAAGGAAAGAAAGAAAGAAGCTATCCGAACGCTAACACTCTTACTTTGCTTGTCCGAACTTCTTTTAGTATTGTAAATCATTTTTAGTAGACGTGAAGTTCGCGTATCGGGAGCAAGTTGAGGAAGGAGTTAAAAAGAATCTTGAACAAATATGGGCATATTTGTCCGGGATTCTTTTAAACTCCTTCCCCAACTTCAGCCCCAACTTCTTTTTTTCTTTCTTTTTTGGTTTTGAATCCACACAGCTAGCGCGTCAATTACATCAGGAACGTACACAGATGGAGGTGCAGTAATAAGGTAGCCTGGAAGCACCTGCCGCGAAGGCACTCCCGCAATTCATGTCACATGTTTGTAGGTATCGTGGTATGTGCGTGTAGTCGACACGCACTCGATTTTAAAATGTTATTTCTTAGATCTTTCGTGAAACGAAAGCTTAGCAGCAGATACGGACGGTGACCAAGTGCCAAGTGATGGAAAGATGACATATCACAGTAGTCACCTTTCTGCACAAACGTGTGTTTCGCCCCAAAGCACTGGTTGTGAATGGGCATAAACCCCGAGAAAAAAAGGCGCTTAAACAATAAATGGCCCATAGATGCAATTTGTGGCCGCTTGATGCAATGACGCATGAGGGAGAGCGTATTCGCATTATTAACATCCATCAAGCAACAGCGAGACGGCCGGACCTTCAAAGACGCTTAAATACTCACATTCAGGCAGAAATGAATAAGTCAGAAGGGCGGTGAAGAATCATGGGAGGGGACCTGAATGCGGCAATGTCGCGTACAGGATATTCCATCTCGACAAAGTCTAATTTTGAGAAAGTAGATAATCAGTTTCAAGAATTTATTCAAAGAACAGGATCATCACTGATTCAATCTGAGGCACGCACACGCAAAGATCTGATGGGTGGTGTATCACTTGATGATATCAAAAGTGCAACACTTCACCACATCATGACATGGAATTTGTCCAATGATGATACGGCCGAAATGCTGGTGCCGAAGAGTACAGTGCATTGGGTAAGAGCGTGTGCGAACACTCATGCGCTGATATCGTGCACAATCGATGAGCAACTGTTGAGCCTATCAAGACCCTTGGGCGGGAGACCCAGGAGGCCAAACAGGAGCGATCAAAGCGAAAAACATTGATCACAAGCAAATACCGCGCATTCAATCGAAACTCGACGCAATCATGCGCCCAATTGCCCAATAAATCATCACTGACATTAACGAGGGAAAGCGTATTAAAGAAATGGGTCTCCGGTGTGTGGTTGAAAGTCGAGTTGCGGCCGCAGGCATGCTCGTGCACAAGAATACTTTAGGGGAAAATAACCGAGCACGGGAACGTGGCCCTCATAGAAGCCAGGAGCAGGTAGACATCGTGAAAGAATTAGCAATGTTGATAGCTGCACGAACCACTCGAGGAAGGCCAGGTCGAGCATCTGTAGCAATTCAGCAATGCATGACACAATTCGGACTTTATAGCGATTTCAAGATGACACCGCAAGAAGTGAATATGATGGCCAATCTCCCAGAATGGACGACAGTACTGGAAGTGATGATCAAATCTCTGCGAGCAGATCTAGCATTTAGAACGACGAAGCAAGAACGGTGGAATCAACGAGCGCAAGATAGACAGGCGCACAAGGATTTCCTGGAAAGAGCATCGAGGCACTGGCAAGTTTGCAGGTAAGTATGCACCGCAACCTCAGCAAACATAACTGATCCGGACCGTTGAATGCCGTGGGGTTGCTGGGTAGAGCTCGAAGACAAGGACGTGCACTGTAAAGAGTGGGAATGTATAATTGAAAACTTCACAGAAGAGAAAGCAGACACCACAGTGCATCAAATCTATGGTCAGTGCGCAACACTCAGCGTTAATTACAAGCCGGGAGACTGGGACAGTGTACGAGCTTGGATCCTGAAAGCGGGATCAGGTTGGCATCAGGCAGAAACAGGAGAGGATCCGCAGAATATGAACAAGTTCGCAGCAGGGTCACTAGGAGCGGCCACAGCGCACCGCATCAAGTGGATGCTCTCAGGTCGATCAGCGGAGGAGCAAATGCGACAGTGGCAGCAAGCGTTGCAAGCTGAGCAGATTATGGAAGCTGGGCCCAGGAGGGTCTCCCCGCTATCAATGTTTCAAATAACTGAAACAAAGGAAGGAGGCATGATGGTTATTACAACAACACGAGTTACGCAAATGCATGAAATAGTGAAAACGTTGCAGGACGAATCAGAAAGCGTTAAAGAGATCCTTTGGAGTGAAGGCCCGAGGCTGGGAGTAGAGCTCGAGAAAGCATGGGAAAATTACTATAAAGTACAGGGTTACTCGCCTTTTGCAACATTTGGGAACGATCAGTGTAGAAGCAAAGACTTCTGTGTGCTAACGGCCACTTCCTTGCCCTCCACTAGTCCTTCTTCCCTTTTGCACGCCCCTTTCACCCCTTCTACTCTAGGCTCTCAGGTGCCAGGCGTGGATTCACCATGCTCACCGCTGCACCAGGTGCGAGGTGGCGTCTCCACAGGTAGAGGCAATGCAAGCAAGACACGGGCTAGTCTGCCTCAAGCGACTGTTGAGCAGAACAGACGAGAGTTAGTCGCCTTCTGTCAACAATGCTGGCAGTTTACGAACTTCAGGCA
>Ga0105053_10006712_pt1 | contig 15736 bp, 5 predicted proteins | sample BON01_FD_78093 | JGI IMG/M metagenome (GOLD analysis project Ga0105053, IMG submission 78093) | Freshwater microbial communities from Lake Bonney liftoff mats and glacier meltwater in Antarctica - BON-01 | ecosystem: Environmental > Aquatic > Freshwater > Ice > Glacier meltwater | place: Lake...
ACGGCACTTGCACGGCGGGGCTTAGCGCGTCGTTTACCATGTTCACCTGTGCTTGCCATGCCGGTTTTACGGGGCCCCTCTGCCAGCATGCCAGCAAGGCGTGCCTCTCCAATCCCTGCCTGAATGGAGCGGCCTGCGTGGAAAGGGAGGATGCAGCGGGAGCCGAATTCTTTGTCTGTGAGTGCACGCCTGGATACCAAGGGTCTGACTGCGGGGAAGCGGTAAGCCAACGCCTCGTCGGAAACCAGTGCTGCCTGGCTGTCTTGCTTTCGCAACATCCTCATGTGTGTGTTGCGGCTCCTGGCAGCTGCACCGTGCCGCAGTGATGCTAACACCATCGGCACATGTTGCTCGAAACCAACGCAGGTGCCACAGGTGTTACAGTGTGACGAGGCGCCGTGCATAAACGACGGCATTTGCGTGAGCATCGGTGGGCGGTGGCAGTGCGAGTGTACTGAGGGATATAGAGGACCCCGCTGCGAAGCTGCCATTCCGCTATGCGAGAGTCGAACGTGTCTCAACGGTGGCCTTTGCGGAGAGCATCCTGGCAACCGAACGACGTTCTGCGACTGTAGGGCCAGCTTTGGCGGTGATGAGTGCGGGATTGACCTGAGCAGGTGCGCCTCTCACGTGCAACCTTGCAGCAACAACGGCGAATGTTTCGACGTGGAAGGCAGCGGCCAATATTTTTGTCTTTGTGAGGAAGGGTTTGCCGGCGACGTTTGCGAGATTGAGATCGACGCCTGTGCCAGCCAGCCGTGCCAGAACAACGCTACCTGCAACACCCTAAACGGCATCTACGTCTGTGAGTGCAGCCCGGGGTTTCTGGGTGTGCAGTGCGAGGTGGACATTGACGAATGCCTGTCCACTCCCTGCGTCCACGGCAACTGCACCGACCTTCCTGGCACCTACGCCTGCAAGTGCGCCGACAACTACAGCGGCCGCTCCTGCGATACACGGCTCACGGTATGCGCAAGCCGCCCCTGCCGCAACAACGGCGTGTGCAAAGAAGATGCCCTGCAGGGCTTCACATGCAGCTGTCCAACCGGGTACTACGGCGCCACCTGCGAGGCGCGGGTGAACTTCTGCGAGGGCAACCCGTGTGCCCACGGCGAGTGCTTTTCCAGCCTTGATACGTTTCAATGTCGTTGCGAGCCTGGCTACGAGGGACGAAGCTGCGAGGTGGAGATCGACCGGTGCGCCCAAGAAAACCCGTGTCAGAATGGCGGCGACTGCATCGGATACAACGGTACCCGCATTGTCTGCTCCTGCGCCGCCGGATATGAGGGGCCTGTGTGCCAGGAGAAAGTCGACGCTTGCGCCGCGCAGCCGTGTCGAAACGGAGGACGCTGCCAGCATAGCTCGGAGGCGGGCGGGTATTTGTGCCAGTGTCCCCAAGGCTTTGAGGGCCCGACCTGCGCGCGGGACATTGATGATTGTGCCACGAAGGTCTGTCTGCACGGAGGCGATTGCATCGACGGCGTCAACTCGTTCCGCTGCTCCTGCCAATCGGGCTACATCGGTGTGCGCTGTGAGGTGGATGTCGACGATTGTGCCGGTACCAAGTGTGAGAATGGTGGAGAGTGCAACGACCTTGTCGATGGCTATGAGTGCCACTGCCAGCCGGGGTTTGCTGGGCCCCTGTGCGAGGTGGATGTGGATGAATGTGCCGACAGCCCTTGCCAGAATGACGGTCGGTGCATCGACCAGGTGAACGGCTATCACTGCCAATGTCCACCAGGCTACACCGGTGAGTGCTGCCATGTTGCAGGCGTGCATGTGGCTACGCACCCGTCGGAGCGTACTGTAAGCCCGTTTAGCACCCGTCGTTGTGTACTGTACGCCTGTTTCTACACGCCACATGCCACGCTCATCCGACTCTAACCGGTTTGGCACCCGTCTGTACGCCTGTTTCGTCTCGACGCTCATGCCGCTCACAACCGGTTTTGCACCCGTCGTTGTGTACTGTACGCCTGTTTCGTTACGCCACACTCGTCCCGCTCACAACCGTTTTGGCAATCCTCCCCCGTGGCACGTGTGACGTACTTGTAGGCGGAGACTGCAGCACGGCGATAAGCTTCTGCACCCTTGACGACTATGTCGGCTGTTTCCTTAAGGGCACCACCCAGGGCACCGAAAGCTCGGACGTCGTGCAGGAAGAATGCCGCAAGGCGGCTGCAAACAACGGTGCTGACTCTTTCTTCGCCACCGACCGTGGCCCCTGCACCACAACGTCGTCCCTTGTGCTGCATCTGGACGCGGACGATCTTGCCGCCACATACCAGGTATGGCCCGCGCATGCCTCTACGTCTCGTTTTCTTCCTTTTTTTGCCCCACCCGCACCCCACCGTACTCTACTGTCTGACTTGCTTACCCGAACCCCACCGTACTCTGCTGTCTCATTTGCTTACCCGAACCCCACCGTACTCTGCTGTCTCACTTGCTTACCCGAACCCTAACTTACTTCTGCTTACTGTAACATCGCCAGGACGGTGACATGGTGGATGCCCGCCTGGGCGGCTGGCGCGATGCCTCCGGGCGGCAAAACGACGCCGATGACGTGGTAGGCTCGCCCCTGTGGCGCAGCAGTGCTGCCGGCGTGCGTTGGCGGGCAGCTGTGGCGTTCAACGGGACGGATCGCCTGCGTACCACCACCAATTTTGGGTTCCGGCTGTTGTCGTACACGGTTGCCCTTGTGGCTCGGTACTCCGGCGAGCCCGTGCAAAGCCGGCGGGTACTTTCGTCGGTCGGCTCCGACTGGGCAGTGGGGCTTGCGGGCGGCTCCACTTCAAGCTTTATCGCCGGCAACACCCTGCAGCAAGACATCAGCCTCCACGACAACGACATGCACGTGTACGTGGCGACAATGACGAGTGCGTCACCGGTGCGCCTCGCTTCCCTGTGGAGGGACGGCGTACAGGTACTGTCGGACGTGCCTGGCGGTACAGAGCTGAGCTGGGCACCCAGGATCCTGGAGTTGGGTGGCTTCTCCGAGACGGTGGAGGGCCAAGTGTTCCCATCCCGAGGGTCGGCATGCGAGGTGAGCACTTGCCGTGCCGGGTTTGCGCTGGCGCCTGTGGCATGCCGGGTTCATGCCGGCGCTTGTGCCGTGCGCCTCACTCCCATGTGGCTGTTGGTGCCGTTTGGCACGGCTGGCAGGTCTCGGAGGTGCCGCTGTTCGACGCCGTGCTGTCCGCCGACCAGACGCAGCAGCTGCAGCACCACCTGCTGCAGAAGCACGCCCTGTTGCCCGCCGCGCCCAGCGATAACATGCCGGCCGGCGCCCTGCTGCACCTGTCGGCGGCACACTACGCAAGCCAGGGACTGGCCAACCGGGACCGGGTGACGAGCGCTTGGACGGACACCTCGCCCACGGCGGTAGACGCAGTTGGGCCCAGCGGGCCTGGTCGCGTACTGTACCAGACGCAAGGGCTCAACGGCCACCCGACGCTGTTGTTTTCCGAGGCTGCCTACTTTCGTACGTCGGTGAATAGCCCTGTTTTTGTCGTTGGGCCGGGCTGTCATGACCTCCTGCCCACAGTGCAGCACGCTTATACTGCTTGTTGCTCCGGTCGTGTATTGCGCGCTCGCAGGGTCTCCTAGTGTACAGCTGGACATCATGCAGTCGTATTCCGTGGTCTCGCTCGCCCGGTATCGCTCGGCCGGCAAGGGTCCCATCGTTTGGTCTCCAGACGCGGGGCTCATCTTTGGCCATCAGAACGGCCAGGCAGGCACATTTTTCGGCGGCGGCGCGACGCTCCGTTCTGGCCAGGCCAGCGTGGAGTTTCACGTCCACATTGCCACGTTCTCCCCCTTTGCCCGGACTGAGCCATGCGATGCGGTGCCGTGCGCGGACGGTGGCGCTAGGTTGCGTGTGTGGCAGGACGGGACTGAGCTGCAATTGGACAACTCCAGCGTGATACTGAGCCGGGGCCAGTACCGTCCGGATGTGATCCAGGTCGGCTCCTCGATCGATAGCCAGGACGGAAACGACATTGCTTTTGAGGTTGCTGAGGTGATGCTGTTCAATCATTCCCTAGACGGCGAGGAGCGAGCCCGCCTGGACGCCTTTTTCAGCCACCACTATCAGTACCGCCGGGCAGACCAGCACCCCATCCCTTCCTTTGAGCAAGATCTCTCCTCCTGCCCGCTGGACGTGCGACCGGGCCGCTGTGTTGTATCGGAGCAGGTTTCCGCGCCGGTCGGGCAACACGGATGTCAGACCAATGGCGGGGCGGCTCTGCAGCCTGCCGAAGTGGAGCACGTCTATCGCATCTCCTCGAGGGAGCGATGCCTGAACGGAGGCAAGTGCATGGAACAAACGGGCGGGTTTGCGTGCCAGTGCGTGACGGGGTTTGAGGGCGCAAACTGCGAACAAGCCACTGATGAGTGCGCCAGTGAACCGTGCCGCCACGGGCGCTGTTTCAAACAGGACAGCGCGCCGGGGTACAGGTGTACCTGTAACGACGGCTGGGAGGGCATGCAGTGCGACAGGAACATCGACGAATGCTCGGGCCAACCGTGCGCAAACGGCGGCTCCTGCCGAGATCTGGCGCCGGGGTTTTTGTGCGGCTGCGAGCCTGGTTACATTGGCGACAGGTGCGAAATCGATGTCGACGACTGCGCGTCAGCCCCATGCCAGAACAACGCAACCTGCACTGATGACGTTGACGGTTACTCCTGCACCTGTCTCCCGGGCTACACGGCCCACGACTGCTCCGGCAACATCGACGACTGTCTCTCGGCACCGTGCAGCAACAACGGCGAGTGCGTGGACCTTATCAATGACTACAGGTGTGATTGCCTGTCCGGGTACGAGGGCGAAACGTGTGGGGTGAACACCGACGACTGCGCCGAACACCAGTGTGCCGACGGCAGCGCATGCGTTGACCTTATCAACGGCTATGAGTGTGCGTGTGCTCCGGGCTTGACGGGCCCTCTCTGTGAAGTGGAGGTCAATGAGTGCATAGTAGCCTCCGTTCCGTCGCCTCAGCTGGCTGAAGAGCTGTCACGAAGCGAGCGGCAGGTTGAGCTAGCAACCCAAAGGCTAGACGACTTTGTGCAATACAGTCGCGGCAAGTTTCTCGCCGCGGAAGCCCACGTCGCGGAGGCAAGAGATGTCCAAACCGACGGCACGGCCAAGGTCTTTGAGAAGTTTGGTGTTTTTTCTGCACGCGTTCTGCTCTTCCTGCCGGACGTGAAGGCGTACGTGGAGGCCGTTACGGACGCTGTAACCGCTGCGGGCTCCTCAGCCCCCACGAGCCTTCTCGGCGTGGCTAACTGCAGGCAACGAGACAGCGGCGGAACCATGCCGCCGGACGAGCTGAAGACGCCTGAATTTGCCGGCATGGCCCTGTACTATCGCTGCATGGCCGAGACAGTGCTGGCCCAGCAGTCCACCTTTGGCGTCTCCGACGGCAAGTGCTTTCTGCAGCAGCGCGTCAAGGACAAGATGGACTACGCGTGGACCTTTGCAGGCTTGGCCGCGGCCGCAGACCCAGCGGAGTGCGCGCAGCAGCAAGACGATGTCGGCCGGCACCTGGGCGGCAGCGGCAGCGGCGCAGCGATGGCGGTCTACTCGGTGCAGGTGCAGGGCGGCGGAGACGGCGTGACGGAGGCGTGGGCCAAGATACCGCCGGCGATGACGCAGATAGAACCGCTTATGCGCGCTGTTTTCGACGAAATCCAGGCGCTGCAGGCCACAATGGCGGGGCTTTTTGCGCTTGCCGAGGCGGCGTGGGCGGCTGCTTTGGCCAGCCAGGGCGAACATGCTGCGTTTTACGGCGCTCTTTCGGACGTCACGCAGCACAGCTGGCGGGTGCAGATGGCGTTTGACGCGCAGCTGGGCACCTCCCCTTGCAAGAACAACGCGACTTGCCAAGACCACTTCAACGGGTACACGTGCGGCTGCGCCCCTGGTTGGCAGGGCGACGCGTGCACTGTGAGTGTTGACGACTGTGCCAGCAACCCTTGCCGGAACGGCGGCACTTGCTCCGACCGCCACCTGGGCTTCAGCTGCCAGTGCGCCGACGGGTTTGGCGGCAAAACGTGCGAGGAGGACATAAACGCCTGCGACTCCAACCCCTGTGCCGGCGGGGCGACCTGTGTCGACAAGGTGGTGGGCTACGAGTGCAAGTGCCCCGAGGGTAAGTCTGGCCTGCTGTGCCTGCAGGACACGATCGAGTGTGCGAGCAACCCCTGCCAGAACCAAGGTGTCTGCAGCGAGGCGGACAACGGCTTTGCCTGCCGGTGCAAGCCCGGCTACAACGGTGTGTTCTGCGAGCACGACATTGACGAGTGCACAGAGGGAACGCAGCACCCGAGCACGCCCAGGCTGACAGAGGTCGCAGAATTGGCCAGGCTAGTCGCACGCGATGCCCAGCGTAGGAAAAAGGACGCGTCGGATGGCTGCAGCGGGGACGAAAAGTCCCTGGCAGCCACCGAGGAAGACGTGGGGGCGGCGCAGGCTCTGCTGGCAAACGCGTCGGCCACCTTGCGATATCTGGAGGAGCTGCGCGAGGGCTGGCAGGGGCAGCAGCAGCGTGTGGACGCGCTGAAGGCGTCGCTTGCCGCGGCCGAAGCTGCCTCTGCCGAGGCGGCGGAGAAGCGAGCGGATGCGGCACGGCGGCGAGCCCGTCTGCAGGACGACTTGAACAACGCCACATATGCCTTGCAAGTGACTGTCAGCGGGTGCCAGCAGCGCGGAGCTGAGTTTTCCAAACAGTGTGGCTGTCGGCAGTCGTGCACGTCTACCGTGTCGTGCTCGCTCTGCCCCGTCGAGTATACCGTCGACAGGTGTGACGAGGAGGGGCAGATTGTGGCTGGCATCTGCGGGGCGGCCGCCGCTAGCGAGTACGCTGTGGGATTGGCGCAGCAACAGGTCGACCAGGCGGAAGCTCTAATTGTCATGTACGCGGAAGCTGCCGCCAACGCGTCGGATTTACAGCAGGACATTGCCCTCGCCCTACAGAGCGCAACCGCTGCCCTGATCACGGCTCCGGCGCTGGCGGCGGCAACGCAACAGCTCAAGGATGCCAGCGTGGTGGTGGGTGAGCTGCAGTTCCGGCTGGGGACCTTGGAAAACGCAAGGCAGGGCATCCTGGCCGCAGTGGCCCTGTCCTGCGGGCTGCTGCAGACGGAGCAGGGCAACCTCGACGCTGCCACGCTGGCGTACGACAGTGCCGTGGCGCAGCTTGCTCTCGTGGACACTGGCCTCGGCGCCACCGATGTCCGCTGCCACAACGGAGGCCGCTGTCTCGACGCCGTCGGCGGGTTCACCTGCGAGTGCCCGCCGGGCTGGGCCGGAAGCTTCTGCGAGACGGAGGTCGACCACTGTGCCAGCGACCTGTGTATGGGAGGCGGGACATGCGCGGCCAACCCTCAGGGCGGCTTTTACTGCCGTTGCCCGGCGGGCCGTTACGGTGAGCACTGCGAGGAAGCGTACGCGGTGGCGGACGCCTGCCGTGATGCGCCGTGCCGCAACGGGGGCACGTGTCGCGGAGGCGGTGATGGGTTTGTCTGCGAGTGCCCGGCAGGTTTCAAGGGCCACACGTGCAACCCGCCGACCACCGTGCAGTGCAAGGACATTTTGAAGGCCAATGCGCCCGGCTACGACCCGTCCACACTTGCGCTGGCACGCTCTGCCTGCAGTGGCTGCAGCGAGACGCTGGGCACGCTGTACTGGATCGACGAGGAGGGCCAGGTGGATGATGTATTGAGCGGCGCGTACGGCCGGCAGCAGGTGAAGAAGATGATGCGGGAGATGTCAGAGGAACTGTTTTCACGCAAGGCGGTCAGGTTTACGCTGCAGAAGATGCCGCGCCGCGATGACATTCCTGGCACGCAAGCCCTGGGGATTGTCGAGAGGGTTTGCTTGTCCGCGCGCCAGGTGGACGCGGATTTTGCGTCCATGTCGTCCGCTCTGCTGTCCGTCTTTGGCTTCGACATGGCTGGCGCGTTCCCAGACACCTCCGCCCTACCGGACCTCGGCATTATCCCTGGCTGGAAGGACTTTCGCGAGAAGGTTTCCCCAGCCATCACGCTACCGCTGCAGTTCTCCATGTTCCTGGACGCGGACGCTGGCGCAGGGGAGACAGGCAACGCCCTCGGGCCTGAACGTCGTCGGCGGCAGGTGTCGGCTTGCCACAGCAGCCCCTGCCAGAACGGCGGCAGTTGCTATTGGGGCAACTACGACAGGATCAACAACGTACGCATCGAGGACAGATATAACTGGTATCGTTGCGCCTGTCCGGAAGGCGTGATCGGTACGCATTGCGAGCACGTTCTTCCAACTGCTGACGTTTGCAAGAACTCCGGGGAGTTCCGGGTAGACCCGGACAGCCCGCGAGGCTACACGTGCAGCTGCCAGCCAGACCTGTACTTCGCCGGGGAGCACTGCGATCAGCCGGTGAACATGTGCCTGGAAGCGTGGGAGGGCTGCAACTCCCTGAATTGCAGAGTGGAGCGCTCGCCATGTAGTACAGAGGGCACAATCTTTAGAGAGGCGTACGTCGACCTTGGCGTGCCCAGAAACATTCCCCATTGCATCTTCCTGGGTGGACTCGACGGCTTCCGCTGCAATTGCAAACCGGGGTACCACGGCCAGAGGTGCGACCACAAAGTTAGCTGCCCGGCCTGCGAGGGCCAGCAGGGCTTTCTGTCGTGCGAGGCCGTCGGCGGTGCTGGGGTCTGTGTGTGCAAGGCAGGCTTCGGCGGACAGTCCTGCAGGACAAAGCTGAGCTGCTCGTGCGACGGCGAGCAGGCACCGTGCGAAGAGGTAAGGTGCACCGGCAACACGCAGTGTAAAACTGTCATGGGCTCGCCCCAGTGCACGTGCAACGGCGGGTTCTCAGGGCTACCAAGCACCGGCTGTACCGTGGTGAAGGAGAGGAACTTTTTCAAATGGCTCGCGCACTTTGACCTAGCCTTGCTGGTAGACTGGACAATGCCAAGCCTTTTCGTCGCGTACATTGGCGAGGAGAACCCAACGCGGATAGACTTTGGCCTGGTGTCCATCGGCATTGCACCCAGCTCGGACCTGTCGTTTGCCAACATCCCGTCCATCAAGGAGCACTTTGACGGCTTTTCCGACGCCGAAAAGTTCTTCCTGTCGGCTCGTCTGCACTACGTCCAGCTGCACGCCGACTCTGGCGCAAGAGTGGGCATATTACAGGGCATTCTCATGAAGAAGCTGGGCGGGACCAAGGCATGGAAGTCCATGAACCCCACCGGGGTCCGGCTGCCGCCCAAATGGCCGCCTAGCGGGCCGGAACAGGCGGCCGCGGCGACCCAGATGGATAAGATGAAGCAACTACTCGGCGGATCCAATCCCGGCTCCCACTCAAAAACGCAAACCATAAAAGAATTCGTCGACCCCCGTGCGTACACGTACAACATATTCTTTGACTTTATCCTCGGCTCCACCCCGCCCGAGATCGGCTGGATGTTCTCGCTGCACCTTCGGGTGGAGATTATCAACGTCCTCAACCAGAAAACGGTCAAGCGAAGCTACTGCGAGCAGATTGGCACCTGGGGCGCGGTCGACGGGTGCTCCGGTGACACCTGCGAAGCGTTCAAGGTAGCCATGCCCACGCCCCGCCAAGTCAACGTTGAGCTGGCCGGCTCGTGGGCCTACGCGGGCCTGCAGTTTGAGGTGGGCGTCCGGCTTGAGAACAACAAAGAATTTGTGGTGTCGAGAGCGAATCTGGCGGTCAGCAAGCAGGGCGAATCGTGTAAGTTGAATAGTGCCGCAGCCGAGTTAAATTTCGCAGCTGCGCGGAGCCGGGATAACACCGTGGCAAATGAAGTCAGTCAACGAAAACAGGGCTTCCAGTTTATCGTCTTTCTGCGACTCCCTGTTCTCACAATCAAGGGTATTGTCTGCTTGGCGTACGGTGGCTCGGCCGACGTCATTGACCCCAACAATCAGGCGGATGACGGCAGTTCGCAGAGTTGCGATACAACGCTCCAGACAGAGGTGGGGGTGGCTGGCATTTACCTCCTGAAGGTGTTTGGCCCCTTTGGCATCAAGGCGCCGCAAAAGCCGACACAACGCTCCAACCGCAACCGAATGGGCACAGGGGCAGCCGGCACTTCCGGTGCCAAGACAGGGGCCCAGCTGACGTACTACCATTCCCTGGGCACCTTGGCATTTGACGGCGTCATCACGTGGAAATTTGTGCCGCTGCTTCCCATCCACATTGTCCTCACCGTCCGCAGGGTCAAGGGCAAGTCTGCGGTCCCCTTTGCCAAGCCGGCGCCGGCCGCGGCAGGCCCTGGACGGCGACGGCGTGCAGCGGCCGCCCTGCCGCTGGTCGTCGGCATTGAGTTTACAAGCGCCATGCTGCTGACGGTACTGAAGGAGGTCGGGGCCGACGAACAGTGGGTGATTGACGGCATTGAGATGATTGGGGGGTACCTGGACTTCTCCATCGGGCTGGTGTACAGCCGAACGGAGGTGAACCGCCTCGTGACACCGGAGGCCGTGCCCGCGCTGCAGAGCTTGTCAGGTATGGTGATCATACCCACGGGGGCCATGGTCGTGCTGTCCACGCGACTGCCGTTCGGTGCTTGCCAGCCGTGCCCCGCGCCGGAGGGACGCGACTGCCGGTCGTACCAGTTCTGCTCCTTTGTGCGCAAGTACCTCGGCGACCCCACCCTCAGCGCGTGGGTCTCCTTTGGCGGCAGCGGCATCACCATTGGCGCGGCCATATCCAACATCATCCTGGCGCGTGACTCGTGCGACGAAACCGCAGGATGGGCAGGTAGGTCACTCACCCGCCCTGCTGTTCGTGAGCCCACTGAGACTGGTGGTGCTTGGCAGCTGCTTGTTTCGCGTTTGCCCTGCCAACTGGCTGACCGAGTGCCCACTGGTGTGCACTTGGCCTGAGTGCCGCCCCCTCAGCGTTGTGTGATCCACGCCTGCGTGGACGCTGCCTGGCTTGCGATGCGTCATTCCTATTTGTATCATAACTATATGGCCTTTGCTTCCCAGGGGTCGGCGGCCGCGCGACAGACACCATATACGAGAGGGGCCGGCCAGTGTTTACGTTGCGTGGCATGCAGCTTGAGGTGCGACGCACGATAACCCTGTGCTGCTCTGTACCCTGTGCTGCTCTGTACCCTGGCCACCTGCCCTGTGCCCTGCAAAATCACTATACCGCTCTGCACCGTGGCCAAGTTCCCGCCCTGTGCCCTGCAATATCGCTATTCCGCTCTGCACCGTGGCCGCGCCCCTGCCACATGCCTTGGAGTCTCACCGTGCACTCAACGGGTTTTCCTTGGCGTGCCAGATAAGCTTCAAGGCCGGCGATATCAGCCTGTCCCTGTCGGCCATGCTCACCATCGACGCGGGCAACCTAGGGGGCGAGGCACCGGACAACTGCCGCTACCTGCCGGCTGGTGGCAGCGAATACGAGTACATCGAGCCCATAACCTTCAGGATCGTCATCACCGTCAAGCCCACCGAGCTGTTCCTCGGCGGCGCCATGATTGGCATCTGGCACGGCGCCTTTGGTCTGGACTTTCTGGCCTTTGGCAACGCACAGCTGGGCCTGGGCATCACTGTGGCGGCCGGCCTGCCCGCCGTCAGCATCGGCGCCACTGTGTACATCGGCAACGACTGCTTCGCCCGGGACCCGGCCACCGGCAGGTACACGGAGACGGCTACTGGCGCCTGCTTTATGGCTGCTGGCCTGGCAGGCATCAACCCCTCCAACCCCGCGGGCAACTACGTGTACGTGGGCTTCAAGGGGCTTACCGTGATGAACATGGTGGAGGTGTTTCTCCCGGGATCTGTTGCCAGCTGGTGCCGCGAAAACCTGCCGCAAGTTCTCAAGGACACGGGCTTTCCCCGCATCGTGGCAAACGGCGTGTCCCAGCCCAACCCTGAGTTTAGCTTCTCCGGCGGGCCGGCGGGCGTCACCGCGTTGACGGGCCAGTACATTCCCGGGGGCGTGATGGCCAAGGGCAAGCTGAACATCCTTGGGTTCACGGTGCAGGCCGAGCTACGCGTGAACCCCGTCTCCGGCATCACGGCCAAGGTGGAGCTGCCGACGGTAAACTTTGCCGGCGGCCTGGTCAAACTGTACCGCTCCAAGGGGGACAGCAGTGTCGGTCCCCTGCTGGACGTGGATATCCGATACGGGCTGGGCAGCCCCATCCCCTCCGTCAAGGTGATCATGAAGGGCTACGTCTCCTTGCTGGGACTGGAGGCACAGGCGGACGTTGAGATCGACTCCAAGGGCTTCCACATCTTCGTCGAGCTGTCGCTGTTTGGCATGTCGGCCAGCCTGGCCATGAGCGCAAACTACGGCATTGTCGGCAACGCCTTTTTCAAGGTGCGCGGCCACTTTAAAAACGACCTGTTCGAGCGGCTGCGGGCAATCGTCGACAAGGCGTTTGGCGATGCCAAGAAGGCGGTCAGCGAGGCGATTGAAGGCGCCAAGGACGAGGTGGAGGCCTCGAGGCAGCGGCAAGCCGAGGTCACACGGCTGGAGCAGCAGGCCATCAGCCGGCTGGGGGCCAGCCTGAGGTCCAAGAAGCTATCGGAGGAGGACTACAACCGCGCCAAGGCCGCGTACGCCATTGCCATACAGAAGAAGGAGGAGGCCCGCTTGGTCATCTCTGACCGGGAGGGGGAAGTTGAACGGCAGAATCAGGTTGTGGAAGCCCAGGCACGCCTGGCCCGAGCCGCCAAAGACGACTACGAGCTGAAAGCCCTGACAGCGGAGGCGCAAGGGACCCTCAGCAGGCGTACGGCTGCGCAGCTTGACGCGCTGCAGCTCAGCCTGACGGGCATGACGGAGGTAACGCGAGTGCAGATGGCCGACAAGCTGAGCACGCTGGCAGAGGCGTCCATGCAGGCGGCGAAGTTGCTGTCAACGCAGGAGGAAAAGTTGGCCAAAGCCAGCAATTCGCTACGCGACGTGCAGACGAAGCTTCGCGACTTGCCCTATAGTTCCGACCAATGTCGCGGCAAAGTTGGGCTGTTTGAAAACGGCGAAACAACATGTGATGCTGGCGCGTATGAGAGATCGTCTTGCCAAAGCCAACATCCGAATTGCCCGACGTGGGTCGGCACGACGGTGTACCCTTGCCTACCGAAGCACCCTCAGTGTGTCGGGTTTAAAGAGGAGTTGGACATTCTCGCTGGCCATCGAGATCGTTGGTGCAAATTGCCCGATCATGCCGTTATATGCAACCCACAACTTGGCTTGATGCAAAACTTTAACCTTCCGGCATTGAAGCCGGGGGCGGCTGTCAGCAAGACCCACATTTGGTACAATGTGCCTTGGACTCAGTGGTCCGACCATGCCTTCTATCAAGTCTGGACCACTCTCACTTACGGCGCCAAAGTTTACGACTTGCGGTACGTCACCAAGTTTCGCGACCCTAGTTGGGGAGGCTGCTTTTATCCTAGTGTGTGGTGCGAGCGCGCCCGCAGCCTCCATACCACAATGTCCACAGAGTACGCCACGCAAGCACGTAACTATGACCTGGCGGGCGTGGAAAAGACCCTGCAGGAGGTGGTGGCGGTCGTCGGACAGTTCAGGAAGGACAGTGCGGAGGCGTCGCGCAACTACGAAAGCCAAGCGGCTTTGCTGCGCAACTTGGACAGCACCATCGATGACGTTCAAAACAAAATCAAAGACACGATGAGCAAGGCGGCTGAATCTGCCTCCGCTGCACAAGTGGCGGAAGATGCTGCTCGCGAGTCCTTTGCCATCTACCAGACCAAAGAGGCGGAGTACAACACCGGGCTGGCGGCTCTTGCAAAACAGCAGCAGGGGCTTCGAGCGCAAAACATCGAACTCCAGCAGATGATTAACCAACTGATCGTTCAAAGCAATGCGCTTCAAAAGCAAGGGTTTTGGGACAAGGTGAGCTTCCCTGATGTGCAAAGAGGGGGCAGCCGTCGCTTCCCCCACCGCTGTTTTGCATGCACCGTTGGCTTGCCGACTTCGCCGAGCTTGCACGCACACCCAACGCTCACCGTGGGCTGTGACACAACCTGCCTTGTCTCGCCGCAGGTGCAAAACTTCTTTGTGGGCATGCTCGAGGGGACGCTGAAGCTCCTCAGCAAGATCAAGGGCGGGGTGGTTCAGCTGGCCCACCACGTGGCCGAGGGTGCGCTTGTGGCGGTGGACGCCGTGGCGACGGGGGTGCTGGAGGCGGCGGAGTGGATCACCAAGGCGGCCCTGGGGGGCATTCTGGACATTACGGAGATTGAGTTCTACCTGGAGCTGAGCCAGGTGCGCAAGCAGTTCCGTGCCAGCATCAGCGCCACCGTGTTCAGCAAGTGGAAGGGCACCGTGGGCGTCGACGTCGACCTGGATGACATGTGGGCGACGGTGAAGAACATTATAAAGTCTGCGTTCTCCGGCTCCTCGTCGGACACAGCGGCCGTGGAGGCGTTTATCAGTGTGACGGACAACGGCAACACCGTGCCTGTAAGCACGCCCTCTGTCGACTTGCCCACAGCCTGCGCTGCTGAGGGCGGTCAGTGCAGCTGCAGTAGCGGCAGCACCGTTGTGTTTGGCCGCGCACAGGACGACACCGGCACACCGACGGACTACATAGGCGTGCTGGCCTTCCCGACCGTCTCTGTGGTCGCCCAGGGGGGACCGGTGGCGTGTATCCCGGGCTCCTTCCGGGTGCCCGGCGACACCTCGGGTCCCGACAACATTGACAACAGTGGCGACCCGGCGCCCGGCATGGCCAAACGGTGCTTTTGCATGCCCGGAGGCGGGCAGGCGGACTGCGGCGTAATCCAGGAGCAAACTGTGTGCGATGCCCTGGACGAGTGCATGTTTGCGGATGGCGTCTGCAGCAAGAATAGTTAGGGCCTATGTATGGCCGGCTGCAAGGTATCACTGTATGTGTTGGTGCGACTTTATATGTTTGTGTGACTTTATATGTTTGTGTGGCTTTGGATCGTTTGATGAAGATCTTCTGCGGCTTTGATGGCCATAAGCTCGGTGGTTGATTGAGCCTAGCTAGACACGGCTGTGCCCTCACGCTCATAGGACGGCCGCCGGCTGGCGATCAAGGCCGAGTGGCCCGACGCCTGGCGGTCGCTCATGGCGCGGTGCTGGCAGCGGGAGCCCGGCAGCCGCCCCTCGTTCCCTTTCGCTGCTTCCACAGCTGGAGGCGGCGACGCGTGTTTGAGCAACATCGTCCCTCTGTACTCTGTACGCGGGTGCTTGTCCGCATCCACTCACCCGCATCTGTTCAATACATTCTCCGTTTTCGCGTTTCAATCTCGCATCACGCCAGAATACCGCCAGCTTAGCCGTTTGTATCGCTCCGGGAAAAGACCGCCAGCGTAGCAATCCCACAATGTACGACACACACACCCGCGCAAACTCGAGGACGTATCCGACAACGGCATGCAAGCGCAGCACGGGAAACCGCGCCTGCATGCGGGTCACGTTCTCCCAGAACAGCTCGTAGCGGCGCAACCCTTCCTCCGCGCTCCCGATGGCACCGCCCGCCAGCTGGCGCTGCAGCAAAAGCCTTATTTTTGCTCTTGTACATTTCGTTTCTGTCTTAGATAATTCATTTTTGCACCGCAAGCTACCTGTAGAGTTAGAAAATTCTGGTTCGTAACAGTTTTGAAAATCATACACTTGAACTGGGCCTGGCTTTATGCTAAGCAAGTAACCAGTCATTATGCAAATTATCAGATAAACAAATAAAAGCTACCCTTTGGCCACACGACCCGTTATAGTGTAGG
>Ga0105053_10006723_pt1 | contig 15704 bp, 19 predicted proteins | sample BON01_FD_78093 | JGI IMG/M metagenome (GOLD analysis project Ga0105053, IMG submission 78093) | Freshwater microbial communities from Lake Bonney liftoff mats and glacier meltwater in Antarctica - BON-01 | ecosystem: Environmental > Aquatic > Freshwater > Ice > Glacier meltwater | place: Lake...
CTTGCCAGTTTCTCGAGGGAGACACGCAAAGTTGATAGATAACTTCAGTCACGAATCAGACGTCACGTCCCTAAAGACTCCTTTCTAATTTACAAATGTGTTCCACGTAAATTGAAGAGGCACCTCTTAAAACCAATGCCGACATTCGCCATCTTCTCGACTCTCTAGTCTCTGCCCTTGCAATTTACGCCACCGCGTTTAGGTCTAAACTTTCCCTACTTCCTTCCGGTCACGAACTTGAACTTCGCTTCTCCGACACCCTTGACGTCACAGTCAATGTAAAGTGCAAGGGGGAAGTGTACTTCTGAAGCACTTCCAGTTTCACATACAATCCTGTACATGCAACGCCAATATGCCTCTCAAGGTATAGATCACACATAGGGGACACGAGATAGAATCTAGCGTCTCTGTAATACTCTCTGAGTCTCGAACATCACACATGCCAGTATCACGGTCAGACTCTGACATGTTTGCAGGGGTGCTGGCTCATTCCGACCCTGCACTTGGCCTTTCTTATTTTGTGTGTGCTCTTGCTGTGTCTGTCACCGTGTTATTGCTTGCTCTCAGTGATGCTCTTGATGCTCAGATGAGTTGGCAAGGCCTGTATCCTCCTGAAGCCGGCTGCCTCTTTTCTACTTGCAAGGGAGCTTTCGCAGATGCTTGCTGGCGACTCCTGGAAGTTGACTTCCTGCAATGGATATGCCATACCTAATTGTAGGCTTGAGGTTGGAATTATACAAGGACAGGCGAGCTTGGGCCCATCACGCTTTCACGCAGCTAAGATTACCAGCGTTGATGAATAAAAAAAAACTCCAAGGGGGAAGAAAACACCGTTCAACTTTGTCTGTCTCCTCAGAGTCGCTTTAGTAACTTGTGACTCTGACACATGTCTATTGTCACAGTGTTTATTGCAATCAATGAAACCAAGATCATCTTGCAGGCCGTGACTGAATGTGGAAGCTAATCATTGAACAGCTCAGCAGTGGCTAGCCTCTGAGTTCTACACGCTCCTTGCAGCAAATATGTGACGTCTTCGTTTGCAATTGCGCAGCTGATGCAGCATGAAGCTGCAACCTGCACAGCCTAAGCCTGGATTTGAGTCAGTTTGCAAGCAGCTTGCACAGGCCCACTTTTCACCAGGCGTGAGAAATGTGCCAACTTAATGCTCAGACTGCCTGCAGGTGAGCTTGGAGCGCACGTGTCACGCGTGCTGATGCCACTGCAGCGCTTGTGGACGGTGGAATGTAGTCCTTGCTGGCGCGTATGGCCCAAACATACCTGGTCTGGTGAGTCCACGTTTTCCTGGTCCACACGTCGCGCACAGCCTTTGCCGTGATGCGAAACTCTGCGGCCAAGTGCGCTGCAGTCTTGCAGGACTTTGGCCCGAGCTTTGCCAGGTAGATGGCCACTGCTTGCTCAGGTTTAAGCCTCATCCTGGCAGGTCCTATTTTCTCCACTCTCACCTCTTCTTTCCCGGGCTGTTGCGGAACTAACGTCAGTGATGGCATCATGCTTTCTTCCTTTGAGTCAATCTCGTGCATGGCCCATTCCAGTAGGCCTCCGTTTCGCGCGTCGGTGCGCTGCCAACACATGTCTTCGTTTGCCAGGGTTGTGTACGTCATCGTGTCAAGATTATCAAATTCGCTTCGTCAAAAGAATTTTTATATCATAAATTGACATAAGTAATAATTCGGTGGAAAATCGAAAAATCAATTCTCATCCGAACCGACTTCGAACCGACTTCGAACCGACTTCGAACCACACATTTAAGGGTGGACCTGAACCTCTGGAAAAAGAAATCAACGAGATCTTAGGTTCGAAACGTGAGGATCGACTTTCGGACCCCTTTTTTGAACTGGTACAAAATACCACTTTGGTTCGTTTTTCGTACCTGCTTCGCCTCTGCAATTTCTTCTGTAAGGCCTCGTGGGACATGCAAAAGTTCCCGCAGAAGTGCCAGAAGATAGCCGGGTGTTGAGGGCGCGCCGTTTATGTACGCAACCTCCGATCGCCTCGACACCTGGCTCATCCCCCGGCTCCGGAACGACCGGGTCTAGACAATATAACGAGTCAACCATGGTCTGACGCAACGTGTCCCTGTACCACCTCTTGAGGTGCTTACTTCCGCTTTGTCACGCTCTTTTTGTTAAAAAAGACAAGACAAAGTACCAGAAGCGGTGTTACAGGGGCACGTTGCCTCAGACTATGGATGACTCGTGGTATCGTCTAGACCGGGTCGTTCCGGAGGGGATGAGCCAGGTGTCGAGACGATCGGAGGTTGCGTACATAAACGGCGCACCCTCAACACCCGGCTATGTTCTGGCACTTCTGCGGGCACGTTCGCAGTGTCCGCGGGCCCTTACAGAAATTACCGTGACGAAGCAGGTACGAAAATCGAACCTGACACGTATTTTGTACCAGTTCAAAAAAAGGGTTGGAAAATCGATCCTCACGTTTCGAACCTAAGATGTCGTGAATTTAGTTTCCAAGGGGTTCAGGTCCACCCTTATCTCTTTCCAGTAACATAAAATTTTCATTCCACGTTCATCATCCTCGGACCCAGATTGGGTTCGAAACGCAATTGCGACTTCCCAGGGGGGGATTTGAACGTTGCATGTTCGTCATTCTGAACATATTACGATTCAAGAAAATTTGACAAGATTCGTTTTGAAAAGAGACCTACGTAGCACTCGGCCAAGCTGCGGCCATCATGTTTGAAGCTTGTGTTGAACGATACCCTTCGCGACCCGGGACCGTACATAACGATTCCCCAATATCGGTTTAATAAAACAAAGCAACACACACACCTTAATAAAGACACACATACACTCACACTCCACGATGAATTTCTATTCCAGCAAAAACTCAAAAAACCAAGAACTCGAATCTACATGTGAACTACATAAACCCTCATGCAAGGGTATTGAACTACTGTTACAAGTAATAAAAGCAATTAACAATGATGTCTGGTTGACTTCAACTCAGACTACTAGTATGCGGTTCCCTTCATGGCCTAAATACACTTTAGGGCTTGGGGGTTGAGTTGAATTCATGAAGAGAGAGAGACACACACACTACACAGGAGGCAACAGTTTGGGACAGTCTTTTGGGTCCTAATCAGAGATTCGTGGTGGTTTCCAAGAAAGAAAGAAAGAAAGACCAACGGTCGAATATACGCGTATATATGTACATATACATATATACATATATATATATATATATACATTTGTATATATATATATATCAGTAGATGGTAGTTATGACAGGCATCGAATCACTCATCGGAACCAAGGTCACGGTGGTTACAACACCAAGTACGCCAGACACGTTATCGAAAACGTCATAGTAACATACTGCGCTTTCTTCAAGAGGTCAGACTCACCAAACCGACCAATTACAGTCATCATCACAGACCAATTACAATCATCATCAAGAAGACCAACACAGGCCGGGGAAAATCCAAAATGCCAACACGCCCATCCTCACAGACGGACTCATGAGTTTGATGCCTCTCTCCAAATCCGCTGCATCCAATGAAGCAGATTGGCGTGAAGTGCGAATGTGGCTGCGAGAAATGGCAGGCATGGGGCTACATAGGATTGAATCCATCATGGATGGGATGGTCCTGATTTTGCCGACAAAATTGAAATGCAAAATTAGCGCGCAGGCAAAGTCACTTATCGAGACGGCGGCTTGTACTCACTCCAGGATCCAGGATTTTTGTTGGACCGAAGATGTTTCTTTGCTCTCCAATCCGATTTAACGAGCGCAAGTCATACGACCATGTGACACAGGGGAAGACCTATGTGGGGGAGTTATTTACATAAAAAAATCAAAACAACTCCATGCTGGCACCATTCGAGCGTATGATGCACAGACAGACAGATATTCGGTGCTCTTTCAAAATGGTAACACGGTGGAATGGGAACTGGAGCAAGTTTGCAAAATATGGGGTAAAGGAAAGGATCGGCACTAATGGTTGCAAATAGATCAAGAGGCTCTTGGATGTCTAGTCCTTCGGGTCCAGGGTCATGTAGTGTCTAATACAAGTCACACTCTCTGCACTCAATTTCCTTCCCTTCTCTGCTCTAGCGTATGGACTGACACACAGACGTGGTACACGTGTAGTGTTAGATGGTCACTACCACCTGACATCCAAAACGTGCTGTCTATCATTAGCAAGGTTCAAGACGCCAAAATTGCAGAGACAATGCTACAGCAGAAAACAGTTTTCTGGGTGCCAAGAGACACATGGGCCGAATGAGCAACGTCGTCATCATCCAACAGATTCGGATGGATTGTACAGGTTGTTGGAAGGCGCTCGGATGTCAATGGCACAACAGTCGTCATGGTGTGGAGTCTACATCGAGACAAGTTCCATCGTCACGGCGACATCAACGTGACATCTCCGGGCAAAGAGATCTCACTGCGGCGAATTGCAGGTTTGAAAAGAGATGCGCTCATGATGAGCCTCTCTGGTGCAGAATTGGGCAAATTGACAGAAGGGGGTTTTCGGCCATGTCAAGCTCTTCAAAAATATGATAGCGCCGGATCGTCAGCGAGGGTGAAGCAGATCGTAGCGTCAGCACCTAATCCAATCAGGCGGGAACCAAGGGCTACGTTTGACCTTACAGACCCGGTTCAGTTTCAAGAGGACTTCAGAGCATCACGGGTCATTGATAGCACATGGCCCCATCAAGACAACACAGTGCAGGTCACAGTGAGAGGCGGTCAGGCCCGTCAGCCTTCATCAATCGACAAAAACAAAACGACTCAATGGCGTCAAGAGCGCGTTCTTAAGACGGCAGGTGTCCGGCAACGAAAGCCTCAGGGCACCAAAGCCATTGAGGAATCTCGATGGGAGCTTTTAAAACATTGGAATTCTTCCTCAGAAGTTATTGCAAACTGGAATTATCAATAGGTCAAAACAGACGAATGGGAAAAAAAGGATGGACGCACACTCCATTGGTAGATTACTTCATGGTTACGCCAACATTTCAAACTTGGTTCCATCGCTGCAGCACAGTCTCTTACTGTGGACCCCTCCTTCTCAGATTACATCTGATCGTTAGAGGCAATGACAACTGACAAACGGGTACAGGGCGCGCTAAAGTCACGGTTGCAACATCACGGTTCCTGCTTACATCGGTTGGATAAAGGCGCCAAGGTAAGTTTGAGAAAGGGGTGGTGGCAAACAGGCGAACGAATCAAAATCAAGGCCCAGCAGTCACACGAAATGTTGGTGAGTACATCTCTCGAAACTGAAAGATCCACTTTTCAGGCTTCAGATATTGAGTCAAATCTCCGTTGGACGCCCGATCGAATTAACGCCTCGCCATGACTACAACGATATGTGAACGCGCTCCCAAGTTGGGAGTACTTTGGTAAAGGTTATCAGGTGGTAGCCACTGATGGATCGCTACGACTAAATCGATCTAGCACGAAAGAGCCTGCCATGGGAGCGGGGGTCATGTGGCACAACGCTACCATCTCATTGACAGCGCTGCGGCTATACAAAGAATACGATGGTTTCGGAGTCACGACTTCCGACCGTCCGAGCACAAGATCACGGACTATGACACGTCATCCCTGACATCTTGCGTGAACTCGAGTTGCGATCAGAATCATCCTCACGAACTCTTTTTGTAAAAGTCCATGGTCACTCTGGCGACCCACTCCATGAAGAGGAGGATAGACTGGCAGTGCAAGGAGGAGACGACGAACACACTTTATATCCAGGAGGCCGGGGCCAAGAGTGGTTTTCAACTGGGTTGATGACGTAGATAAATCATAATCACACATTTGATGCCCAACAGTGAAGAAACGCATCAAGGCACACGAAGAGAAGATGTCATTGCAAATTAGATCACGAAAGACTCACGCCGAAAAATTCTCAGCAAGGCCAAATGCAGCGCGTCCACAGCTAGGTGTATCGCTTCGCTCCATATGGGATTGGGCAGTACGGGCCTGGATGCTCAGCCTCACGCAGGGGCAATCTCCTGTCAAATCGAATCTCAAGAAATGGGGACAGTGGCCACTGCACGGTGCGACTGCGGACATGTGGACGAAACAGTTCTCCACCAGCAACTTCACTGTCACCTTACTCATCGTCGAAACCTGAAACAAATTGCGTACAAAAACGTGGCAAAAGTAATCGAAAATTAGGTGAAACATATCAATACAGGGACAAGACATGCTCACTGGAACCGAAAGGTCCTCACTTTCTTGACACACTCTGCCAATGCAAATAATCTCAAATCCGTTAATCTGAGCTCCTCAAACCGTTTGATGATACTACACTGAGCCAACGACCAGATGGTCTGATTGAGGATACCAAACTCAAGCACACATACATAATCGAAGTCGCCCGCACACATGACTCCCCGAATTCTCTCTTGCGAGCGCACGTTAAGAAAATGTGTAAGTATAATTCATTGCTTCACGCGCTCTGAAAGGCATTCCCGCATCACGTTGTAAAACAGTAGAACTACGTCATTGGTATACACGGATCCATCAATGAACAACAGTGGCGACAGCAACTCAAGGAGCTCGGAATGAATTCGCATCAGCAGGACATGAAAATTCAGAAATGCATCGCAGCGAGCATTAGAGGCACACACGCAGTAGCTAGCACATCCCAGAAGCAAGGTAACAATGATTGATAGAGGTGGCCACGAAACACCAGGACACAGAGTGAAAACGTCTATATACATATATATACTACATATTCTATGTTACATATCACACATGTAAATACGCATACACATACCAAGCATTTGCGATGCCACGGTGGCAGACACAGCAAGAGCACACACAAAATAAGAAAGGCCAAGTGCAGGGTCGGAATAGCCAGCATCCCTGCGAACATGTCAGAGTCTGACCTCGACACTGGCATGTGTGATGTTCGAGACTCAGAGATTATTATACAGACGCTAGATTCAAGTTCTATCTCGTGTCCCCTAAGTGTGATCTATACCTTGAGAGGTATATTGGGGTTTCATGTACAGGATTGTATGTGAAATTGGAAGTGCTTCAGAAGTACACTTCCCCCTCGCCTTCAACCTTGACCGTGACGTCAAGGGTATCGAAGATTCAAAGTACAAGTTCGTGCCCGGAAGGAAGCGAAGAATCAAGTTCATGAGAGAGAATGTTTTTATTACATAATCGTACAGACTTATGATTTAGGATTGCACTCTAGGAGACATCCCATGGAGTTCGATGCAGGCACAAGGCCTTTCGCATCATATGATGGGCCGAGTTCTTAGTCAATAAGAAGGAGAGACAGGAGAGTATGTCTGGCGACTCCTGAAAGGTGACTTCCTGCAATGAATCTGTCATACCTAATCATTTCTGTTTTCTATGTTAATGATGTACGTGACGTTGTGACGGCGTTGCTTATATTTGCTAAATATTTATCACTTTACCTACACATTTTCACATGCACATATAGAGGCACACACACACAAGCACACATGTACAATCAGCACACAAGAGGAATGGCGACAACCAGGCGCAGGAGCCTGGTTTAGAGGGGCTGCAAAAAGGCTTTTGTTAGAGACAACGACCTTGCACACAAAAAAAAATGTCAGAAAAAAAGCCGATATTTACGAATCTAAAAAAAAGGATTCGAGCACATAGAGCTTCCAGCAAAGCTACTAGACTATTTCTTACGAAGTAATAAAAGCATTATCAATCAATTGTAGGCTTGAGGTTGGAATTATACAAGGACAGGCGAGCTTGGGCCCATCACGCTTTCACGCGGCTAAGATTACTAGTGTTGATGAATAAAATAAAACTCGAAAAGGGAAGAAAACACCGTTCAACTTTGTCTGTCTCCTCAGAGTCGCTTTAGTAACTTGTGACTCTGACACATGTCTATTGTCACAGTGTTTATTGCAATCAATGAAACCAAGATCATCTTGTAGGCCACTGAATGTGGAAGCTAATCATTGAACAGCTCAGCAGTGGCTAGCCTCTGAGTTCTACACGCTCCTTAAAGTAAATATGTGACGTCTTCGTTTGCAATTGCGCAGCTGGTGCGTCATGAAGTTGCAACATGCATAGCCTAAACCTGGATTTGAGTTAGTTTGCAAGCAGCTTGCACAGGCCCACTTTTCACCAGGTGTAGGGCCACCGCTAAGCTCGCCAAGACATGATTTGGCACATTGAGCCACGCGCTTCCCGCCACTTTAAAGTTCTTCGCCTGGTCCCAGCTAAAAATCCCCCTCCCCTGTCGGAAAGTACTTTCTTTCATTCTCATCCACGTGGTTGTCCAGTTGTTGGGGGGTGGGGCTGTGGTAAGTGTGGCGAGGGATGTGGCGGGAATTGGCGTGTTGAGTGCTCTAGGCCTGTAATGGCCTCCACCTGTTGCTCCCACTCCTGTGTGTGTAGTACGTGGTGACGTCGCTGTGGTCACAGCGGTGTTGCCGATGTGTACTCTGTGTGCTGCGGTGGGTTGCAGTGTGCTGCAATGAGGTGTGGTGTGGTGCAGTGAGGTGCAGTGTGTTGCGGTGTGGTGCACTGTGGTGCACTGTAGTGCACTGTGGTGCAGTGTGTTGCAGTGTGTTGCAGAGGGTTGCAGTGCGTTGCAGTGTGTTGTAGTGTGGTGTATTGTAGTGTGGTGTATTGTAGTGCAGCGTGGTGCAGTGTGATGCAGTGTGTTGCAGGGTGTTGCAAGGTGTTGCAAGGTGAGGCAGTGTGATGCAGTTTGTCGCAGTGTGTTGCAGTGTGTGGTCACAACAGTGTCGCCTTGCATGTTACACATACACAGACCCTCAATCAAGGGTACTAAACTACTTTCTGTAGTAATAAAAGCAATCGTCATCATAGCATGTCACACATTGCATGTTATACATAGCATGTGGCACATTGATTGATATACTACATAGCATGTCACACATTGCATGTCACACAACATGAATATGAATATAACACTCTATAATCAAATGTGGCATAGATGCGTTTTTGTTCTCAGACAGAACGCATCATTTCCAACCCTGAACTTTGAAATCTTTCTTTTCTTTCGCTGATTTTGATGATCAGTTTTGATAGCAAGGTTTACTCCTTTCATAGAAAACAGGATAAAGATGAGAAACGAAAGGTTACTGCCATGCTTTCAAGCAAGTCTCGGAGCTCGCTGTTACGACTGTAGTGACGATGCCATTTTCTGAAGGTGAGCTGCGATCCAATGATACACTCATCATAGGCCGCACGATCATGATCCTGCAGAAATTCGGCAAATTGGTATTATCATCAGAGTCCAAGGTGTTTTCTTTATATGATTCTGTCACTTTGTAACAAAATTGATTACAAAATAGATTCCACGTATGAATCATTTTCGTTGAAAAGGTGCTAGAATTGATTCCTGCTTTTTGACTTTCTAATACCAAGATGTCTAATCTAGTGTCTGATTAGCTAGCGCTTACACATCTGTCATTTAACGTGACAGTGCTGAAGCGCACTGGCAGACCTCCCTGTCCCTTCGTGTATGGTATCGTAGCTTCAGAATTCACTGAGCTGAGCTCATATGAAGAGTCTCTTTGACTTGTGGACTCCGTCTTGTGGCGCAACTTGAATTCTACGATCAAAGAGATTCGTAAGCTTGAGTCCATGAATTATTTGGACTTAAAGTCCTTGCGTAATATGACTGAAAAGTCGTTGATAATCGGCTACATGTGGGTGTTTGAGTTGAAACATCGAGATGGCGTGTTTGACAAGCGCAAATGTCGCTGAATAGCACTCGGGTGTAAGCAAGAATAAGGTCGAGACTACTTTGAAAACTGTAGCCTGATGTGTAGTCAAATTGACTTGCGTCTTTTTTATTGCACTGACAACTATTAGAAGATGAAAGGGCATTGATAAGGATGCTTTGTCTGCCCATTGAGCGAAGATTGACTCTACTTCGTATCTTGACAGCTCATTGAGCTTTTCGATTTCTACATTTTCCAGCTCATTTCCATCTATTCTCTGTAGTAGTGATGGTTTCCGAGAAACAACTGAGAATCTGAGATCGGATTCGGAAGAGTCCTCTTGGTCTGCCTTCACTATAAGTGGAGCTACGAGCGAGCCTAGTGGCCCATCAGAAAAATACATCAATTTTCATATATTGTACAAAACCAAAATTATATTTTGTGTAAATGCTTATACATCATATGGCGACATGGAAAGCTAAACATTACCGAATATGTAAAAAATAAACATGTGGTTCAAGAATGAGACAACATATGACAAAATGTTAGACAACACATGACAAAATGTTGGACAATATATGACAACAAATCAGACAACATGTGACAACAAATTAGACAACATACGACAAATGACAACAAACGAAAAAGGAAAAAATAGTGAACAAATGACTGTTGTCTCAAACGAATTTTAACATCATGATGTTTTTAAAAAATCATGATGTTTTCAAAACTCAATATTTGTTTCAAGTGCAACACTAAACAACACCTTAGGACGGGTGTTGTATTTTTTGTTTTCCATTAATTTGTACACATTCCAAAAATGGATACAAAAACTTTTCTCACTTTCTCCCTAACCCAAGGCAGTTGTTATCGACTGATAATCATCCCCCCCCCTCACATTTCTTTCACGTGCACCGTGAGACACAATCATTCCTTCGTCTTTTTTGCAGCGTGTTTCGACGTGGGGCTTCTTTTGGCAGTGTCGTCATGCCACCACTTTTATTTGAAGTCATGCACTGCACCACCTAACACGGAATGAATAATCTTTTATGTGGGGTAGAGATGACAGTTCTATCCCCTCTACACAACACGACTCCAAACCAAATGTGGACATGTTCACGGGACGCCCTACAATCCTTAATTTGCAAAATGCAACCCAAATCGTTGCTGGCAAGAAATTTTTTTGTGTACGAGACAACAGAATTCCCAGCTGATTTTATTCATGGTCTGATTATAAAGAATCCTACAATAATAAACGAAACTTCCCAAAGTGTGGTTCACGCGGTGTTTGATATGTACAGAAAGACGGGTCGGGCTGTGCTCAATTTCATTTCCTATAAATTTCAGGAACAATGTTAAAAGGATAACCCCAACAATAAGCACGGTAACAGTTTTCTCCATGCAGCCGTGATTCTATTGACACTGGAGATCATTATTGATCTTCCCTTTGGTTTTCCAATAAACAACATTATCTCTCTATTGACACTGAAATTCTCCAAACGATAATATCCAGAATCCCACACGTGGCAAGTAGCCAAAATGAATTGTGCAATACCCCTCTGCATAATCTTATTCAGAAACAAACAGATTGCAATTGTTGGGAGGGAAATATGCACCTGTTGATCAGCACAATCACTGAAAAGACTGCGAAGCTGCGCAACAAAAAAAAATTCAACATTTTTGACAAGGCAGGAAAATATGGTATATACCCAGATCGAGTCGAGTCGATGATAACAGCCCTCATACATGTCGTTCGCAAGTATGAAATTGCTTCAAACTACAGATCTCCCGCAGAATGGACTGAAGGGCGCAGTGGGTCTTTGCATTCCACTCTTCGAACGTCCAACGTTGTCATCGTCAGCGCCGTTCGGCATTGTAGGCAATTTCCCTTGTGACTTGAAGGCAAGGTCCGCCACCTTGCGCAGTACTTTGATCTTGCCCACAATTTGTTCCATTCACGGTCTGGAAAGATGTATTTTTCCTTGAGATCAATGATCTTCATCGTGTGATACACGAATCAAAAAAGATCAATCGCTCCTGCGCATCACACATCTCACCCTATTTCACTTGTCAATAGTTGCGATCAATTTTTTTGTGTCCGGGGGCCTTGATTTAGAAATCACTGGCAAGCGCGAGGTGGCGAAAGGACGCTGCCATGCGCCCACTAATAGGCAGCAGAAGGAGACGCCGCCGCGCGCCATAGCGGTCGGACTCTGTCTGAGTTGAGTACAAGCATACCCAGAGTGCAAGGCAGCAAGTGAGCAAGAGAGGAGAAGATACATGGCAATCTATCTCTCACCTGCAGCATCAAGCACAAGAAACCTTTGGATCTAGGTAAGAGTACTAAAATACAGAGCTGCAGAAGATAAACACACTAGCGTCAGATATCGGCGGAAGGTGCCAATTCACGTACTCTCTCTCTGTTGCTTGCTTGCCCGCGCGCTCTCTCTCTCTCGCTCTCTCTCTCTTGCTACACGAGGCCTGCAACATTCGGCGAAGGGTCTCCACACCTACAACCTGGACCGGCACTTAAATGTAACTCCTCGTCTTGTAGTGACTCGGATAGACTTCTTGAGTCCATTCAGTACAAGGGCTCTTCTTGTGAGAAGTATGAGAAACTTCATAAACGATATGAACATGTAGCCTTCGAACGTATAGTGTATCTCAAAAGCAAAGGACTCGTGTTTCGAGTACATGTGACGTGTATCGACGTGTGTCGACAAAGTGCTGTATGTCAGTACCTTTGAATAGTATGCTCATCACATGCACTCACGTGCTCATTCCAAATATGTTGCTCTTCGTTTTGTTGCGTGAGTGCTCTGACAGAGTCGGGTCAAATGATCCCTCTTCATAAGGTCCGTCAGCGCCTGTGACCGTAGACACAAAACATGTGCATGTGTAATGTAATATCGTAAGGCACCAACCCGTGCAGCAAATGCGAGCACAACCTGAGTTTAATAACAATTTTCAAGAGCTCTGTTGTAAAGGTCCAAGAACTCTTTCCTCAGGTCCCAAACTCAGTCCTGAGATTATAAACTGATCACCAACTCCACCTATAGCTAAGCGGTCCACTCACGAACTCTGGTGGTGCTACCCGTGAGCTATTGGTGCGCTTAGATAACTTGAACTCCAAACCTCAGATTCAATGTTGGTTAGATTGAGCCACTTACGTAATGCGAATCAAGAGCATCTAGCCTTGCCAGTCAGCAGGCTTGGGGCTGGCGTATGAAATCCTCCCAGAAATCAAATGATTGACGTCGTCCCACATTTTGTCTTCAGTGAAGGAGTGTACTAGGCTTGCATATTTCTTGCAGCCTGCACATACCAAAACTGTTCGTTACATTCGTAAACTTTCACGTGAAACTGGCACAGAAAACCGTTCACCGATTGAAATAATAAAGAGGATATGTATTATCAATCACCTGCGTGACAGCTATACTAGTAATAGTATGAATCATGTACAAAGACAAAGATTCTGCATTACAGACACTCACACTCTACGTACTGTCTCTCACCTTGCTGACACCCTCTACTTCAAAGTGGTAACACACACAAACGTCTTGGCAAAATCCGCTTATCTCCTCAAGCGTAAAATTCGCACTTCCCGTGTTCTCGCGCTCTGTCCATTCCTTGGCTGCAACAAAAAAGAAATACATGCACCTTCTAGCAGTCATTGACATTGACACAATATTACTGGGTAGTTACTACACGTGTTACTAATTGCAAGATACGAAGAGATGTACATCCACTACTACGTACCGCACTACAACACAAACACCACGCACAAATACATACTCACGCAGACACACTCACACACGCGCACACACACACACATACGCACACACACATACGCACACATACACACGCACACCCACATACCGTCGGTATAAAGCGAAATCCCATCGCGCTTCCAGCACTCAGGTTTCTGTATCTGCATCATGTTTTTCGGGTGGACTAACACGCTCCTTCCGTCGTCGAGATTCACAAGATATCGCCCTTTTATCTCATTGAATAAACCGAGGCTGCCAACAAGGCCATTCAAGTCCATCTGAGAGAGACCTTCGAGACGCACACGCATGCTCTGACTGTCCCCACCAGCAACTGAGCTGATACAACCCCACGTGAGCTGATACAACCCCACGTTGTACTTGTATCTGCAAAGTCCCACTTGGGAATACCAACCCACATAGGCTTCTGAGTGCCAGTCTGGCCCCAGAGGTTCGAATTGAGCAGCAGGGCCACCCTTGGGATATCATTAATTTTCTGGCCCACCTCCTCTTGTGACTCTTCCGAACCCAACATGTTGCCGTCGAGATGTTTTCTTTGACTCTCGGACATTGTTTCACAGATCGTCTTGCGGCTGTGCTTGTCGACTAAATCACCTGGCAGCGTGAGTGGAACGAAGGTCAAGAAAGTAGGTACCTTGAACCTGGGAGAAACGTGCATGGAAAGTTCAAAGGATTTTGCAGCTGGTTGCTCGAGAGAGATGTCAACAATGCCTTGCACGCCATTATCCGCCACCTCCTCTGCCCCTCCAGACCCTTTTGACACTGCCAACCTCTGAGTTAGCCCAAAACAGGGTCCCATTGTCTCTATCGAATCCTTGTTAGGATCCAGCTTGACTCGGAAGCGCTACATCAATATGCTCACCAGGTCTGAAATGCGCATTTTCTTATCGTCGCGAAGGCTCTTCCAAGATTCACACGTTGCCCTGTTTTCGTGGTATTGCGAGTACACACAGACAGACGCATACAGACAAACGCATACAGACAGACACGCGCACAGACAAGACAGACACACGCACACACAGATAGACACAAACAGACACAAACAGATAGACGCACACATAGATAGACATACATATACAGAATATGCAATCATACTATACAAGTCCCATATCGTGGACGAATCCTATTATACGATTGCGAGTATACACACACGCACATGCAATATCTGCATACATACATAGTGCAGATTCTTGACATTTCTATCTCACAACCCCACACACAGTCTCACACACATACACATACACACACCCTCTCTCGCTCTGTCTCTCTCTCACGCACCAACTCACACATACACACACAAACGTGGGCACACACAATCTCTCTCTATTTCTCACGCACACACATACAAACACACACAAACACACCCTTGCACACACAGATACCTGCCAAACAAAGAATCAATCTGCGCGCATCCATTCACAAGCTGGACTGCACCATCATTCAAGGGAACCCCTTTGTAATTCTTCCAGAGCACAGCACTACTTTTGTCAAGACCTCCTCCGACATTTTTAAACGGAAGATCTGTGTATGCATGTATACACAAATATTTACGCCAACCACCAGATGTTTGCAGCTGCAATTACAACTCTATGAAAGAACACATGCTTCCGACGGGGCTTGAGTGTATGTGTCTATACATGTGTCTGTTTGGGTGCGGTGTACTCGTGTGTGTGTGCGGGGGTGTGTCCATATGTGAAATTCGTACATTGAAATTTCTATTTTCAAGAGACAGAGAGCCTGGGAGCCTAAGATCGTAAAAGAAATAAACTGAGCGCCATAGACAACTCTCGAATACACACACACAACGTGAAATAGACATAGACATAGACACAGACACAGACACAGACACAGACACAGGCACAGACAAAGACACAGACACTGACAGAGACAGAGACAGAGACACAGAGACAGAGACAGAGACACACACGCAGACAAACACGGACACAGACACAGACACAGACACAGACACAGACACAGACACAGACACAGACACAGACACAGACACAGACACAGACAGACACAGACATAAATACACGCGGATACAGACACAGACACACAGACACCGACACCGACACAGACTCATACACACACATACACATACCTACGGCAGTCAGCAGGTTAAAGGTACCTGCTGCAGCGCCAGCTTGCTGCCTCATCAACACTCCAGGGTCAGACCGTTCATGGAGGGTAGCTTCGAGATCCGCCTGTATATATATTTATATATATA
>Ga0105053_10006724_pt1 | contig 15697 bp, 14 predicted proteins | sample BON01_FD_78093 | JGI IMG/M metagenome (GOLD analysis project Ga0105053, IMG submission 78093) | Freshwater microbial communities from Lake Bonney liftoff mats and glacier meltwater in Antarctica - BON-01 | ecosystem: Environmental > Aquatic > Freshwater > Ice > Glacier meltwater | place: Lake...
AAGAAATTCTCCAGCTCGCCCGACTCCGAGTTGATCTGCTGGAGAATTTCTTCATAGTCGTTGATGAGTGCTTCGTCCGACTTATCGAAAAGCGCGATATGCGCCACGTTGGAAACGCGCACAAGCAAGCTACGCCCGACCTGCGCGCTGTCGTCGCGCAAATTGATGTTCTTATCTAGCTGAAAAAGATTACCTATTTCATCGAGTATCTTGTTCAAGAAACCGGGCAGGTCGTCACTATGATGGGATAGATAGATGATTCGATCCGTGATCGTCTTTAGATTCCCGCGAGCGTCCTTCTGGGTGTTGTATTCCTGAACGATGTATTCAAGAGCACGCTTGTTGATATAAATCTGCGGCTCAAACGTAAGAGTCAGCGTATCCCCTGCGGCATCGACGGAGATGGGGATGTAGAAAATCGGATACTTATTTTTGCTGAACGTGATTTCCCCGAGGTAGAGGTAGAAATCCTGTTTGTCCAAAATCGCTTGGTTTTTGGAGATTTCGTAGACCTCGTTGAAGAGGTCGCCAACCTGCAAGCTCTCGAAATAGCTGGTAATGCTTTTCTTGATATCCTCGATCTCAAAGACTGCCTTCAGTTCCTTCTTCGCGTTCGTTTTATCCTCTGCGATGGTGCGATTTACAATTTCCGAGACCTTGTTCTCGATTAGCTTACTCAAAATATCCGTAAGCTCTTCTTCGACCAGAAACACCTCGTTCTCGTCGCCTATTCCTAGGCTTTCGATAGGCTTCTCAATGCTGCTCACAAAGGGCAGCACGAGGGTATCCTTGATCTGTCGTGCAGTGAACTCAAAGGATGTCGAGATAGCCTTGTCGTGCTCTTTCTTGTGCAGAACCGCTAGCTTTTCGATTTCCTCGGCGATGCTTGAAATCACATCGTTGACACTCGACGGATGAATCTTGCCCGCCTGAAGCTTCACGACCTCAAGTAAGTTCCTTGGAAGATTAGTGCGGTAAACGCCCTTAACGATTTTTGCAGCCGATCCTTTCTGGAACGACTGCCCGATCATGGCGTGAATCTCGCGCTCGAAGTCGGGATACTTAGCGAGATTCAACCCGATTAGTAGGTTGTCACTGTTCTTTAACTTCACCGACCGCTTGGGCGTTTTTCGCTTATGGAAATCCGTCTCCAGGAAATCCATGAAGTATTTCGCTACCTCTTTTACGAAGGCTAGATTTCCCGATAGTTTATGACCTTCTATGCTCCTTGGGATTGTTTCTGGCATTAGGTTGATGTGTTTACTGTATCACCACTTAGGCTGGGCGGAAACCGGCCGCGGTCTGGAGCGCGGGGCAGGCCTCAGTGTCTGTCGGCTAGCACATGCAAACGCAAGTGCGGTCGTTAAGGTCACCGGGGGAAATCAGTATGTGTGCGTCAACGCCTCTGCATGTTGCACGAGGAAAGCCCCGCATTTCTGCCGGGCTCCTCTGTGAAGGCTATTCGGGACGGACTGAAACCAGCCCCTTTTAGGCAATTTTTTTATGGGGCACTGAACCAATCTTAATCAAAGGACTGGGCGGCAACACAGACCCCCTCCCCCCGTCTTCTAGGTGTGAACCCGATAGGAGATTTAGAGACCCCTTGAGACCTCCCGTCATACCAAGGACATGCACTAGTCGAGCAATGCCCTCAGAAGGATCTTAAAACGCCCGTATTGGGCCATCTGTTCCCTATCCGTTCCCTGCCTACACCTTACCTCTAGTAATGGTGCCCGGGAAAGGACTCGAACCTTCACACCTTTCGGCAGCGGCTTCTAAGACCGCCGTGTCTACCATTCCACCACCCGGGCAGGCATTGGATATTCGCGAGACTCTGCCTGCCTCTGGCGCGGGATCAAGCGCCTAGTGCAAAATCATTTACCCTGTGCCTCGCCCAGTCGGTCACCCATCCGCGCGTAAGTTTCCACGCAGTGGGCGCTCTGCTCCACCAGATCGTCCGTAAATTTGATTCTCCCGCGCTGAAACAGGGTAATCACACAGGAACCGCCAAACTTGAATAGCCCCTTCTCTTCGCCTTTCTCAAGGAGGCGTTCCTCGACGAAGGTTTGCTTGATACTGCCAACGTTGGTCGCGCCTACTTCCAACATCGCCACGGAGCCAAATTCAGGCGAATCGATCAATGTGAGCATGCGTTTATTTTCGACGAGATAGCGGATGTTTTTGCGCAACGCGATCGGGCTCACCGAATAAAGATGACCATTGATCAACTTGGGCACAGTTGGGAGTCCGCTCACTGGAAAGTGAAAGCGATGATAGTCCACGGGGCATAACCGAGAAATCAGCATCGAACCGCCGGCAAATTTCGCCGCCAACTCATCGTCATCAAGCAGCTCGCGCATGGTGAATTTGGAGCCTTTGACGTAAAAGCCCTCGGCTTCATCCACATTCGGAAACGCCAAGTGACGTCCATCAGCGGGCAGCACCGCGGTTCTCTCTCCTTCGGCTATCGGCCGACTCTCCGGCGTGAGAGCGCGGTAGAAAAACTCATTGAAGCTCTTAAATTCAAAGGGTGATTTCACGAATTCTTCCGTATTCATCTCATACTCGACGATAAACGGGAGCACCTTGTGAGCGCTAAACGAACGCGTCATCCGCCAGCCGAAGTAGCGCGAGAATAAGCGTCGCTTCGCGAGTGCCCACACCCCGAGTCGTCCCAAAGGATTTCCATAGGCAAACCTCAACCAGCCACCACCATAAACCTTCTCGGTCTCGGTGGTCTTTTTGTAACGGTCATAAAAGCGAATCGGCTCGGACATAGCCTGCCACCATCACGCAAAGCCGACGGGCCGCAAAGCCAAATATCACGCCGATTCTTCCACGGCTTTTTCCTGGTTCTTCGCTTCGGCGGCGGCTTTCTTTCTCGAAGCTTTTTTCTCGGCCGCCTTCACCGCGTGCATGCTGCGTTGGCGCAAAGCTTCGTAGATCGGAGTATTACCGAGAGCTTCCGCCACTCCGTAAGCGCACAAACAGCTCACCAGCAATGGCAGCATAAAATCATACGTCGCAGTCAACTCTAGCATCAGAATAATCCCCGTGAGCGGCGCTCGCACAATCGCGGTGAAGAGGGCTCCCATCCCCAACACGCAAAATACCTGAGGGCTGATTCCGGTGTCGCTCATGATCAAATCGACTCCGGCCCCAAACCACAGTCCGCCCAGAGCGCCCAATACTAACAATGGAGCGAAAATTCCTCCCGCCGCTCCAGAGCTATAGCTCACCATCGTGAGGGAAAAGCGTGCGACTAAATACAAGGGCAGCAGACCCACCGCGATTGACCCCGTGAGAGCCAATTTAACCAACTCGCCGCCCGATCCCGCCAAGCCCGGAACCGTCCAACCTACAAAGCCCACAAAGATGCCCGCCGTCGCTCCGACCGCAAAACCCGGCCATTTCAACAAACGCTCTCGTAAACCCATCGTCGCCAACAGTCCGCGATTAAACATCACGCCTAATCCACCCATCGCCACCCCTAGCATAGCCGCCCATGGCAGTGAAGCCACCCCGGGTGCATCGATACCCAGCAAATAAAACACCGGTGATCCTCCCACAAATAACCGCGAGACCACATCCGCAGTCACCGAAGCCAAAAACGCGGCCACAAACATCACTGGCGTGAAATTCCCATGCAGTTCTTCGAGCACAAAAATCAGCCCGGAAAGCGGTGCATTAAACGCCGCCGAAAGTCCGGCCCCCGCGCCCGCACTGATGAGCGCGCGTCGCTCGCCCTCACCTGCTTTGACCTTAAACCATTCCGAAACCATGAACCCCGTTGCGCTGCCCATCTGCACCGTCGGCCCCTCGCGGCCCAAAGCCAATCCACCGCCGATACTGGCCACGCCCGCTAGAAATTTCACCGGCAAAAGCCTCTTCCATTCCGGTTCCGCCTCGCCTTTCAGAATGGATCGTAGATTCGGGATCCCGCTGCCCGCCGCATGCGGTGCGAAACGCCGCACCAGCCACACCCCCAAGCCGCCACCGACTGCGCCGATTAGCAGCGCCAGCGGTAAACTAAACCAGCCTTTCGTATCGTTAACCACCGTCGCTCGCGCATGCTCAACCCAATCCAGCGACAAACGAAACGCCGTCGCGATCAATCCAGCAATGAGACCGACCAAGATGGCCTTTAAAATGATATGGCGGCGGCGAACCTCATCGGCCCCAAGTCCTGAACTATTTTCTGCGTGCACTCCACATCATAACGCGATCTGGCCTCATGCTTACAAGAAACTTTAAAAAATTGTCCTAAGAAGCCGCGAATTATGGGAGTCACATCAAAACTAGAGAATCGTGACGCCATGACATGACAATCCCCCTCCGTTTCGGATCGAAGCCAATTTCGGCCTCACCACCGCCGTGCAGGAAATGCTGCTCCAATCGCGCCCCGGCGTGATCAAACTTTTACCCGCACTCCCCACCAAATGGCCCCAAGGTGAATTCCGTGGTTGGAACACCCGAGTCGGTGTGCACGTCGATTTGGAATGGAGCGAACAAGGTCGCATGTGGTCAGCTAAACTCACCGCCACACGAGACATCCGCTTCACCCTCATTGCTCCGCCAAGCTCAATCAGTCCCCCGCAATCGATTACCCTTACCAGCGGCCAATCCTCAACCGTCGCGGCAGTGTAGGTTACGACTAAAGCCCAGCACTCATTCCGGCAGACTGTGGTGAAGGGCCTCAAATATCTGCTCCTCCGTGCCGCTTTCATAGGGACCGGTTTCATGATGTATTGCATGTTGGAGAGCACCTCATAACCGCCTTCGGGTAACTGTCGTTCGCTGCACACATAGCCGACGATTCCGTTGGCATAAGCGACCGGCCAGACTTGACCAAAGCGAGAACCAAACTCTTTCACCATTCGCAGTCCATACTCCGCGCTCATCTCACCGGACATCGCCGTAAGCAGCAACGAATCGCCGAATCCAGCCATGACGCATATCCCTCGCGGGAGAGCACGGACAGCTGTAGATCGACTTTGCACCGGGTCGTCGCGATAGCACCTTCTGCCAGCGTCCATGGTTAATTTCGCGTCCGACCTCACGCGCGAGTTAACACCCACTTTTCACATCAGGAACAAAGAGAAAAGTATCTTAAGCCGCATTCATTATTCTACATATCGCAACGAACCGGAGGGTTAAAACGCGACCGTGCTGCCATCGGCGACTTCTCCACTGATGAGCGCTCGCGCGAGTTTCGTCTCGATCAGACGTTGCAGGAATCACTTGAAAGCCATAGAGAGAGCACCAGTCCGTAACGGGATATCTACCTTGCGGAAAGGTTGAGTCGAACCTACCGTAGCTCCATGAATTACATGGAGCGCATCACCTTTAACCCCAACCAATGCGGCGGGCGGCCTTGCATCCGGGGCATGCGCATCCGAGTAAAGGATGTGCTGGATCTCGTGGCGGCGCGGGTGCCCGAAGCTGAGATTCTTGCGGACTATCCCGACCTTGAAGCAGCCGACATCAAGGCGAGCCTGGAATACGCCGCCTCGCAGCTCGATCACCCTGTGCTCGTGGCCAGCCAGTGAGATTCTTGATTGATGCCCAATTGCCACCCGCGCTTGCGCAGTGGTTGCGCGAAGCAGATTACGAAGCTCAAGCAGTGCGCGAAATCGAATTGCGTGAAGCCAACGATAGCACGATCTGGCATCATGCCGCCGCCAATGATTGCGCAATTATAACCAAGGACGAGGACTTTGCCCTGCGGGTGCAAACAACCGAGCGCGGCCCTTGTGTCGTGTGGTTGCGCGTGGGCAACTCATCAAATTCAGCGCTGCGCGCATGGTTTATTCCGCAGGTGCCGCAAATCGTCACCATGCTATCTCAAGGTTCGCGTTTGGTAGAAATCCGATAAAGTAAAAACCGGGTTCTGTGAGACCGCCTTACAATTTATATGACGATTTCTCGTCTGCTTTAACCCATCACACCAACGCGTCATCCTTTACGGAAAAGACGACCAAGCTGCCATCGGCAACTTCACCGCTGATCAAGGCTCGTGCGAGCGCCGGCTCGATCTGATGTTGCTGGAAACGCTTGAGCGGACGTGCACCAAAGTCGGGATAGCAGCCCTTCTCTACAGCCCAATCTTTCGCCTTCTGATCAGGGAGGGCAGCACCGACACGCGCCTGTTCACCAGTTGATTCCGTGTAGGAGACGACAAAAGTCCAGCACTCATTCTGACAGGCTGTGGTGCAGGGCCGCAAATATTCGCTCCTCTGTGCCGCTTTCATAAGGCCCAGGGTTCATGATGTATTGCATATTGGAGAGCACTTCATAACCGCCTTCGGGGAGTTGTCGTTCGCTACACACATAGCCGACGATTCCGTTGGCATAGCCCACCGGCCACACTTGGCCAAACTGTGAGCCGAACTCCTTCACCGTTCGTAGTCCATATTCCGCGCTCATCTCTCCAGACATCGCCGTAAGCAGCAACGAATCGCCGAAACTAATTGTCTGTAATTCAAAAGAGATCGCCGCCTCAGGTCGCGCACCGCGATCCAATATCGAGATATGCTCCCGAGCCCAGCGAGCGAAGAAATCGTTCTCCGAATCGAGCCAAGATTCGTATTCCTCTCGCTGAAGCACACTCAACTGTAGCTCCACTTTTCGCCTGGTCGTGGCCAGCTCGCCCCTCACTTCCTGCCAACGACCAAACTTAATTTCTCGTTCCACCGCACTCGCGAGTTGGCGCCCCATTTCGTGAACTTCCTCAATTGTGTATGGGGGAAAGCCGTCTTCTTCACCCTTCGGCAGATACGCTTTCTGATCACCGGCACAGCCCAGCAAAAACGCACAGGTGCAACCCATCGCCTGCTCGATCTCCGCCATCGCGAACCCCGCGTAGTCACCCCCGAATTCGTAGATCTGCCCTGCCGCCGAAGTATGCGCCGCATATCCGAAAAGCACATGGCGGAGTGAACCACTCTGATCACTGAATCGCAGCATCGGCACGGTGTGATCGTGAGGGGCATCCAAAGAGGGATTCCAAGTTACTCCTCCCTTTCCATCTGGACGTCGACGCGACCGGGCCAAACCGCACCACCCCGTGGTCGATGCCAGCGACATCACCTCACGTGAATCCATCGCTGCTTTGGCGGTAGCAGCGATCTTTTCGAATGCCACTTTGAGCCAAGGCTCATCAATGCCCTCGCGACAATCGGCATCCACAAATTTGCGCATCGGTGGGCCACAGTGCGTATGCGTGCCGCAGAGCAGAATATTATCCGCGGTTATGCCTGTCAGGGCTTCGGTCTGCGCGCGCACCTTGTCCGTATTATCGTAAAAGCCCAACCACTCGAGACTCACAATAATAACGGTGTGATCAGTCGCCCTTTCGGTGATCGCGGTCGTGATCGCCCGCAGCGGCAGGTAGACGCCCGTCGCGCCTCCCGTGCGAGCCGCGAATCCGGCGAGTTCTGAGCCAAGTGGTGGCGTAACATCGACCTCAGCGACACCGACGAGATAGGGGCAATCTGTTTCAGGCATCCGCTCAATATGTGCCACCTCCCGAATCGCTGACAAATCCAATAAGTCTAGCGCCCTCATTGAAATCACGGATCAATTGACGAAAGAACATCAAAGGAGGAGCGGTAAGAGGCAGTCGCCGCTCTTCATTTTTCGTGTGTTTTGTGTATTTCGTGGTTCCTCACCCGATCATCAGAAAAATCTTACTCTCTACTTCCTCTCCACGAGAACCTTACGCGCTGGAAAATCCAAATCAAACGCCTCATCAGGGGCCGGAGCGTGGTAGGTGTTGATGACCACATACCGATCCTTACCTGCGGTATTCACCGTCGAAGCATGCACGAGCCGATCGGAGAAAATTATGGCAGAGCCTCGCTTGATCGCGCAGGTAACCACATCGCCGTCTTTCCAATCACGATCTTCGATCGCATTGTGAAATTCTCCTTTGTCCTGTCGCTTCGCGACCATTCGCCAATCGCGTTTATGACTTCCAGGCACCACCGTAAGCGTGCCGTTTTCAGCGGTCGTATCATCGAGGGGAATCCACACCGACAACTTGGGCCGGGTATTTGGCCAATAGTAAAAATCCACGTGAGGGGGTGTGGGAAACGCTTTTTCCGCCGACTTATAAACGATCTTGTCGCTCAAAAACATGACGCCATGCGGCATCACCGGTTTAAGCATTTTCATCACGCGCTCATCTTCCGCCAACGACCGATAGAGCTCACTCACCACCGCCACATGCACATAGACCGATCGCCCATCCGGACAGTGTTTATCCAGGATCGCGCGCGCTTCGATCTTGAGCTTGTCGCATTCCTCTGGATTCAGTAGATCGGTAACGACCAGAAATCCATCACGATCAAATTGGGCGGCAGGACTAAGCGGGGTTGAATTTTTCATCTGGGGATCTCCTAATAATGCCAGACCTTGAGGAAATTGGCTTTAGCTGGAGAAAAATGTCATTTAGCAATTATCTCCATGACTGATCACCATACTAGCGGCGCATCTCCCATTGAGAGTATCCGTCTGGTTGCGCAACTCGCCTATGGTAGATCGACCCGAGCCTTCCAGGCAACCTCCCTTCCCGGCCACCTGCTACACTTCGTTTTGTCCGGGGAAGTCGAGCAAAGCTGCAACGGCCGCCAGCAGCAACTGCGACCGGGTTCGGTAGTGTGGTATCACGAAGATGAATGGGTCGAAGGACACGTGATCCATTCTCCTTGGGCATACTACACGGTAAACTTTACCGCTCCCACCCTGGCCCCTCCGAATTTCGAAGCGCGCCTGATTCCTGATCAGCACCACCTCAAAAACACCTTCGCCGCGCTTCATGACTCTTGGCAGCAACCTCCCTCCCGCCAACGTGATTTTCTGTGTCAGGCGCATTTGTTGAAATTACTCGCCGCCATCAATTCTGACATCGGGCAACAGCCCTCCGTCACGCCCCATGGACGCTTGTGGTGGGAAGTCGAGACCTGGGCGCGAAAGCACATCGAGCGGGCCGTCACGCTGGGTGACCTCTGCCACCAATTTAACCGCAGTGCCAATACCCTCGCCCGAGCCTGTTCCGAAGCGGTCGATCTCACGCCGATGAAACGCCTTAAGCAAATCCGTCTCAACCTGGCGCGTGGTCTGGTGTATCATTCGGAACTCTCCATGTCGGAGATCGCAGTTCGCGTCGGCTATTTGCGCGTGCACGAATTTTCTCGCGACTATCGTAAAACCTACGGCCTGCCGCCGAGTCATGATCGAAACTCGCGCTGATCTTTCCCGATAGATCGCCGACGACGACGCCAGTTGCTGTTCGCGCAGACCAATGCCCCGCAAAAGTCGGCGAGTTGTTTCGTATTCGAAGTGAGCGAGATTTCAGCGAATGCAGCACCCTCACATTCCTACCCTAATCACACACGCACAGTTGCCTCGACGCGTAACTTTGCTTTTATCAACTACTCGTGGCTAGCGCATCGTCCCATTCAACCGAACAGCTCACCGGCGTGGTGGAGCGCATCATCTTCTTCAACGAAGAGAACCACTACACGATCGCGGAGTTTCGGCCTGATCCGAAGAATAAGAACGAAGAGGAAAATACGCCCAAGACGACGATCGTTGGCGCACTGCCCGGGGTGGAATGCGGGGAAACACTCCACCTCGAAGGAGCGTGGACTCGCCACGCGCAACACGGAGCGCAGTTCAAGGTCATCGCGTTCAAGAGCGAGCTACCCGCTTCGGTTTACGGCATTCGTAAATATCTCGGCAGTGGCCTCGTGCCGGGGATCGGCAAGGTCTACGCCAACAAGATCGTCGATGCGTTTGGCACGGATACGTTTCGCATCCTGAGTGAGGAATCCGGTCGCCTGCGCGACGTGCCCGGTATCGGCAAAAAACGAGTCACCCGAATCAAGCAGGCTTGGGACGAGAAGAAAACTGAACGCGAGCTCTACATCTTTCTCCAGACCTATGGTGTGACGCCTTCGCAATGCGTGAAGCTCGTCAATCGTTTCGGCAACGACGCGAAACAAATCCTCATGAAAGACCCCTACCGCATCGCGAGGGAGATTGATGGCATCGGTTTCAAGACCGCCGATCGCATCGCGATCAATCTCGGATTTGCCAACGACGCCGCTCCCCGCATCGATGCCGGCATCATCTACGCCCTCGAAACCCTGCAGGAAGAAGGGCACACCGCGTTTCGCGAAGTCGAGCTACGCGACCACACCGCCACCCTCCTCGAAACCGATGTTAAACTGGTCGAAGCACGGATCATCTTTCTCGTGGATAACCAATCGCTCGTGCGCCATTTGCCCAAGGGCGTCGCTGATCCCTTGCCCGGATCAGGGCTGATCCAGCTTCCACACAACGATCGCTACGAACAAAAGATCGCCGCGGTGATCGCACGTCTCGGCAAAGTCGCCAGCGGTCTGCCGCCGATCAAGATCGATGCTGCGGTCAAGTGGGCCTCCGACAAAGCGGGTTTCGATTTTCATGCTCTGCAGGCCGACGCGGTTAAAAACGCTCTCCTGCATAAAACCACGATTCTCACTGGTGGCCCTGGCACGGGTAAGACCACGATCCTGCGCGCGCTCGTCGATATCTTGCGCGCGAAAAAAGTGCGCGTGCATCTCGCGGCGCCGACTGGTCGCGCCGCCAACCGTCTGGCCGAAACCACTGGTGGATACGCCCAAACCATACATCGCCTCCTGAAATTCGATCCTTCCAAGGGAGGATTCGTGGCCAACGAATCGTCACCGCTCTCGACCGATTTCCTTATCGTCGATGAGGCCTCGATGATCGATACGCGACTCGCCTCCGCCCTCCTTCAAGCCGTCCCGGCACGCGCGCATGTTTTACTCGTGGGTGATACCGATCAGCTCCCCAGTGTCGGCGCGGGTAATGTGCTCAAAGATATCATCTCAACCGATCACGTGCCCGTCACACGCCTGTCCGTCATTTACCGTCAGAAAGGGCAAAGCCAAATTGTGACCACCGCGCATGCGATTAACTCGGGTGAAATCACCCTGCCTCCCGTGCTTTCAAATGTCGCCGATGCTCAGGTCTGGTCTGATCTCAATTTCATCGCCGCCACCGATGCGGAAGATTGCGTGCGCAAGGTGATCGAGATCTGCGCGGAATACGTGCCGCAGAAACTCAAGTGGCCCCACCCTGTCAACGACGTGCAAGTGCTCGCGCCGATGCATAAGGGCGTGGCTGGAGTTGGCAATTTTAACCAGCAATTGCAAGCCGCGCTAAACACGAATCGACAAGGCTTACGCGCTTCGACAGGCGAATACCGACCGGGCGACAAAATTATTCAACTGCGCAACAACTACGATAAAAACCTCTTCAACGGTGACATCGGTGCGGTCACTTCCATCGATGGAATCAAGGGCACGATGACCGCCAATTTCGATGGCACCTCCCAGACCTTTGAGCGCAATGAATTCGGCGATCTCGGCCTCGCCTATGCCATCAGCATTCACAAATCACAGGGCAGCGAATACCCGGTCGTCATCGTGCCGTTGCTCAAGGCGCACTTCATGATGCTCCAGCGCAATCTCATCTACACGGCCATCACCCGCGGTCGCAAAAAAGTGTTTCTGGTCGGTGATCCCGCCGCTTACGCCATGGCCGTGCGCAACAGCGATTCGAAGCAGCGCATCACGCATCTGCAGCAGAAAATTGCCAGCACGGCCCCGTAACCCATACCGCTCATCCCGCGGATCGGCCGAATAGCCTAATAGGGAACTACTTTTCGAAAACGACTTGGCCTCGAAACGATCTTAACTAGTCTAGTCGCACAAAATTTAACTCCCCCTATGAAAATTGCCAACCTCCTGATCATCGCCCTCACCGTCTCGACGTTGGGACTTGGGGCGACTCCCACACCCCACATCCCGGCGGCCCAAAAGGCGTCTAACGATGAATCCGTCTATCGTCGTATCACTTTGGATAACGGTCTCAAAGTCATTCTTCTCTCCGACCCGAAGTTCAACAAATCCTCCGCCGCCCTCGCGGTTGAAGTCGGTTCATATAGCGATCCGGATGAACGGCGTGGGCTTGCCCATTTTCTGGAGCATATGCTCTTTCTCGGCACGGCAAAATATCCCAACGAATCGGAATACGGCAACTATCTCCAAAGTAACGGCGGCTACAACAACGCCTACACCGCCGGTGATCACACCAACTATCATTTCGAAATCCGCCACGGCGCCTTTGAAGGCGCGATCGACCGCATGGCCCAGTTTTTCATCGCACCGCTCTTCACGGCCGAATTCACCGAGCGCGAAATGAATGCGGTCAATTCCGAGTATCAGAAAAACCTCGAGAATGATAACTGGCGCGAATTCCAACTCCATTGCTCGCTCTACCGCGAGGATCACCCCGCCAATCAATTCAACATCGGCAATCGCGATACGTTGCTCGGCACGACTCGCGAAGAGTTACTCGAATTCTATCAGGCCCACTACAGCGCCAATACGATGACCCTCTCGTTGGTGAGCAACGAGAGCCTCGATCAACTTGAGCAATGGGCGCGCACCTACTTCGCGCCGGTTGAGAATCGCCATCTCGCGACCCTCCGCTATGAGGACGATTTCCTCCCGACCATGGAAGCTCTGCGCATCATCCGCATGGAGCCGGTTAAGGACCTGCGGCAGATCACGCTCGAGTTTCCCCTTCCCGCCACCCGCCAGTTCTTCGGCAGCAAACCGGGCGAGCTGATTGGTTTTATTCTCGGTCATGAAGGAGAAGGCAGCCTGCTCTCAAAACTAAAGGCCGAGGGACTCGCGACCAGTTTGAGCGCAGGAGCCAATTCGCACTCTGCTGATTTCGGCACTTTCGATATTGGCATCAGCCTCACCCCTGCCGGATTGAAGAATTACGATCACGTGCTCGAGCTCGTGTTCGCCACGGTCAAGCGCCTCAAATCAGAAGGCTACCCCACTTACCTCTTCAAGGAACGCCAAGCGATGGCCCGACTTGATGAGGCTTATCAAGATAAGGGCGAAGGAGCCGGCCGGGCCGTTCTGCTCGCGAACCTCATTCGTGAATATCCCTTCGAGATCGCTGAGCGCGCCCCGTTTCTCTGGCTCGAACCTGATGCCAAGGCTTATCAACTCGTCCTGAATCAACTCCGTCCCGACAACCTCCTCGTCACGTTGATGGCAAAAGGGATCGAGACCGACGAGATCGAGCCCTACTACGGCACGCACTTCAGTTACACTGAAGATAGCGGAGATTCCTACACGGCGTTGTTGGATCCTGCCGATTTCGCTGCGATTCAATTGCCGAAACCCAATCCCTTCGTGCCTGAGTCTTCTTCGATGCTACCGATCGAACCGGTGCTCTTGATCAATGAAGATGCCCTGAGTTTATACTACGCGCAGGACACTGAATTTCTTCGTCCGATGGTGACAGAAGTTTATCGGTTTCGTCTCCCTCGCACACTCGCGACCTTGAATACTGCCGTGCTGCTACGCTATTACCAAGCCTGTGTAAACGAAGCACTCAACGAAGTCGCCTACACTGCTTCTGTGGCGGGTCTGGATTTCTCGCTCACGGCTGGCCTCGAAGGCGTATTCATCACCGTCAATGGTTACGACGCCTCGGCCACTCGACTACTGGAAGCTATCGCCAAAAACCTGGTCGAATTTGAGCTGCCCGAAAGCCAGTTCCTCGCCATCAAGGATAGCCTGCTGCGTGGGCTCAGCAATTTCCCCCACTCGGATGCTTACCAAATCCTTACCCAAACCCGTCGCAGCGTGATCCGAGAATTTTATTTCCGGCCCGATGAAGAACTGGATTTAGCGGAAAAAGTAACTCTCGAAGACGTGCGGGCCTTCGCTCGGAAACTCTACGCGCACGGCAAAATCGAAGCGATGGTGCATGGTAATGTCTCTGCGACCGTAGCCATCGCCGACGCGCGACGCTTCAGTGCCGCACTCGCGACCAAAGCCGTCCCCGACGACCAGCTGATTAAACGCCGCCTGCTCGTTCAACCGGAACGCGAGGCGTTGCGATCCAGCGAAAAGCTGATCGTAAACAACTCTTCATTCCGCCGTGAATATATTCTCGGTGACGATGCCCCGGAGATTCGGGCCGCGACACTGTTATTGTCCAATTTCATCAGCGAACCGTTTTATTCGGAGATGCGCACCCGCCAGCAACTCGGCTACATTGTCTGGGGAGGCGCGGGTGGAGAACAGCACTCAAACTTCGCGTATTTCATCATCCAATCCGGAGACTACCCTGCCGATGAAGTCGAAGCACGGGCCGACAAACGCATCCACGAACTACCGGAAATCCTGTCCGAGCTTTCCCCTGAAGCGTGGGATACTCTGGTCGGCGGGGTGCGCGCCAAACTCGAAGAAAAAGACAAGACGATAGCAGCTCGCGCCGTCCGCTTGTTCAATCTCGCGTTTGATGAAGATGCCGATTGGCACTACCGCAGCGATACCATCGCAGCTCTCGAAACACTCACCAAGGAACGTGCCGGCGAAATCCTAACTACCGCGCTCGATCCGGAGACGCGCCGAATGCGCACCTTCCTCGGATTCTCACGCGATCATGAATCGAAGGTGCCTCAGGTCGATACGTTCTCCGATCGCGAAGAGTGGAAGAGCACACGTAAGTTCAAGTAATCCGTTTCTTCAAAACCCATCGCTCCCTCCGAGAAATTAGCGTGGGCTTTTTTGGAGTCAGACCAACGACTCGTGTTCACTTGACTGTCATTGCGAGAAGGCAAACCAAGCCGTTCAGGCTTGCCTGGATGAAGCGATGCACCGCGGCTTCCCCTTCTGTCATGGCGAGGAGCGTAACGACGCGGCCATCCACGATTACCGGTCGTTTGCGCCTGCCAGTGCCTGTGGATTGCCACGCCCTCCTCCATGACAAACCTTGGGAGTTCCTTAGCAAAGAACTCGGCAGTGGCCGATGTGTCTGTGGCAATCCTCGCCATGACAAGGTCTAAGTCTGAACAAACACGAGCCGCTACCACGGCCACAAAAAAAACCGGGACGATGGATTTCTCTACCGTCCCGGCGTGGCTTGCTAGTTTAAGCTGGCCGTGCCGAGTTTGAAAACGCGGCGGGTCAGAGGCTGCCAGACCGAACGGTGCAACGCCTTTGGCAGGCGACTTACCGATTGAGTCCAGGAGCGAGTTTCAACAGTTCGTGTTACAGGAACCGGCTGACAATCAGCCAGAGGCTCGAAATCTGTTTCCAACGTGGAGTTATTTTCAAACTCGTAGCTCGAAAAGATCGTGCTTCCGGAGCCGAAGCCACCGGGTTGCACCACAAACATAGTCTTGGTCTTATTAATCATGATCTGAAAGAGGACTCGGACCATTTCGGCTAAGTCCTCCCAGCAGATCACCAACACGCAAAGAACAAGGCTGCAAAACGTGCGCCTACTTTGCCGCCCGTCAAGGCGTTGTTTCCGATATTTTGCATTAGGGGAGCACCCCAGCGGAAACAAAAAACGGGGCGAAGGAAATGATCCTTCGCCCCGCGTAGTATTCTATTTAGTGACAACTCTGTTGTGATATTCCGTATGGCTAACAATCCGGTGAACGAGACGTCCCCAGACTGTAGACACCCGGGAACTCTTCGGGTTGTCGGGTTGATGATTGAGTCGATTTTCACCCACCCGCCTATTCGGCGTCAGCATGTAATTATCCGCATTCCGAGAGGGATCGCTTGATCCCTCCCATGGC
>Ga0105053_10006725_pt1 | contig 15695 bp, 7 predicted proteins | sample BON01_FD_78093 | JGI IMG/M metagenome (GOLD analysis project Ga0105053, IMG submission 78093) | Freshwater microbial communities from Lake Bonney liftoff mats and glacier meltwater in Antarctica - BON-01 | ecosystem: Environmental > Aquatic > Freshwater > Ice > Glacier meltwater | place: Lake...
AACATCAAACTCCTAAGATAAATCATCACGTATCAACCAACAAAGGAAGACGTAAAGTTGAGAAAACTGTAGTAGCGTTACAAAAAGAAGTTGCGCCTACAGATATATCGCAAGGCGAAGAGAAGAATAAACAGATATCGAAAAGCAGAAAAAGTTTGCATAAATCAAATGAAAAGAGCAAAACTCTTGGTCGCAAAGTAACTAAAAGTTTGAAAATGACTCTTGGAGGATTTGAAAATATGAAAGGCAGTGAATTTGAAGGATGCGGGAATACTGCAGGTGTAGTGATATTTCATATAGTTCGCGGTCGTGACTTAGAACGTGTGGAAGAAAGCGATGGTGTATATTCGGGTATGTTCTACAATGACGATTGCTACTTGATTCTTCACTCGGTCCTAAAAACAGAAGAGCAGCTGAAAACGGGGGGATCTGAACTGGAGTGGAGAATATTTACGTGGAAAGGAATCAATGCTTCCTTCATCGAAGCAGGTCTTGCTGGCACAAAAGCAAACGTGTTGTTTACGAAACTGGTGTCCAATGGCAATTTTTATGACTGTAAGATTGTGAAAACACACCAAGATGACGAGCCGGAAGAGCTGATCTCCTGTCTCCAATGCTCCAAGCTGACGTGTCAACCAGGAAAACGTCAAGCAAAAGCAGCACCCCTCGCGAGTAAAAAGTTCGGGGCTCTCTTGGAATCTCCTAAAATGTTTGAAGTAACTCTAGAACACTTACGTCGGATTCCGATTGATATCAAGGTGCTGCAGGACAATATATGTTATATCTTGGATACAGGCAACCAAGTATATTCATTTGCACCCTCCAATGTGGGACGCGTGCTAACCGCCTACGCTGAAGAAATGGCTCGAAGAAGATGCAAGTGGGATTACAAGAAAGCGGTAAAACCGGTACATTTGAAAAGCGCCAGCTCTTCCAAAGAAATAGAGATTTTTTATCAACTTTTGGAGGATCTGCATCAGGAGTTTCAACCATATCAAGAAATGCGATGCCCAGTGCTTTACCGTGTGGAAGATAATCTCGCGGTAGAAGTCGCAGTAAGTGACTACGCACTGATCGATAGCACGTTGATGGACCCTGGCAGTGTATACATTCTTGATTGTATTAGTGAGGTGTATCTGTGGTGCGGCAAGAATACGGATCCATTGGCGAAGTTGGAGGGGGCGGAAGTTGCCCAAAGAATGATCGACGAGGACGAGAATACTAGACCAACCTTTCTCACAGTGGATGTAATTCGTGCATGTATTGAACCCGTGTACTTTAAAGAACGTTTTTTTGGCTTCGACGACTCAGACATGCTTGAAGTAGGAGGCGCCCACTCCCCAAGCAGTACCATGACCCGCACCAATATTGAGCGAAGACTTTCGCAGGAGGTAAAACGCGTCAGGGAGCTCTGGGAATTTGAGGAGAATAAGGACCTCAAATTAACAGAGGATGAGTCCGCTACTTTGAAAAGCTACACAGTGGAGTCTGATGGAACTATCGCTAGCGTGTCTACCGATCACACAGGAATCTTAAGTTCCGGAATGATGTATTTGTTTGTCTTCAGTTGTAAGGCTAATTCACGACATCTTATTTTCACGTGGGAAGGCTCGCAGAGCTCCGTTGCTCTGCGCACCACTGCGGGTATTATTATGCCAACATTGTTGTCTGAATTGGGATTGAGTGGGACACAGACTCAGTATTATATGCAACAGGGTAAGGAGACCGATCTCTTCTTGCGCATACTAGCTACTCAACAAAGAATGTTGCTTGTCTACCGAGGAGCTGCTGGCGGAGGTTACTTGAGAAACACTGATCAAGAACATCTTGGATTCAAAATGTCTAATCAAGATAGAATTCACGTCTTTCAAGTCAGTAATTACAACAATGAAAAATACACGAGGGTCAACGAGGTTCATGTACCGACATTACAAGCAAGAGGAATGCATCCGGCCATGGGATATGTTTTCTTGAGATTGAAGAAGAATGAGAATACGGCCACTATTGTGAGAGGAGGTTTAGAAAGCTTCAACTCGGACAAACTCATTCGGTGCCTCGAAAATGTCTACGACGGCAAAATCAAGGTTAGTGCAAATGAGGCGAAAGAACTCAATTTGAAACACATGCCAAACATTCTTACTTGTTACCCAACTCGGAGAATTCGACTTTTTGAAGTGTCTTACGATCTGAAACAAGTAGGCGGGTTGTATATCCAAGAGATTAGTGATTTTTCACAGAGCGACCTTAAATCAAACCGCTGTTTTTTGCTGGATACTGGAACGACCAATGTTTACGGATGGTACGGAGATGATACCTTAAGACTTGAACAGCTTGAGCTGGTAGCGGATGTAGCTATTTGGTACGGGACTAAAGCCCTAGATAAACCAGTTAATATAGCACTAGTAGATCGAGGCTTTGAACCAAATGAATTCATTTCTTGTTTCGCTGAAGGATGGAGGGATTTTGCAAATAGAAAAAAGCAAGGGTTATATGTAGAACTGCTACAGTATCGACTGGATTCGGCATTAGCTCTTGCTGATATGGCGGATTCGGCTAGATACGAGTTGGAACATCAGCCAACTACGAAACCGAAAGACACGAAAAGCAGGCGAATTCGGCCCTTAACTAAAACCAAAGTTGTGAAGTTCATTAAGGGCAGCGTGATCTCAGTGACGGATAAGCTCGGCAGTAAAGTAGAGCTTGGCCTTCGTCAATCACTCCATTTCAAAAATGTTGGCAAGTCTTTGAAGATTAATCAGGAGGTGTGTTCGGTCGATGCTGTGCTGGAGGATATCAGGTCCGGGAAGGTGGATTGGACGCTTTATCGTTATAACGGACTGGATGAGATTATCTTCTGCGACAGCGGATTAGGTGGTGCAGAAGCTGCTCAAGAAGCACTGAATGGCGACGAAATTCAATACTGCCTTCTAAATGTCAAGTCGGAACATCTGGACAAAATGATGATGGTATACTTTGTACCCGATACAATGTCTCCTAAATTGAGGGGCCTTGTTAATATTCATCGAGCACCAATACTAGATGTATTTGGTCCTTTCAACTCTGAAACTACCATTCGAGAAACAGAAGAATTGACGAATGAGTTCATTTTGAGCTTGATATCATAAAATGAATAAAAAATTGATTTATAAGTTAGTTTTCATCTTCTCTTTCGTTTTCATTGAATATGATGGGGTATTCCGTACTGTAGATTTGGCAGTATTTGGTACCACTAAATCAAATGCACCTGTTCCCGACTGCAGCAGCTGACCCAGACATAATCTGGCGGACACCGACTTGAGGTTATCGATCTCACCTTGCAGCGCTGATTGAGTGAGAAAGGCTGCACTCGTCTCGAAAGTAACTCTGACAAAAGGAGATGGACAGCTTGAAATTCCTCCTCTATTCAGTGCCCTGTATCCTCCTTCGAATGTCATGTAATCTGCTACCAATCCAAGGTGTCTAGGATCCACTCCGATACCGTAAGCACCGAACACACCGCCTACTTCTTTTACAATCGCAGCTCTAGCAGCCTCGACTCCATAAGTTTTCAAGAAAGCACCAACGTTATTAGCATCGATTTTATTGATTTCAACATCATCTGCCAATTCAAATGCAGCATGAAAATTGGTGCCAGCCGTAGCGATGGACAGACTGCCGTCTTTGGCTTCCACCACATATGCATTCTCAATATCCTTGGTGTGTTTCAAGACAGCTTGCTCGGCTGCTTGCTCTGCTAAACCCACCACCAGCAATTTCTTACTGGAAGCAGGGAATCGAAGGCGCACGATGATGCTGGCTGGCTCTGAACCTACTGCAGGGGATGTGAAACAACCATCCCAGCACTGTGCTACTCGAACAATGTCAGGCACTTCGACATGCGCCCAACTGTCTGGCATGGATTTTCGTGTGTCTTTAATCTTGTGCAGTGACGCCAAAGGATCTTCGGATTCGTCTTCGGATTCAGCGGACTGTGCTGCGTCAGATTCGTCACTGTCATCATCGTCATCATATCCATCGATTTCTTTGGCTTTTGGGTTCTTATCATTGTCATTATTCTCGGTGGGTTCCTCGACTTGCAGGTAGTCGTTGCTGTCATCGTCCTCTTCGTCCTTGGTGCCTTTGACAGTCACTCGCTTCAATACGTTGCCGCCACGCGAAAGCTCCTTCTTCACCATGCGCATGAGAATAGGAAGGAAATTCTTTCCTACTAAATGCCCAACTTCACCCAAATTCAGGTTGAACTGTTTCTTAATTGCTTTTAGAGGTTGGAGCACCAATCGAATTTCATACTGGCGAACCCAGGTCCCTTCCCCTTTGTTCATTGCACTTGCTTCAGAAGCCACACTTCCAAACTCTAGCGCGCCAGACCTAAGCGATTCTCTTCCTAAACGCTCTGTTACTTTGATACCTCCACTTGCCGTATGAAGCAATTCCGATAAGTGCAGCTTGTACATGGACGATTTGATGTCCTCTGCCTGCGCTTTGGTGACGTTGGGTTTCAGTGGAAGAATCATCGATGGAGTTTTTTGTGTCTGAGAAGCCGTCATAAGCAACTCTCGCATACGAGGAATACCAAGGGTAACATTTCCAGCTCCATGGCCAGCCAAATGAAATGTATTAAGCGTCATTTGGGTACTAGGCTCGCCAATACCCTGAGCGGCAATTACCCCTACGTTCTCTCCAGGGGCTACCATGGAACGCAAGTACTTGACCCACACCAGTTGCTGGAGCGTGAGTGCATCATCTGGCGATTTGATAATACCATGAGGATTCGTCTCGACGTATCTATCCAATTGAAGTTGCAGTTTCTCACAAATGGCTCCTAAATGAGAATCAGGAACCAATTGACTCATCACGGGATCTGGCATGGTAGCGAACAAAAGGCGTCTGTCATCACACATCAATGGATATCGCTTGATGATATGGTTGTCCTCGATAAATACCAAGTCTACTGAATTATCCTTCTTGTGTGTTTTCGTAATTTTAACCTTACGAAGACCTGGCAAGAGTGAAGTTTCCGCGAAACTCGAAGTGGTTTGCCTCTTCGGTCGCCTAGCAAGACCATATGCCCCAGAAAAGATTGCAATATCACGACCAAGTTTTGCAGATTTAGCCTTTGTTTTGGCAATGTCGGCATATAGTTTTGGAGCTTTCAAAATATCAATTCCAGCTCCTGAAAGATCCATCTGACCGTGCTCAGAGCCCACTTGAAGTTTCGCAGCGAGGGCTTTATAATTGGAGTATAAGAATCCGAGTGTGTCATCACATCCCTGTAAATAAGAAGTGTTCACTGCATCCAGTCCATCTTCTCCGTATAAAAATTGAATGCACGATCCATCAGACACTCTCACTGTCCTATCATAATGAACAGACAGATTCTCCAAATGTTTCACTAAGCAACGTTGTAAATACCCGGATCGAGCTGTTTTCACTGCAGTATCAATGAGACCTTCTCTTCCAGCCATACAATGAAAGTAGTATTCTTGAGGACGAACTCCTGTTAAGAACCTATCACTCACATATCCGCCTGCTCTCGGAGTAGGATCGAACGAGGAGAAACAAGGCAGAGACTTTCCAGCAATAGTACGGGGAACTCGCCGACCTTCAAGTGCCTGCTGTCCCAACGCACAAGATACCTGAGAATGATTCACGAGAGATCCTTTGGCCCCAGAATAAATCATCAAGGAGAAACAATTATCAGGGAAAGGCTTTCGCTGTCCCTTAGGTAGACAATCTCCAATGATTTTCGATTGCACTTTACTAGTGGCAACTTGCATCTCAGAATCCAAGATAGCCTCCGCATCTTCACCGTTGTTGTGAACTCGAATCTTGTCGTGCAGAAGCTGTGCTAAAAGTTCGTTGGATATAGTGCGTTTAGCTCCCACAAACTTAGCAGAGACTGCGAGACCTTGTTCAATGGAAGAACGAATATTCTCCGTACGACCTTCTTCAGCTGTTCTAGTCAGAACTAGATCCTCTATGGCACAAGTATGACCCCACTTTTGACTGCAAAAGGTAAACAAACGACCGAAAGCGGATAAAAGCTCTCCTGCTGCATTTGGACCATATAATTCTAAATATAAAGTGTCAGTTTCTGAATGCAGTACAAATAAATAAATTTGGGAATTGCGATCTCTCGATCCTTCAAATGGCTATTAAAATACAACCACCTGTAATCATTTATTCCAGTAAAATATATGGATAACTGAAACGTATGCAACAACTAGATTATGCAATGCAACGTCCCTTGTATCCAATAAGGCATCAATAATGAAAACTTACCATATACACTATGCACCAGTCCATGCTTGGATGCACCAAATTGGGCCTTGTCTAACACACCTGTACATAGGCGTCCTTGTCTGAATATAACTAACGTCTCACCAAGAGGTCCGGCCTCATCGCCGGCAAATGCCAGGAACTTATCACTTGGTCGCTTCGCTCCTGAATAGTCTTTCCATGCAGCAGCCGGTATTTTAGATTTCCGAGGTCCCATTGAAAGCAATTGCTCAGGATCATCAGTTCCAATGAGATGCATGATTAAAGTGGTGATCACTTGTTTTCCCGTCCACATAGCTCTAGGTTTCAAAACTGCTGGAGGGACCATTTTGATATGCGGTGACCGTGAGTTCATTGCAGCACAGGCAGCGTATACCATCTGCGTGTACTCTTCCTTGGAGAGAAAGTTGCCAAGGCGTGTCAACATCACACCCATATCGACATGGTCCTGGATAAGTCCCCGCAATGGAGATCCATCGGTGGTACTGCAGTACTGGTGATTGGTATACGCCACCTCGTAAGCTTCTGCTCTGCATAGTTCTGACTGCGGTAAGTGCAAGTTAATTTCATCTCCATCGAAATCAGCGTTATATGAATTGCAATTCGCGTAATGTAAACGGATGGTTTGCATTGCAGGGTTGTTGATGACTCTGACTTTGTGGGCCATCAACGAAGGTTTGTGCAACGTAGGCTGTCTATTGGCCAGCATGATATCTCCAGATATAACATGTCTCCAGACTTTTTTCTGGCGCATCAACGTGAGAGGGGCGTGTTGTTTGTTCCGTTGTCTTTTGAACAGGCCATCATCTTCACCAGGTTGAAACCTTCCGGCTCGAGCAGATCGAGCATCCGTCAACTGCACTGTGTGCACATTCTGTAAGCTACTCGCTATATCAGCTCGCTGTCGTTCGTCACGTTTGCTTAGATCAATCAGATTACCATCCTCGTCTTCCACGAATGCAGCACCAGGCCATTGATCAGCCCCATTCTCCACCATTTGGGCAAGTTTAGCAGAGTTCCAGGAGGTAACCGGCTCAGGGTAATACAACTTGGTGGCAAATATCACAGGCAATCCTACTTCATCCGTCCCGATATAAGGATCTGGCGAAATCACCGATCGGCAAGCATAATTGACACGTTTCCCCATCATGTTTTGTCTGAAGAGTCCTTCTTTCTTTTCCAGAGCCTGCCGCACACCTGGTGGTGCATTCATGCCCTTGGCTTTCGATGAATCGAGATAGCTATTGACTGATTCTTGAAGATTCACCCATAGTTCCATTGAAGATTGGAGCACAGTGGTGTCCCTCGATGCTTCATTGTCTTCCGTTGATTTGTCAGTGTAAACGGTCGCCAGCTGATCATTGAATTTGATCACTGACTGCAGTGCTACTGTATGGGGATGGTCGAAAGTCATGCCCTCCATAAAAGCAGGGGGTCGAAATCTGGAAGGTGGAATGGCCAGAGTCTGAAGAAAAAAACAGTGGTATCCATGAAGATCATCATCTCCTATTCCAGGTGAGCCCCATATTCTACTAGCAATCCCCTTTTCCACGGCCCACAATTTCTCAAAATGCGCTTCAACTTCAGCTGCGTGTAAAAACACTTCGTTTGATTTGAGCACCAAGTTCGTATCAACTTCTTCTTCATCGTCTTCGTCGTGATCCAATGCATCTTCACATACATTGGAAGAATGCCGTAGTGTCCTGAATATCTTTGCATAACCCGCCTTCCGTAATCGACAAGCTGCCTCTCCGCAATTTTCGCACGTTTTCGGTTGCTTGGCTAGAAATTCAGCTACCAATTCACGCCAAAACGATCTACAATGAATATGCATTTGAAAAGGTTCTTCTCTTCCTGTTCGTTTTTGAAATGAGTTTTTATCATCTTGAACTTGTTGGTTCTTCAAAAAGACGTCGCGGGCGTGAGATTCGTATTTGACTAAGATGGCATTAACATTCGAAGTTTCACCATCACCGTTCTTGACTCCTGCTTTAGATATTAAATTATCCAATTCAGATGCTTCTTCGTAGAGATTAGCTTCCAATAGCAGCAATTTCGTCCTCAATATCTTTGTCTTTTGCATCGACATTCGAAAACTGTTGCATTTGAAACACTTCATCATCAGCACTTTGTACATGGTCGGGAATACCAAAGGATTGTACACAGGCACAGTGAGTTCAATGTGGCCCAAATGTCCAGGGCACTGGGTATTGTCAAGTCCACAAGTAGGGCAAGCACCCTGGTTTCTATCAGTGGGTCCTAGAGTCGGATCATAGAGTCCGTCCGGTACAGGATGGCCTAAAGCGTCGTAAGAATGTGGATTCAGTATTTGCTTCACGCTCATCTTTACAACTTCTTCCCTCGTGAAGAAACCGAACTGGGTAGTCTTGGGTTCCATCGTGAAGGTGAACCTCCCCGAATTAGATGGTTCTGGCAGATCAGCAAAAGAAAGTGTCATTTGAAAAACGTTTGATATCTACGACTAGACACTATATAAACTTGAGAACAACTTTTACAGTCCGGATTCGCTCTCTTTTGGATTATTGAGTATCGAATGACGGATTACCAACCACTTCAAATTGCTGCAATGAATGGACAATTGTAAAAGGATAGCCCCCCACGCACTCATCAAGACTCCGAGTGTCAAGTGTCAAGTGTGGAGGGTGTTTTTTATTCGTAACCGAACGAAGTTGATATGAAGCGACTGCTTGAAGTGATTCATGTTCGTCGAAGATGTGCGTATGGCCGAGGCATTGACATAATGAAGGAGAGGCAACAGGCGATGGTGGTTGCTCATCGAGATGGTCTTCCTGTTCCTCGAGACGCCTTAATTCTTTTGGAGCACGAGCCAGTTTTCACACTAGGACGAGGAGCGGATGTTTCTAATGTTCTGTTTGACATCGACAGTAAAGAATTTGATGTTCGACGAGTAGAAAGAGGCGGTGAAGTGACTTTTCACGGTCCTGGACAGATAGTTGGATATCCGGTACTCGATTTGAGAAGACATACCAAAGATTTGCACTGGTACATGCGTCAAGTGGAGGCATGTATCATTGACACGCTGGATATATACGGAGTCCATGGCGGTCGGAAATCGAAATATACAGGAGTATGGGTAGACAATACCAAAGTAGCAGCTGTAGGTCTAAACGCAAGTAAATGGATTTCATCTCATGGTTTCGCACTCAATGTAACGACTGATTTAGATTGGTTCAGCAAAATCGTCCCCTGTGGTATCACAGAAGTAGGTACTGGAGTGACGAGTTTGGAGCGCCTAGGCGTATGCCTGGGAGAATTAAATAGAGTGAAAGTCCAGCAAAATATAGTGAAAAGTTTTGTGAAAGTATTTGAGTATGACAAGATATACTTGAACGAGATAGATTGAGCATATAGATTCAGTTTGTCATTCTAGGAGTCAGATTTTTTGAGCGCTTTATTTGGGTTTTCAAAAGGACCTCCACCAATTGAAACATCCGCAGAACGTTTTTGGAGATCTGGGTTAAGCCTCATAGGTTGAATGTTTGAATCGATGGATGTCGCTTGTTCGGAGTGGTTGAAACGGCCTTTAAAGGCCCAAAGCCCTATAGCCGGATTCGGAACAAAATATACCTGTTCATCGCCCACAGTATTCATCCCAGGTTTCAGAACATCCGGATTGTAGCGTTGGAGCATCGTATCTAGATCACTAAAGTTGTATCCTACTGATTCAATCTCTTCCTTCGATAAATGCCCAGGACAATAAGTGATCGAAAACCTACCTTCGGAGGTTCCGTGTATCAGATGAGCAGCAGCACTGAGGTTTCGCATAAGATCTCGGCTATTCGTTAGATGTTCGAGTACTTCGGGGGTTGATCGATAGCCGAATTTTCGAATCATTGCGTCAATCTCATTATCCTCCCCGAATCTTTCTACGCCAGGTGCCAGTACTATAAGTTCTCCTCCATCAGCGATTGCCATTCGTGTCCGATACACAGACTTATTCCCCAACCATGTGGATTTGAACTCTTCAGGATCCAAATACACGACCACCTTCTTTAAAGGAGCATCTAACAACGAAAAATTAACTTTGAGAGACAATTTAGCAGCTTGTTCGAAGCAATCCCTTTCTCGGCTTATATATAATCCTCGGGTTTGAAGTACCTGCGGTCCCTCACTTGACTGTTGTAGTTTAGGCCCAATGACAGTTTGAAAGTAAACAACATCCAATTTATTCTTGAGGAAATGTTCTGTAGCATAGTCTAAGATTTTACGCAATGGGTTGTCAGCTCGCCCCATCATTCTTTCCATTCCGTAAACAGCGCCAATAAAATGTGAAAAATGAATGGCCTTGCTTCCCCCAACGCCCACGAAAAGGTTTTTGTTGTAATTGGCCATTCCCATCACTGCGAGTTTAAGATCCGGATGATTCATATTCATATTCAAACGCACCTTCGTGAGGAACTACTTGTCCTATGCTTAGGACCAGGTCATGTCCACCATCCCACACCAGTTTGTTTAGTTGAGCAGGCCATTTCTCTTTCACTCGGCCTTCTGATGCTTCGAGTACCAATTCTTCCGGCACTAAATGTATTTCAAAAATAATTCTAATATTTCTCAACACGTACCCTCCCCAATTGTGACGACATCTTCTCGCCAATTGTGAACTTTGAAAAGCGACAGAGGAATTTGCCCAAACATCTGTTTGATTTCTTTTTCGCTCATTGGATGATGCGTTCCAAGTGCGGGCATCACTGCGTCAACACGATCTCCGTAATATTCATATACCATTTCTGTGATCTCACCTGCTTTCGAGTGATATCGTGTGAAATCTTCGACCCATCAGTTTCGAAGTGGACCTTATTTTTCGATAACTTACCTGGTGGAATCACTAAAACCTTGGTTCTTTTCTTTTCACTCTCTATCGTGTCGAGAGCTTGGAAAACTAATCGTCGCAAATCATCTGCTTGAAGATTGCTTGTCTCTGATCCTGAGCAAACCAACATTCGAAAACACGAGTGGGGGCCTACGATACAGTTGTACGGTTATTTTCGTGCACTATGGACGAGACGTCTCTGGTTACAGCGGAAGCTGATAGAGTATTACAGCGAATTCGTAGCATTCCTCGAAACCCTTTGTCGAGATCTAAAGGCAGTCAGAGAATGCATTTGGAAGAGGCAGAAGAAGGTGGACGTTCTGCTTTGTCCCTGCTCAATGTACATCGCCAAACTCTCGACGAAGACCTCGTCAAAGCCAAAATGAAAGAAGACCGTTATTCACGGGCAGTGAATTTAGAACCGCGAAGTCCTGTTAGAACGAATCAATTAGAAGAGTGGTCTCGTAGTAGAAGCAACAAACGTGCAGAACTGATTGACAGTGCATTTGAAGCATGCCAACAGGCAGTGGCGAATATTACTGGAATTCGGCAAGGTGCTGCATTATTAACCACTGGAGGTTATATTTTTTCTGGGTGCAATGTTGAAAGTCATGACCACGCCATGGACACGAGTGCGGAGAAAATGGCAGTTCTGAAAGCAGTGAGTGAAGGGCACACAACGTTTGAGTGTCTGGCTATCTGTTGGGATAATGAGTCCGATCGATTTCCAATTCCGAGTGGTGCATCGCGGCAATATCTTTCTGAGTTTGGAAATTTCGATGTGATTCTGGTGAAAAATGACATGCAACGCACTTGCAAAGAATTCACCACCCATGAACTATTGCCGTATGCTCCGGAAATGGCCAAGGAAAATAGAAGGCTAAATCTTTCCTTATCGAGAAGCCCAAGAACGCAGCACCAATCCCCGAAGAAACACATTAAGAAAGAAGTGTCCAGAATTCCAGTTAGAGATTGGAGCGTACGACAGGTAGCAGATTGGCTCGAGGCTGAATGTGACTTACCCTCATATAAATTTAATTTCCAGCAATGCAGTGTAAATGGTTGTATGTTGCTACAACTGACTCTGAGTGATCTTCAGGAATTAGTTGGAGTGCATCATCCGTTGCATCTCTCTAAGTTACGGCAAGGGATTGAGTCCTTGAGGAAGCGTGAGGTGATTGAGCATGGGGCCAAGTCGAATACGATGAATGACGTCGTAGATGTACTCCAAGAGAATGAAATTATGCTAGTGGCTCGTTTGAAAGAGGCATACGACGATACAGACAGGAACAAGACGGGTAACCTGACAGTCAAGCAATTACTAGAGGTGTTGGAACGCTTGAACTGTCAAGTAGAGGTAGAACATATTCATGAATGGATCTCAAGACATGATCCCGAATCGTACAGTCTCTCGTTTCCACAATTCGTCCACGAATTCCTTCTCCTAATGGAATCGCAAAATGATCCTGAAGAAGGAACCAACAAGAAGTTGCTTATGAGTTCGACGGGGCACATTTCTTGCCGAGAAAACTCAAAGTACAACGAGTGGCTAGAAAAACAGCAGACACGTGATAGCTTGAGACTTCTTGGAGCTCGCTCGCCTTCACCAAGTCATGGAAACAACAGTGAGCTCGCGTTGTGGGTGAAGGAAGAGACCCGGTCACCCATGCCGTTGCGTACCAAGAGCGGCATGTTGAGTCGGGGACCCGGAATCATGCCAGAGGAGTTCGCCAGATTGAAACGGCTGTTCGACAGAGCTGACAGAGACCGTGCTGGGGAGCTAACAAGGAGTGAAGCAGCAAAAGCCCTTAGTCAAACAGGAATGCGTGTTACCCCAGTGGAATTTGGGCAGTATATGCGATTACAGGGGCTTGATAGTTCATGCCCGGTGGATGTTTTTGAATTTGCCAGGGCCTATTCATATTTTCTTCACCAGCGGGATATCAAAGTGCCCAATGAGCTGTTTAGTCCAGTTAAACATGGAGAGAACACTGTGGCTCTGGGTGACCAACGAAAATGGCCTGTTGTGTACGAACCGTTCACTTCTGCCAAACACAAGAAGCAACGAGCTAAGCATAATGCTGCGAGGAAAAAGAGAAAACACAAGCACCGATCTTACAGTTCCTCAGAGAGTGGCAGCTCTACTAGCAGTGATTCATTTACTTCTGATAGTGGTAGTTCCACCTCAGGGTCTGAATCTGAATCGGGGTTTTCTTCTTCTTCTTCTGGATCAAGTTTCACATCGTCGTCATCTTCGGACGACCATACTACGAAGGCAAGATTGCGATCGGTCAAAATTCCAGCCAATGTACGTGACCGAATTGAAAGTACTTTCAACGCAAATTTGAAATCAGGCAGTAGAAATCAAGTTCCGGTAAGCTCGGTACACTCCATGCTGCAGCAAGTTCCTCGTAGTTCAAGAAGCAAATCACTTCCTGAAAAATCAAAGGTGAAAACATTTCTCGAACGTATTGGTGCAGAATACTATGTAAGTCTAGCTCAATTTGAGCAGGTTTATGGCCATCTTTGCATGGATGAGATCGACAAAATGTACGTTAACGATAAGAAGCGTTCTCGAAGCAGTTCCAACAACCAATGGAAGGTCGGGCAGAAATTGGAAGCCAGGTATAAGGGTAAATTAAAATGGTATTCAGGTCAGGTTATCAAAGTGCATGTAGATGGTACTCTTGACATTCTGTATCGAGATGGAGAGTCTGAAACCCATGTAAAATCTTCACTAGCAAGGAAATTGAAGAGTAAGAACTCTGAACGCTCGAGGTCGAGTTCATTTTCGTCGTCTGGAGCCTCCACGGATGGAACCCAAGAACATTCTGGTTCTCAATCTGGTTCTCAATCTGATTCTGGATCGGACACAGCAAACTTTTCTATTGGAGCGCTGATAGAAGCAAGGCTCAAAGGTAGCTCCAAGTATTCCCGTGGTGAGATTAAGCGTAAAAATAGAGACGGTACCTATGCAGTTTCGTATGTCAACGGAGAAAGCGAAAGTCGAGTAAGAGCGAACCATATCAGATTTAGATCTTCAAAACGATCAAAGGTGTGTCATAGCGAAGGAGACAAGGTACATGCGAAGTACAAGGGGGGTACCAAGTACTTTCGGGGTGAGATCAATCGAGTGAATGATGATGATACCTTTGACATCATGTTCGATGATGGCGATCGTGATCATGCTGTGCCCCTGAGTAATATAAAAATGGAAGAAGCTGGAAGTGATTTTGCGTCAGGTGATCGCGTGGAAGCCAAGTTTAAGAAGGGTAGTAAATACTACAAGGGGAAGGTGATAAAAGTGAATTCCGATGGTACATTGGATATCGCATATGATGATGGCGATAGAGAGAAGTCGGTACCACCAACCTTAGCTCGAAACCTGAGCTCCCACAAGTCGCATGAAAAATCCGAGGATTTGGAGGAGGGTGACAAAGTTCAAGCGAAGCGTAGAGGTGGTTCCAAGTTTTACTCTGGCAAGATCACAAGAAAAAATCGCAATGGAACTTTCGATATCAAGTTTAGCGACGGAGACAGTGAAAAAGGCATTCCCTCTGAAAAGATTCGACGAATTCAAAAAGAAAAGAAACCCGATACCATGAGAGTTGGTGATAAAGTTGAAGCGTTTTTTAAAGGTGGTCGGAAGTACTTCAAGGGCGAGATAACGAAGGCGAATCGCGACGGTACTTTTTGCATTGCTTACGCGGATGGTGACTTTGATGGTCGTGTTCCAGTGGACCACATCAAGCTGCTCCAGTCCAAATCTTCTTCTTCAAAAGGTCCTACACGGGGAGACAAAGTTCAAGCTCGATTCAAAGGAGGCAGCAAATACTATACTGGATGTGTTACGCGAGTTCATAGTGATGGAACTTATGATATTAGCTATGATGATGGCGATGCCGAATCCTGTGTTCCAGCTTCAAGAATCAAATTCGATGGGAATTCGGATGATGAGGGCGAAACGTTTGCGGCAGGAGATAAAGTGACAGCCAGATTCAAAGGCAGCTCCAAGTACTATGGAGGTAAAATCGTTCGGTTGAACAAAGATGGAACCTATGCAATCAATTACAATGACGGTGATCGTCAATCTAGTGTACCTTCAAAAGATATTAAGGGTACCAACACATCTAGAATGGCGCGCGACGACGATTCCTCTGAAAGTGAGATCGAAAAATTCAAACGAGGAGACAAAGTGGAGGCGCTTTTCAAGGGTGGCTCCAAATATTACAGAGGCAAGATTACGAGAGTTAACGGAGATGCCACTTATGATATCTCTTATGACGATGGTGATTCAGAAAGACGTGTAGTTGCTTCGAAGATCAAGTCATTGGGAAGCAGCTCGAGAAAGAATCCACCCAAATCTCGCTTCGATGATTCCTCTGAGACAGATGCACAGACATTCAAGCGAGGTGATAAAGTCGAAGCTTTGTTCAAAGGTGGGAAGAGGTACTATAAAGGATCTATCACAAGAGTGAATGTAGATGGCACATATGATATCTCTTACGATGATGGTGATTCAGAAAGGCGAGTCATCGCTTCAAAGATCAAGTCGCTTGGCGGT
>Ga0105053_10006729_pt1 | contig 15689 bp, 16 predicted proteins | sample BON01_FD_78093 | JGI IMG/M metagenome (GOLD analysis project Ga0105053, IMG submission 78093) | Freshwater microbial communities from Lake Bonney liftoff mats and glacier meltwater in Antarctica - BON-01 | ecosystem: Environmental > Aquatic > Freshwater > Ice > Glacier meltwater | place: Lake...
CCACCGATATCTCAAATCTAAAATAGATTTGAGCGCATAGACCCTCAATCAAGGGTACTAAACTACTTTTTATAGTAATAAAAGCAATCATCATCATCTTGTAACAGTGATTTAGTACCCTTGCTTGAAGGCCTATGTATCTCAAATCCATGTAGATTTGAGTACTTGGTATGTTGAGTTTCTGCCGGAATCGAATCGACGACCTCGGGATTAACAGTCCCGCGCTGTGACCAACTGAGCTAGTTTAACATCGTCTCGGTTGAAAAAATTAAGATTTTTGTAGAGAAAATCATTAAGAAAACAATCAAGAAAAACATTAAGAAAGTGCCCAAATCGTTGCCAGCGGGTTTCTAAAGCACAGTGCAAGAAACCGGCCAAACTCCAAGCTGCTGTTTCTATCTGCCAGTTTCTATGAGCCGGAACCACCCTGTACGTAGATTGCATCATACTGAACTTGCTCACAAAGAGACAGCTGATATGGACGGTCTATACTACCCCCCTATGACCCCTACTACAGACTTGGGCCTGTCCCGGCGTGTGAAGCCGAGAGCATTATGGCTAAGACTGGTGACTGGGACCGAGGTCCCCTTAAATGGGCGAGAGCGGAGACCGTGACTAAGCCGCTGACCAACGTGTGTCAAGGCGAAGGAACTCGGAACTGTCAGATTCTCTTAAGGTAACACTATTAACTCTGCATCCTTGGGGTACCTACTATCAGTTTTTTTGGAAAAAACTCTACCCTCGAAAGAAAAATGAATTTGTCACCCCCACATTTTTGAGATGACCAGTTGTTCGACAACTTCACTCTGAAATAAAAAATGTACAAAGAAAGCTCAGTCAAAAAGACTCTTGAGAAAGGGGAAGAAGATCTTGCGATGTAGCCCGAGGATGTAGGCCAACCTACAAACTTGTACCTAGGTGAAAGCAACTAACCATGATTTTGGCGCTACTCATACTAGGCAGGATCGTGAGATTGTTTGTTTGTTTGTTTATTTTGTTGTAAATTTTTGAAATTGTACCCGATGTCGGTTTGACAAAGTTTGTTGTCATAAAACCAGAGAATCCTTACTTCGACTCCCGCTCTGGGCTCGAAGTAAAACCCCTGGGAGTATATCCACTCGGGCCGCGTAGCTCTGCCTGCGGTCCTACCAAAGGTACACCACCGCCCAGAACCACTCAACGTGATAACTGAGGTTAACACTCGACAAGTTGACGGGTTGGCTCGCATCCTTAGACTTACGCAAGCCCTACACATTCGCATTCTCAGCCACCGATTAGAGTCCCGAGATCCCCCACGTCTGACCCCCTGAGCACTAACACTCAAGACAGTCTCGTTCCCTAAGCACCAACACTCAAGGAAATCAGGGTGAGAGAAAGGGGGAGGGGGCAACCCATGAACGATGTGGTAATCAAAAAAAGAGGCCTCCCGACAACAAAGCAAAAACTACACACGGATACATTCATGTGCACATACACACAAGAAGCCAAGGTTGTGCATAACATTTGGCACAAAAAAATCCAAGAAAGAAAGAAATTAAAGGGGCGTTGATCGAGGTAAAACTTGTTTTTTTGGACAGCGAACATTGTTCGTAAAGTAAGCTGTACTACCCTTTCAGAAAGGGTCTGAACAAACATTAAATTGGTACCTCAAACATAAAAAGTGTCAGCACGATTCACATAAGACAGCCCTGCATCTTTGAGATACCCACTAACAGATTGCAAACAGGACTATACTCTCTGAGACAATTAATTTCTTACCCCCCAGGCCGCATCCTATAAGTTTTCAATGTTGAAAACTGCACTTTCAAAATTAAATTAAGAAACAAAATTTAGCAGGAAGGACTCCCACCCCCTCCCCCACTGACTCTCTTCCCCTGTTTCTTTCGAAGGACATAAAGAAACACTCTTGACATAGCCCGAAGATGCAGACCAACCCGCAAACTTGTGTGTGGGAAAAAGCAAGTGACCAGCGTGCCCCCGAACCTGGCAGGGCAATATTTTTCTTTCTTTCCATTAGTTGGGGTTCAAAGTTCGATCCAAGAATTAAGGGGAAAAGGGAAAAGATGGGAGAAAAAAACTCAAAAAAGCAGCTCGCGAAAAAAACCAATTGTGATAGCAAAGAAAGGACCAGAACGACAGTGATGGTTCGTTACCTGAAGTCGGCGTGACACCGTGGCATGTACGAATGACACACGTGCCAAATCAAGAGAAAATCAGTAACGATCAGATAGTCTGCCATAAAAAATCTGAATTCAATCGCCACTCCAGGATGGACCGTTGCTTTGTAGAAACGAAGCTGTAATTTGGAAACGAGTCTCAGACTTGTAAAAATTATTCCTAATAGACTGATTCTGATCGTCGAGTTGTCTAATTCATTACAGAGCAATTTGTACCAGAATTGCTCTCTGATACATTTCAACCTCGGCCAGAGTTGCTCTCTGATGAATTTCAACCTCTACTTGTCTGTTATGGATTCCAAGGTCATGCCAAGGTCCCAGCACGTTGCGAGTCCCAAGGGAGAGGCTCTCCTATGTGCTCCCCAGGGAGAATTTTAGCCAGACATTTTTTTCCTCCCTTGAGACTCATATCTTATTCAAATAATGTCCGACGGTATCGGCACAGCGCGGCGCCGGCAGCTGCAATGCCGAAAGTGGATTAGTATCGTAGTGCAGCGGTGTTCATGTACACCTGCCACGGAAACTGTGCTCCCGAGCATACACTATGCAAGATCTGTCATCAGTCGTTCCGGCACCGCGCTTCGCCGCCAATATGGGACATTATTGAATCGAAATATGGAGCCCAGGGGAGATTTTTTTTTGAAAAATCTCCGGCCAAAATCCTCCCTTGGGATCACATAGGAGAGCCTCTCCCTTGGGACTCGCAACGCGCAAGCGAAGAATAAAAGCTAAAAAAAGCTCGTCATCACGAACATCTCAATTAGTATGGAAAATCGGGAGTCAAAATCAGTCTATGCTGACATTCACAATTTTAGGGGTCATATCAAGTATTGATTACCAGGGTGTAATAATGGAGGTGGAGGTTGAAACTTTTCAATAAGTACAGCATTTAGTTGAAAGTGGATACGAACACAGAAACGGTTATTCTCCGGATTTTCTGGATTTTCTGTCTCCAAGTGTGAGATGTTAGAAACACATTAACATTTTCCCAGGGCATATTTTACGCATCAAACAACATATGCATATTCACGGGCTCTTGGGATATGCAAGAACATTTGGATTCGGACCTATTTTGGCCAGTGACGGTCGATTCTGTGGGTTTCTTGCCACTTTGTATTTTGGATCCAAACTTGTTACTTTTTAAATTACGCCCAAAGACTACATTTTTTGACGCATTTTTTAAGCCAAATAAAAATCTGTCATACCTTCCGAAAAGTTACAAGGCTTTTGTGAAACCATCCTTTACCATTGATACCATTGATACAACCTATTGATTACAGGTGATCCCGTGGGTTTGCGTGAATATTCAGCTGGTTGCAAAACTGACATTTCCATCTCGCCAAAATGGTTAAGAAACACGGGATATCTGTGTACACATCGTATTAGGTCCGCTTGTATACACATCAGTATTAGGTCCGCTTCCAAGCCCTTTTATCCCATCCTCCACAGTTGTATTAACGTTCCTTCGGGTCGAGGCGGAAGAGAGAGAGAGAGAGAGAAAGAGAGAGAGAGAGAGAGAGAGACAGGCAGCGAGAGAGAGAGAGAGAGAGAGAGAGAAAGAGGGAGAGAAAGAGACAAAGAGAGAAAGGGACAAAGAGAGAAAGAGAGAGAGAAGGAGAGATCGAGATCGAGAGAGAGAAAAAAAAAGAAAACAGAGAGAGAGAGAGAGAGAGAGAACGGAAAGGAAAGAGCGAGAAAGAGAGAGGTTAGGCGGAGGTGGGGTGGGGGAGAAAGAGACAGAGTCTGAGAGAGAGAGAGAGTAGACGCAGCGATCGTTCAGTAGATTATGTGTACTGATTTGGAACTATTAAATCCGGGCATTTTCATATTCTTTTAAGCATTTTCACTCCTTTCCCCCGGCCCAGCGGCAAGACATAGTCACTGCATATTCAAAGTTGGCGTCAAGAGTCAAGTTCGTGTAACGAGTTCGCGAGCGGTTGCGGATTTTCGGAGACAAGTAACTGCATGTGGCCTACGCGTCACAGTTTCCATCTATCCCCACTTGCCAGAGCATCTTCAACCCCAACTTGGACTGAGTCTGACTCAGGGCGCACTTCTGGATTCGCTCAAGTGTTCTCACTTTGAAACTCTACTTTCAATAAAGTGGAGTTTCAGAGGGCAGGGCTATAGGTATGGTGTAACAATGGAGGCGGAGGTGGAATTGTTTTGAAAGTAAAGCGGTTAGTTCGCAAGTGCATTGGAACACGGAAACGGGGTTTCTCGGGGTTTTCTTGTTGAAAGTCTTTTGCCCTATATGTGTGGGATTTTGGAAACGCTGGAACTTTTCCCCAGAACTTATTTTACCCATAAAACCACGTGTGCATATTTGTCCCTGTTCATGGACTGTTGGAGTATCTAAGAAAATTTGGATTTAGACCTATTTTGGGCCGGTGACGGTCGATTCTGTGGAGGTTTCCTGCCATTTTGTATGTTAGCGCCACTGAACCAGACTTGCCACTTTGTTTATTGCACCTAAGATTTGCATTTTTGGAGGCACATCTTTTGAGCCCATAAAAAATCTGTCAACTTTGGTTCCCGAAAAGTTACAAGATTTTCATGGAACCCCCCTATACCATTGTTACACCCTAGCTATAGGGGCGAGAATGTTGTGTGGAATAGAAATCAATTACCACAGGGGAAAAGGAAGTGTCGCTCTAGGAGATTGGGAGCAGGTTTGAATTTGTACCTGGGCTCTTGGGCATAGTATTGCGGGGAAGGTATTTGTATGGTGCGTGGCCACGCACCACACTAATTCTAATTGAATTTGAATTTATTGTACCAGAATTATGACAACTTGTCGTGTTCTGTACCTGTCAGGTTCTCCCGGAAGGACTTGGCCCCCAGAAATATTTTTCCTTTTCCAGGTTTTTCTCTTTCTGTGCGGACATGGTATTTACACGAAACTGACAAAATATTGCTGCTCGTGATCAAATCGCATCGACACGACATTGTGTGGTGTCAGGCTCAGGCAGTTTGTGGGCATAGAGTTCAAGCCGTCGCGGGTGTGTCACTGGAGAAGGCATACAGAGTCTACGCGTCATTATTCTGGTACGTTTTGAAGGAAATTTCAGAATTCAGGGCACGAGGGTGTGTGTGCACCCGCATGTCACCCACACCGACACTATGCGCCATAGCAAATCACAGTCAACCGAAAAAAAATCTGCTTTCCCGGGCCGGAGAATGGATTTTTTTCCTTTCTTTCTTGGGTGGCGAATACCCAAGTGAAGGCGCGGCAAGCGCAGGGGCTTCAACCCCGCAGCCACCGCACGCCACATAAATCGGACTGGCCCGGGGCGCGCGTCGGCGGAGCGCCTTAGCGCACAGCTGCTGCACGCCCACTGGATTGGACCATTGACCTGAGGATACGAAGGCAACCTTTGTTGTCTATTACAGTGTCTTTTTCGGGTATCTATTTCCAGCGCTTTTTCCTCACGCTTTTTTGGAATCGGACGTCTCAGACGTCCGTTCCGACATCAGACAAGGCTTAGGTTGTCCAATTTCAAAGGTTGTCCGACTTTGAATCTGACGTCTCAGGCATTCGTTTTCAAACAAAGTTGGGAACATGACTAAATCGGCGTGACCAAAAACAGAGAGCAAGAAAAACACTCAGAAAAATCTGCTTTCATCGTATGAGTGCCATGTCAATCGAGACAATGGTATTGCAGAAATGATCAAGTACCAAGACAACCATAAACCATTCCGTGAAATACAAATCGTAAGTGAAGTATAATCACCACGGCAATTCAGACAACCAATTAGAACCCAAGAAACTGTCGCGGACCGTTAGACGCAGGACATACAGTGTAGTTGTCGAATCTCGAGATTGGACGATTGAGACGTCCAATCTCATTCGTCTAACGGACAGATCCGAGAATTTTCGTTCTGCAATCGCCCCCTGACACGGCGAACGGTGTAAATTTGAATGCACCGAATGTGCATAGATATAGATTTTCAATACTAGCTTGTATTAGAAACCTGACATTGAATTAAATGTCTGTGCCCAACATGCAGACATAAACTTGTATAAAACGTATGTGCCCAACATGCAGACTTGAACTTGCATAAGAGACTGTACACGTTACACCAATGACACGACATGACGACCTTTGACAGAACAGACAGTCAAACACAGACGTGCCCAATTTCCCACGACGAGAAACAATAGAACCATACCAACTCGTTCTGATACTATCCGACAATCTATCAGAACCTTCAGATTGTGCCACAGCGCTAGTAGGGAGCTACACAGCAGTCGCCTTGCCCTCTCCATCTTGCGACGCATCTCGCGAAGCCTCATCACCCTCGCGCTTACTGGATGCCATCTCCTCCTCGCTCTTCGTAGCTTGCACCAGGGCATTCTTTTGCCCAACGTTACTCACTTGTCAGACTCTCGTTTCTACGCACAGTGGTCACGCTGGTAAGGCAGAAATACCATGACGTCATGACACCACACGAGAAGACAGCGGCCCATGTTGCAAGAAGGGAAATCAGCTGTTCCCGACATTTTCCGGATTGAGACTCTCACTGGGGCAACACTAGGCATATTTCTTGTTGAATTGGGACTACCCCCCATGGGTTACAAAATATTCAACACAATATTCCATTTCGGTTGAGAGTCTTGATCTCTGAAATGACATCCATCCTTTCGGATGGAACAATTCATCTCAACATCAAAAATGTCAACCATGAGATCTCATTCAGTCTTAGGTCGTCTTATTTCGACCGTCCAAGCGTGACAGAATGTCGAAATAAGAAAAAATGTCGAAACAAGTCTCATTTCAAAACACAACATCTTTTTGAAATGACACTTTTGATTGTTTCGAGGTCTCATCTCGGATTGAGAAAGACGCCGCCAAATGATATGAAACGTGAAGTCCAAAAATCTGTAGAAATCTATGTTACATAAAGTTATGCGAGTGGCGCGCAGCAGCCAGATAGCCGCTACCGTGCGCCCGTCATATCCACAAAAAGAGTGAAGCACTGACCTTTCAGTGCGTCAGCACTGAACTTGATGCCGTGGAATCTTAGACTACACCCTCTTCAGTCTGCTCAATGCACCCTCAGCGTCAGATTGGGGTTTTAACTTTCGCGTTTGCGCTAGAATGATTCGAATTATTTCGAGTATGATCCAGATTTTTCCGACATACTTCAAGTCCCAACTTTCAAAATCATTCCAACTATCTCGAGTTTTTACTCAGCTATAACAGCGTGACCAGACTTTGCCGCACGCCTACACACATATTCAACTCTTCATCACAACTTACATATTTGCCCGGTACCAGATTCCATCTGCACCCTTATATCTGGACCTTACAACCCCGAAAAAAGCAGAAAAGAATTCGAAATTGTCGAGTCCCAGAATATCGAGTTCATAACTTATTTTTTGGCCGTCTTCAGAAGGATTGCAGACTCTCGGCAAACATCAATTTTTTCGTTCGACTCAAATACCTGGGCCCGGAAATGGAGGAAGCCGGTTGAGCCAGTTCAAGTCCAATTTCACCAACCCGAAAAAGTTTTATGACCAATCTGATTCAGGTTTTGTTTGAAAATTTGTCATACGGGGATTTATCGCAAAATTTCGACAATTGGCCATACCGGAGTTTTATGGCAATTTTTTCAATACCGGGGATTTATCAGAATTTTTGACATACCGGGGGTTTATCAGAAAAAATTCGATTCCAGGGGTTTATCCACAAAGATCCCCCATACCGGGGGTTTACAGGATTCCACCTTGACATTCCGGGGGTTTATCCCTAGATCCCTAGATCCCTAGATCCCTAGATCCCTCGACAAACCCCCGGGATTGTGCATTTTGGGGGATATATAGATCCCTAGATAAACTCCCGGAATTGTGCATTTTGGGGGATAAACCCTGGAATGTGTACCTACCCTGATGACACGCGGCAGCTTCGGCGCGTCACGCTCCGCCGCCGCGCGCCCACATCCGGGGCGCACGGCGGCGGAGCGTGACGCTGCCGCGCGTCGTCAGGGCAGGTCTAAACAAGTGATGAAAAATTTTGGGGAGCTCCGCCGATAAACGATAAACTCCCCCGATAAACTCCCCAAATTTTCACCATGCACACGGGTGGGGTATTCTGAAGACTCACAAGTCCAAGTACAAAAGAGCGAATTGTTAAAAAAAAACCTCGGCCTTGTCCAACTCCTTCTTCTCGTTCTGGGCCCTGGCCTTGTTGGCCTCCTTCTTCTCTTTTTTGGTGAGGGTGGGGGTGGGGTCGGGGCTGGGAGTGAGGTTGGCTGACTCCATCACAGACACCGTCGACGTAGCACTACGTGCAGTGTTCTTGGCTACATCGACAGTCGAAGTGGCAGCATTGCCCACCTTCGACACGCCGTCCTGGGCCATAGCCACCAATTTGCTGGGGTTGGCGGCTGACATGCCCTTGGCAGCAGCCTCTTGTGATGCCTTGGCAGCATCGTTAGCGGCAGACGCAGCCACGTTGGTGGCCATTTGTGCAGCAGCCTTTGCCTTCTCAAGGTGCGCGCTGACATCACTGTTGCTCCTTGCCGTGTCGAGGCCCTTGGCAGCAGCAGCCTCGGCCCCTGCAGAGTACACGACAATTCAGCATCTCACTTTCACAGCACACAAGTGAGGATGGTGCGCACGTGTTGAATCTCAATTTGATAACCCATATGGATGAGTCATATTTCAGTCAGAACGCAGCAGTGGGGACACGCAGCAGTCGGGAACAATGCCAGAAAGCAACATCTCAAAGTCAATAATCAGGCGTGCAGCAAGTGGTCTTCAGCCGCCGCGCGCCACTCGATTTCAGCCGCAACCCTTACGGATAGACGTTTTGGGGGGTCGCATGTGGCTGTGAGCAAGTTGTTTATCTTACACCAAGCAGAGCCGAAAAACATCCCAAAGATCCTTTCAATTCGCAAAAATTTGAGTTGAGCCCCTCTCTTGTGTTGAAGTGGATGACAGTGTAATGGACCTGCGCACGCGCACCTCTCTTTAGGCTCAATTCGAGTTTTCAGGGTTTTTTTTGTGTTTCTTGCATCTTTTTTTGTTGTGCTCGAATATTTGATTACGATGGCAAAATCCAGGAATCAAGATCCAAAAACTGGGAAAACTATTAACAAAGTCACATCGAGAAAGAAGCGAGAAAGAAAACTATGTCAACCAAAAAAATTGTGTTTCTAACTATGAATAGGTTATGTCCTGTGTGTGGGAATAGGTCCCGTTTTTGTCGTGAAAAAAGTGGAGAAACAAGTGTGTCCCGTTCTTGCCGGGAAAAATGGGGAAAAAATTTGTCTGGCGGCTCTGGTCGAGAAAATCCAAAAAAGGCTGCTTTTGGTGTTTGTGCGTGTTTCTCGGCGAATGAAAAACTCTCGACCACTGGCCGACTTCCAGGGATCCAAACAGATTTACGTGTGGATCGCGGCTGATTTCGGGTGGCCGCGCGGCTCTCCGTCGCGCGCCCCCAACCATCAACAGCACGTAGTTTGGGTCACGGTGCATTATGCTTAGATGCACGCAGCATGGATACATTACGACGATTCGTAATGGTATGCGAGGGCCGGGACGAGACTTTTTGTGTCGTTCATTTTTTTCCGACTTGCGGCTGCGACTTGCGGCTGCCGCAAGTCGTTTTTTCTTTCCTTTTTTCAGATTTTTGTTGACTTGCGTCAGCCGCAAGTCGATCCAAATTTTGTGATTTTTTTTCACTTGCGGTAGCCGCCAGTCGGCCAAAAACGCGTTTTGCGACGGAACGGAACTGTCGCAAGTGGGGGATTTTGGTCGACTTGCGGCTGCCGCAAGTAGAAAAAATGGAAAATTTATTTCTCCCTGAGTTTGGTCGTGACCCTGTGGCGCGCGGCAGCTCGGGCTAAAGCCCCTTCGTCGCCGCGCGCCCAAGTCCGCACGCCCGAGATGCTGGCACACATGCAATCATAAACACTCTTCAGGAGGGGCCTCATCCCCACCAGTTCTACTCTGTGAGCGCATGCATCTGCCCGTGTCCCTTTCTTGCTGTTTCTGTCGCGCACACGCACCCGTGCAAGCATCTCTCCGTCTCGCACATACCATCTCAACAGTATGTACGCGCGTATGCATACAGCTTTATGAATTCTTGTGCACACACGCACCCTTCTTGGCATCTTCGGCCGCAGCCGAGGCCACGTTGCCCACCATTGCGGCACCCTGCTTCACTTTGTCCATGTGCGCCTGCACGTTGACAGCGTCCGAGACTCCAGACTTTGCCTTGTCGGCTGCGGCAAGCCCCACCTTCTGCAGATCGGCTGTCACGTTTTTGGCGACTGCTGTGAAGATGCCGATGCCTTTCTCCATGCCCCCAGTAACACCACCGACGCCGTTGCCAACAGCACCTGCACCGCCGCCCAAGAGGCCCTTGAGGTCGCCCATGATGGAAGGGGCCTCCACATCGGCTTCCTCCTGCTCAACCGCGCCATAGCCACCGATGGCGTCGTGCTTCTTTTTCTTAGTCTTCTGTGCCTTGGGGTTGCCGTAGCGGTCATAGGCTTCCTTGCACCCCGCCGTGACAAAGACAAGCATGATGCACAGGATGAGGAAGTGCGGCGCCCCGTAGCTTGCAGTGCTCGCGTAGGCACTCTCTTTGGTATACCCTTTGCTCAAAACCTATGTGCGTGTGTGCATGCGGGTTTGCGTGCGTGCATGTCGTGAGGGTTTGTGTGTGTGCAAAGTATGCCCTTTGCTCAAAAATTATATACTTGTGTGCGTGAGGGTTTGTGTGTGTGCATGTCCAGCCATGTTGCAAAGGTGTATGGTGTATCTATTTACAGTTGGGTACTTACCGTGCCGGTCTTCTTCTCTGCAGGCCCCGCCTTGTCCCCTGCTACGACCATCCCGACGAGGAGCAGCAGCCATGTGGCCCTGCCAAGCCTCGACATGCGGTCCGAATGTAGCAAGGCTATTAACGGTGTCGCTGGCCCGCATGAAAAAACTCTAGGGATGTATGCAGGAATCGTGAAATTGCATGCTGGTCACCCTTATAAACAACCCTGTCCTTCTGGATCATGTGTAAATACATGCATGCATGCATATACATACGTGCACGAGCCATGTTCCAACCAACATCCTTTGTGGCTATGCTGAGTGTGAAAATAAGTACAAAAAAACATACGAACAGGCAAGGCTGCATAGTGCCACAGTGCCGCACGAGCGCGCAGCACATGGTGCTGAACGCGTGCTAGTTTTGCGCCATGACACAGCAACGATGGCATCCGCAATGACGTCTCTAGACGCCACGCCATGCCGCCACGTGCACGATGCTCGAGCGTCGTCACGAGCAGGACGGCGTCCTGCGGCGCCAGCCGCGCCGTTGTGGTCCTGGGCTTGCTCTGCCTCGGCCTGCTTGGTGCTGCCGCCTCAAGCGACGCCTGGCGCGAGCTCGGGCTCCGCCGCGGGCAGGCTACGCTGCAGCAGGCTAGGCGCGCGTACCTGCGCCTAGCGCTCGAACTGCACCCTGATCGGAACCGTGAGGGTGCGGCACGCGGGGCCGACAAGGAGGAGCGCTTCAAGCGCGTGCTGCGCGCGTATGAAGAGATTTCGTCCTGCAGTGGCGATGGCCCGCCGCTGGACGAGCATGCATCGCAGGGTGCCGAGGCACCAGTGTTCCCCGGCGCCGCGTCCAGCGTGCGTCGCGCTGGGAGCACTCCTACTCAGGCCCAGCACGCGGAGCCGGCGCGCGTCCCCGTCCCGTGTGGGGGCCTAGTCAGCAGCACCGACTACGACATGCGCGTGTTCACCGACACCGTGGCGCTCGAGGATATGGTGGAGGAGCCGGACGAGGACGGCTTCGTGTTCGAGTGCCGCTGCTCCGGCCTCTTTGTTCTTCCATGGGACGAGGCAGCTGCCAAGCATCCCGACGGCCTTACGGCTGTCAATTGCAGGCTTTGCAGTTTGTGGATCTGGATCAGGGTTCCTTGAATGTCTCATACTCACACTTTCTACTTACACAAAACAGTTTTGGGCTTGATCGCTCGAAGCAAACTGTCAGATTTTCCCCCGGATCCAAAGGGTTCGCGGCGGCGGAGGGGCTTGCCCCGACGCTGCCGTGCTCTCGGGATACCTCCGCCGTCAGTCGCAAGTATGGGTCGGTGCACCTTTTTTCCCTTGTAGAAAACGTGCAAAAAAAAAAGTGCACCGACAAGGAAAATGTGCGCCGATTTTGTGTATGTCATCGCACAAAATTTTCTGGAAAAATTCTTGCTGGCGTTTTGGGGGCACCGAAAAATCATTGCCCGCTGCATCCCCCTCCTCCGACTTTGTGGGCGCGCGGCGGCCGACGCGGCGGCCGACGCTGCTGTGTGCCAATCATTGCCCGCTGCATCTCCCTCGTCCGACTTTGTGGGCGCGCGGCGGCCGACGCCGCTGTGCGCCCACTGAATGGGACCATTGACCTGAGGTCCCCACATTAGGGTAGTTAACAACGAGAGGCAGCCGGGCGGGAGGGTAGGTGGATAAGTGGGAGTTGACGTGTATGAAGTGCAAGAGGTACAACGAGCACCCGTAATACAGTTGTGGCTTGTATTGTTGGTATTGCAATTAGCGGAGGTGTTCGCACGCAATCACAGCGTACACACTGTCTCACCACCATCTATTCAGGCGGCCATCGCCTCACGCCTGTTACAGGATCAAATTTGTCTGACGAAAAAGTCTCTTGATTCTCCAAACTCTCCTCAGAATTCGAATTCTGAGGATCTTTTCCAGTGTTCAACCAACAATCTCGTGAAATGGACAAATCTCGTTTCAGCTGATTTTTCCTTCAAATTCTCGGTATTTTCCTTCACTTCAACCTCTGGGGCTTTTCTTTGTACGTTTCTTTTTCGAAAAGAACCGTTCAAACATTTGGTATTTACTATGAATCCACCCCACAGCCCCCAGGAATGAACACTTTAAAACGGATTTTCCGAGATTTGAGATTTCAGACATTTGAGATTTCTCTGGAAAAGTTCGGAGAACGAAGACTTTTTCCCCCTTTCAAATTTGATCTTACTGCCAGCGACACAACCATCTATTCAGTCGGTCATCAGAGAGGGAAGCGCACACATTCCGGGCGATGTCATTGATCAGATAGTGGAGATGGTGTCACACGTCAATACAATGGGAGTAAAATCGTGCTTTCTAGAATCAAAACTAGTGTCATCGCATCGCCGACAATTTACATCCAAAACCACTTATGAGTACACAAACTTATTTACATCAGACCATAACAGACATAATGTCCATTGACAATGTGGAGCGCTGGTAGCCAAAAGGACCCAATCAAACACAGGCACGACACTGGGAAACTTTCATGTGAAAGAAAAAACACACCACAACATGCTCACGATCAGACAAAATTGAATGTTATGATGTAATTTGATTGATTTTATGAGATTTGACTGATTCTACCAAGGATAGACCGAAAAACATCCCGTCATGGTATCCTGAGGGTATCATCAACATGCGCTGGGGTAGTCTGTTCAGAGAGTATCGCACACCGACACATACATGGAGTCAATGTATATGGGGCGTTTCTACATAGGGTGATGTTATTCATGAAATAACACATCACAGTGTATTACGTCATCAATACCATCAACTTGTACCCATGACCATCACATGGATACACATCAATCACAACAAAGTTTTAAAAAAAAACACCAAACGAAACACATCTGAAATTGTGATGTGTTGAACACGAAATGTACCACATTTATGGGGACTGGCGCGCTCGCAGCGTAGTACATTTATCAGGATTGGAGAAATCACTACCACACCTAATTTTGCCCTTTTTTCATGTCTTACACGCCTTTGATATTGTGACGCGCCTTTTCCTGACAACGGCCTTGTGAGATGAAGTCACCTAAAACCAGACAACAACACCCCCCACATACAACCCCCAACATACATTTCAGTTGCAAAATAGACTTCACTGACACATAAACTTTGCAAGTATGCTGACGATACCTACACAAGTGACGACACCACCCTGGTTCCATACCCGACTTCCTGTGTATACCTTTGTACCTGTTTGCCCTAAAAATATGAAGACAATGTATCAACAATTCCCCCGAATCAGGTACGTGCGCACATATGTGGTCTAGGTCTCGATCAGTTTTTTGTTTTGGCTGGTGGTTCCCATCTCTATCCACCAAATCGTTCATGGTTTTACCCCTCCCCCCGTCCAAAACCCGGGCCAATACGTCATACAAGGCATGGGGGGACGCTGTTCACTGACTGAGGATGCGTCGGAGTGGAGACCGGCGTAAGTCCAGAGATGCGAACCAGCCCGAAAACTTGGGGCGCGCGGCAAGCGGAGGACCTTTAGCCCCGGAGCCACCGCGCGTCACTCGCAACCCGGGCCAGCCAGAGTCCATACGGATTCGCGCCCAAAACACTTTTTTCCACCAAAATTTCGGGTTGATCCTGCTCTTTTTTTTGTCTGGCTCAACCTGGTTTGCGCGCGAATTGGTTACCAAGTTTGACACCCAGTCGGATGGAAATGCAATTTGTTGCCAGTGAGAATCTGGAAAAAGTTGTAATCACAAAAAAAAAAAATTGAAATTGGAAAAAAAAATTACAAAAATTCGCCAAGATAATAATGTTGGGAGAAAAAAGGCATTGTTCCTAAGAATTTTTTTTTGCAAAACGATCGGTGAATTGCCTGAAAATAGAATTGTGTTGAAATTTTGTTTTTTCAATAGTAGTGAACTGGTAGGGATATGTGTCAGGATATGTGAGAGTAACACGTGGGATAAAATCAATCGATGCACCTCACAGTCAAGATACATATTTCAACGAATTGAAAAAACAGAACATTCCAAAAATTTAAGATGATGAAATGAAACATGATCCAATCTCAACAAAAGAGAATTTCACGGTCTGTTGAGATTAAGACGAACATGACCAACCCGCAAAAGATGAACTTCTTCCTCTGTGTCAGGAAATGGGACAAGTGCTTGTCTGACAAAACTTGCATTTCCACGTCTGTCAGTGTTCGAGTTTGAAATAGACCGTGATCGGAATTCAGAAACAGCGAATTTCCAATAGACTGATTTTGAGATCCGATTTTCCGTACTAATTGAGATGTTCGTGACGTCGATAAACTTTCGTGGGACCTTTGAATCATTTTGGGACCTCACTGAAGTAAGTGAGCAATCCTGGTACAAAGTGCTCACTTATGAATTAGTCAACCCGACTTTCAAACTCAGTTTATACTGTTGTGACGATTTTGGAACCTGCCCGGAATCTACAAAAAGTGAATGGACAGATCAGCGTGGAAGACCTCGGTCGCGTCTCATTGCAGAAAAAAGATTGTCCACATCTGTTGCCGGGACTGAAAATGGGACAATTCCGAAGAAAAACAAGAAATTCTACGTCCGTCTTGGAAACTTCAAGGAAGTGTCCTGATGTCTGCAAAAGTGATCTTGCTTGTCTATTATTAGTATGTTGGGGTGGAAATTAGATATGTCGGAGATTCGGAAAAAAATTGAGTCTCCGTCTGGGAAAAATGGGGCGCGCCC
>Ga0105053_10006749_pt1 | contig 15652 bp, 17 predicted proteins | sample BON01_FD_78093 | JGI IMG/M metagenome (GOLD analysis project Ga0105053, IMG submission 78093) | Freshwater microbial communities from Lake Bonney liftoff mats and glacier meltwater in Antarctica - BON-01 | ecosystem: Environmental > Aquatic > Freshwater > Ice > Glacier meltwater | place: Lake...
GGATCGTCATGGTATTCTTTTTTGGTACTGTAGTCGCCTTGGCTTAGTCGGACACATTTACCTCCGATCAGGTCGATTGCTGGAATGATATGCATTTTTTATAGACGTTAGAAGCTAGATTCAGGAATCAAGACTTTCCATCTTTTAAGGTTTCAATAAAGATTGAGGTAACTCCCCCTTTACAAAGGGGGCAAGGGGGATTTCATATCATAACTTTAGAAAATTCTCCAATAACTTCTCTCCCACCAAACCACTCTTCTCCGGGTGAGCTTGAATGGCATAGTAATTATCCCGGTGAAGCATCGCAGAGAAATCATGAATGTAATTCGTACTGGCTATAGTTTCCGGTGCAAGCTCCGCATAAAAGCTGTGCACATAATAAACAAATGGATTGGCTGGAAGATCTTTCAAAAGTGGATTTGCAGACAGATTCTCAAGTTCATTCCAACCCACATGTGGGACTTTGAATTCCTGTGAATTCTCAGGGACAAACTTCTTCACTTTGACAGGGAAGACACCCAAACAGGCTGTATCATTTTCTTCGGAATGTTCACAAAGCAGCTGTAAACCCAAACAAACCCCAAAGAAAGGTTGTTTTAGTTCCTTGATTAATTGATCCAGATTCCGTGATTTCAGGTACTTCATGGCAGTACTTGCTTCGCCTTGTCCCGGAAAAATTACCTTATCTGCTACCCTGATTTTCTCGGGATCATCCGTCAGTTCAGCATCTGCTCCTAGGCGTTCTAAGGCATAAAGCACTGATCGAACATTTCCTGAGTTGTATTTGATGACTGCTACTTTCATGTGTTGCTATTGGATGTTAGTTGTCAGTTGCACAATATGACCTAAAGGGCAACAAACAACTAAAATCATTAATTTACTTTATTACTATATTTTCAATATTAATCCAAAGACTAAATACACACCCTACACCGGACACCAAACACCCAGCATCGGACATCCGACATCAAACACCCAGCATCGGGCACCCGACATCTAACATCCAACACCAAACACCCGTCACCAGGCATCCAACACTAATCTACTTCCCAGCTTCTAACTTCCTGCTCTCCAGCATTTCCTCCAGCACGGATTCAATTTCTGGAAGCGATCCGAAGAGCTGCTCTAAACTATCGATAATAAAGTAACGATCTTGGAATTTGTCCTTCCAATAGCTCTGATTCATAATCGTACGTACGTCATAAGGAAGGTGAAGTGGTCCATCCGAAAGACTAAACTTGGTCTCTCCAGCCGAACTCAAAATGCCAGCGCCGTAGATCTTTAATTCTCCCTCTTCCCGAATCAGGCCAAACTCAATCGTAAACCAATAAATTCTGGAGAGAATATTGATCGCAAAAGGATCTTCAATATGCTTAAGTGCAATACCCGAAATATTTTCTAAGAATCCTGTATAATGTGGATTTATAAGTAAAGGCATATGAGCAAAGGCGTCATGAAACATATCCGGCTCCTCTAGGTAATCCAACTGCTCCATTTTACGCATCCAAGTCGAAGAAGGAAAATGCTTGTTATTCAACAATCCAAAGAACAGATCATCATCGATTAAACCTTGCACCACGTGTACTTCCCAACCAGTAGTATCAGCTAATACTTTATTGAGCTTATCAAAATTGGCTATCTCATCCGCGTTAAACTTCACAATATCTACGCCCTCCAAATAGGCCTTACAAGCTGCTTTGGGAAGGTTCGGCATCTGACGTTCGAAGAGAATATTCCAGACTTTGAAATCTTCAGGGGTATAGGCGCTGTAGTCCTGTTTGAGGTTCTGTAATCTCGGGTCGGTAAAGACCCAGTCTTTTGGTTTGCTAAACATATTTATTCGGGTTTATATCAAGTTAACTTTTCAATTTTTATTCTGTTCGAGACTCCAGGCAGTTCGTCATTGAGAGAGAAAGGTACCCATCTTCACTGGACGAAAACACAAAAAGCCCATTCCAGAAGGAATAGGCTCTATATTTTTTTGGCGAAAAACCATAGTTATCCTACTCCTTCATTGAAGATGGTAGTAAGAATGATGTATGTAGGTTCTTGGCGTTGGATTCATGACGTGAATGTACGAAAGGAAAAATCAAGTCTCAAAAGTATTTTTACAAATGGTGTCCTATTTAAGTTCTGACCTCGAGGTCAGAAAAGCCCAATCATCAAAATTTTGGCCTCCCAAATTTCTCATAAATCACCTCTTGAAATTTCGGAGAAACCAATCCCCTTGGCAAGTCTAACTCAGCTTTCTGAAGCCATCTTGAGAGGGTTCTGGGAGAGATCCCGTACTCTTCTGCAATTTCTTGGCGGGATTTTGCTTGTTTCATCTCATCAAAACTAATTATTAATTCTAAAAATAATAATATTACGTCGATTTCTAACTAAAACTTGATTAAAAAAGTTGACTGAAATTTTAAAATTCTAGTCTAAAGCTACACGAAGCCCTACCACTAGTGGAATTTTCGTTTGTAATCAAGCGCAAAGATGGCCAACCGAAGAGCAAAGGCTCTATATGCTGTTACGCCAAACCATTTCTAAGTCATTCAAACTAGCACCGGATAGCCTAGCGGACGCAGGGATTCTGGCTTCAAAAACCCAATTCAAATATCTCAAAAGACCCAAATGCCAATTTTTGTCCAAAAATGTGCGAAAATGTGCGAAAATTAAAGAAATAATTTCAGTATGTTTATCACGTACAAAATTAGGTGTCACTGTAGTTAACGAGAATTAATTTAAACTAGAAAGGAGGAAAAAAATGAGAAGACATAAGTGAATGAAACCAAATCTCAGCACGGCGCTAAAACTGAGCCGGAGAAGAACATCTCTTACTGAGACTATTTACAGGCCTATAATGCATGGTTCCATTCCTACTACTTTTCAAAAATACAAAAAAAGCAATGTTTTTAAAGGTCAGACAGAGCCTTTAGTGAAGGCTTTCGGACAGATATTTCGTTCAGGCCGAGGATACCATTTTCCTCAATTATTCCCTACAAGGATTTAGTATTTATTTCAGAAATCAGAAAATTAATTGATTATCAAATTATAACTAATTTTTAAATGAAAACTCTTTTTAAAAAATGTAAATCTGAATTATTGAGCAAAATCGCTCTGATTCCAATGTTGCTTCTTTTATTGTACCCGACTACGGCAAAAAATATCTCAGTAAAAGACGCTGCTGGCAACACTCAAACATTCTCACGGACTTGGACAGTTTCCAACAATGATTTTGATTTAAACGGTACCCCCGTCGATTATTGCGATGATGCGATGGGCGCTGATTTGAAAATTTATGAAACCGGGAGGTTTCGATTTGGGATGACAATCGATGGATAGGGTCAATCTTATATTTACAGTCTGCCTGGTGCTAATCACCGGACAGACACTAGTTGGACAAAGCCTCAGAGTAGGTTTTGGCTTGGTGGATGAACGAAGGTCTTCTATCTCTCAAATTCAAATGGATACGCTGGTTGGATACGAGCAAACGAACGTTACAACTTCTGATCCAATGCCTTTTGTGAGTTTCCAATATCCGATATTCAATAAGTGGTTATTGAATGTGGGAGTTCAATATTACATGACTCGCATCTCTTTTGACGTACAATATACTTCTGAGACTTGGCCAGACTATTTCCCCTCAATAGGCAAAGGATGGGGCACAGCTATGCGAAACTTCGAGGTGCCAATAGGAGTGAGTTATAAGCTAATCCGTACTGAGAAGTTTAAAGTATTCTTGGATTTGAATGCTGCTCCGGTGTTTGCCTTTCAGGATTTCAGAAAGTTGGAAATTAAGCCTCAGGGGATTGACTGGACTCAAGAAGTTATTGATGCCCTGAATGCGGTCGAGACGATACCAAAGCCCTTCCATATGAATTATCAATATGGCATCTCGGTGGAGTATAAGCGATTTGGACTGACGCTCTTTCGCACTGCCAATATGAATCGATCGATAAGTAATAACTATACACTTTACGATCAGGAGTATGGCTACAAAAGGAGAACCCAATCCACTAGGCTGGGTATCTATTACTCGATTGGCCTGAAAAAAGAGAAAGAGTAGTTACTTCCCCATGGATCGACGGATCCATGGGGAATTTTGATTTCAAGATAGCTTGATATTAAAGCTCTTTCTAGAATTGCTGGGTTTATCCCATGAATCATTTGAAATATCTTCGATTGATAACAATAAAATAGCTCGTTCTCTCGCTCCATTTGTTTAATTATTTTCCTATACGATAACAAGTTATAACAGAGCAGATTTTGACACTTAAGAAGGTATTTTCATCCTCCTTACTTCAATTGAAGAAAATCTATGCCTTCGGTAAGTATCCGCCCGAGTCAATAAATATTAATTTCTTGATCCGAATTATAGGCTTACAGAAAATTATACAACCACAAAACAAAGAAATCTGGAATTCAAATATCCAATTGGTTTACTAAAACCTAAAGGGTTATCGAAAAGCTAAACTCGGATCGATAAAACTTTAGATTTTTATTATCCACATTACATCTCAAAGGACAAAATTTCTCAAACCTATTTATAGATGAAAGGATCAGTTTTTAATTTCTTTACAATACTTCTCTATTGTTCTTTCTTCGCATGTTCTACTGGACACAAAGACTCGATTTCAAGTTATCCAAAGAATAATTCACCTGTTTTACTTAAGGTGGACACGTCTATTCCTTTCAAGTGGCCAAGCAATCTTGAAGTTGAAAAAACTACTTATCTGAAGCCTAGTGATAGTACTGTGATTTCATCGGTAGATAAAATTCTGCTTTCTCCTGATCGAGATCTTTTTTATGTTTTTGATCAAGGTCAAAGCAAAATTTTTGTTTTTGACGAATTAGGAATATTAAAACAAGTTCTTGATCGTCAGGGAGAAGGTCCTGAAGAATACTTAGAGATATATGATGTGCAAATTGATTTCGAAAAAGAAATACTAGAGGTTTTGAGTTACCAAAACCTTAAAAAATACAATCTGAACACTTTTGAATTTATTGGCACAGAAGAACTCAGAAATCTACCAAAAGATAAAAATTTCAGCAATTTCATTCGAATCAGCAATGTCTTATATCTTTGGACAGATCTACCACCCAATCAACTTGTTGGAAAGGAAGAATTAGGAAATTACCATTTATTGAGAATCGAGGATGGAATTGTTAATTTTTATATTGAGCAAAAATATGGTGTAATTAATTCACTCTTATTTTACCCTGCTTCATCAATAGATGAATACAATCTTCCTCCACTTCTTGGCTCTAATGATATTATAAGAGTAACTCAAGACTCTGTTTACACAAAATTTAAATTTGATTTTGGAAATAAGGGTATTCCATTAATTGATCTAATAAATTACTGGGAAAATCGACACGAAATCCTTGGCTCTGAATATTACAAACCACTACAGAATATACGGGAAACAAAGGATTACCTTTTTTTCCAATTTGCCGCCGGTAGGTTTTACCACAATGTTCTATTTGATAAAAAAACTGAATCAGTCATTTCCATAGGTCAAATTAAGGACAAAATTGATCCCATAATCATCCTTTCTGATTCTCTCTATTTGTACGGATATATGCCTTCAGCGATTCTAGTAGATTATATTGAAAACGGAGGGGAATTATCGGAAAGTCCATTTTTCAAAGACCTAGATCCAACTTTATTAGAAAAAGACGAAAATCCTATTATCATCAAGTTCCGGCTTCCTTATCCTCCAAGTTCGAAAAGGTAGATAACTCGATCATCATCAAGTTCAGGCTTTCGCCCATTCAAGATTTATTTTGGGTTTTGACTTCATTTAAGCACAAATTGAATTCAATCTAATTTTAGACTTAAAAATCTCGAATAAATCAAGTCATTCTGGGTCAAAAAAAAGACCTAATCCAAAATGGATTAGGTCTTTTCTATCTGACAAACCCTTTAGAATTACAGAAGGTCGAAATTTTTCCGCATTGCAAAGCTTTGTCTGATCCAAGATGCCAGTCTAGCGCTTTGAGCAAAGTCCAAAGTTTGTTGACCATCTGAATACGCCTTTTCTGGAATTTGATGGGATTCATAGATGATACCATCTGCTCCAGCCATTACTCCAGAAAGTGCCATTTGCGGAACATATTCCCGAATGCCTATTCCATGAGAAGGATCCACAATCACCGGTAAGTGAGATTTTGCTTTCAAAATCGGGATGGCATTGAGATCCAATGTGTTTCGAGAAGCGCGCTCGTAGGTTCTGATTCCACGCTCGCACAAGATCAGCTTTTCATTTCCTCCGGAAAATACATACTCTGCGGACTGTAGCAATTCCTCGATCGTACCGGAGATTCCCCGCTTGATCATGACTGCCTTATCTACTTTCCCCAATTCGTCAAGCAAATTGAAGTTCTGCGAATTACGCGCTCCTACCTGATAGATATCTACATAAGGATACATTTCTTCGATTTGAGAGGTTTGCATCACTTCGGTGACGATCTTGATACCAGCCTCTGAGGCGATGTCATACCAAAGCTTCAAACCTTCCAGACCCAAGCCTCGAAAAGCATAAGGAGAACTCCGTGGCTTAAACACTCCACCTCGCATTAATTTGATATCATTTTCAACACAATGCTGTACACTTTTCCGGATTTGCTCCTCGGATTCGATGGAGCAAGGACCGGTGATGATCGCCATTTCGCCATCTTTAACAAAGACATTGTCACCCAAATCCACTGAAGTTGGCTTGGCTTTCCATTTTTTAGAAACCAATTTATATTCATCCGAAACGACATGAATATCTGAAATCCCATCCATTTGTCCGATTTTCCGGATGTCAAAATCGTTTTTACCGATTCCGATAAGGTAGTCTCCCAATTGGGTTTTTACATGAGTGGTTTTGTAGCCTATGCCATTGATTTTATCAATCAATTTTTCCTTTTGTACTTCGGAAATATCGGGCTGAAGTTGAATAATCATGATTAATTAATTACAGATTGAATGTATTGCTGAATTTCAGCATCCAAATTGTTTGCATTTTTAACGGTTTTGATAAATGCCGATCCGATGATTGCGCCATTTCCGTAGTTTGAAGCAGTGCTGAACGACTCTGAATCGGAAATTCCAAAGCCTATCAGTCTTGGATTTTTCAAGTTCATAGCCTGCACCCGCTCAAAATAAGTGATTTGCTCGGCACTAATTCCGGTTTTCGCCCCAGTTATACTGTTTGACGAAACCATATAAATAAAGCCATTGGTATTTTGATCGATTTCCCGAATCCGCTGTTCGCTAGTTGCCGGGGAAATTAAGAAGGTATTAACCAAACCATACTGATCGAATAGGGTCTTATAATCTTCCAAATATTGCTGCATCGGAAGATCAGGTAAGATCAAGCCATCAATACCTACTTCTTTACATTTCTTGCAGAATTCTTCCATTCCGAACTGAAGTATAGGATTCAAGTACCCCATCATGACGACTGGTACATGGATTTTGGTCCGAAATCCGATTAATTGCTGGAATAACTTTTTCAAACTCATCCCATTTCCCAGGGCAATCATATTGCTATCCTGAATCGTTGGTCCATCAGCTATTGGATCAGAATATGGTACTCCAATCTCTATAATATCTGCTCCACCGGCTTGTATTGCCTCCATAGTCAGCACGGTATCCTCTAAATGGGGGAAACCAGCGGTAAAGTAGATCGAGAGCACCCGCTCTTTTTTTGTCTTGAATAGTTGGTGTATTCGGTTCATTTGTATTTAAGATGAATGATAGATGTCAGATGCATGGTATAAATATCCAACATCTGACATCCAAGGTCATTTTTTAGTAATTACCCCATTTGATATAGGTATCCAAATCTTTGTCGCCTCTGCCTGAGAGATTGATCACAATAACATCGTCTTTACGATATTCGATCAGATTCAATGCGTGAATCGCATGGGCGGTCTCAATTGCGGGAATAATTCCCTCCGTTCTACTAAGTTCAATCCCTGCATTCATAGCATCTTCATCCTCAACAGCGACGAATTCCGCCCTGCCAATATCAAACAAATGAGCATGCACTGGCCCAATACCAGGATAATCCAGACCAGCAGATATGGAATGTGGCTCCACTACCTGACCATCTTCAGTCTGCATCAAAAGTGTTTTTGCTCCATGTAGGATTCCTGGAGTACCCAGGGCAGTCGTAGCAGCAGATTTTCCAGAATTCACACCTAGACCTGCTGCTTCCACAGAAATCAGTCGAACTTCCGGCGTATTGTAATAGTGATAAAAAGAACCTGCAGCATTGGATCCACCTCCTACGCAAGCGATGATTGCGTCCGGATTCTCACGGCCTTCTTTTTCTAGCAATTGCCATTTGATCTCTTCAGAAATAACAGATTGAAATCTTGCAACCATTTCTGGGTAAGGATGGGGACCAACAACGGAACCTATGATATAGTGTGTTCCCACTGGATCATTGATCCATGCACGCATCGCTTCATTTGTCGCATCTTTTAGAGTTTTTGATCCTGAGATAGCCGGGACTATTTTGGCTCCCAGTATTCGCATTCGCTCTACGTTGGGACGCTGGCGATGAATGTCCAATTCACCCATGTAAATTGTGCAATCCATACCCATCAGCGCACAGACAGTAGCTGTTGCCACTCCATGCTGTCCAGCACCTGTCTCAGCAATAATTCGTTTTTTACCAAGCTTCTTTGCTAGGATAATCTGTCCGACTGTATTGTTGACTTTATGAGCTCCGGTATGACAAAGATCTTCACGCTTGAAATAGATTTTTGCGCCATACTTCTCTGACATTCGCGTTGCGAAATACAATGGCGTCGGTCGACCTACAAAGTCTTTGAGCAGGCTTTGAAACTCATCCTGATATTCTTTGGTGGCAACTATTGCCTCATAATTTTCGCGCAGCTCTTCAATGTTTGGATGCAACATCTCAGGAATGTATGCGCCTCCAAATTTCCCATAAAAGCCTTTTTCGTCCACTCTGATCATATTATTGATGTTTTAACCGATTAATTTCTCGGAATGTGTTGTATAAATTTCTTCAATTTTTCAATATTTTTTGCTCCGGGAGAATCCTCAAATTTTGAATTGAGATCTACTCCCTGCATCATTGGATTCGAAGATGCAAAAGTTAAGATTTCCTCCCAACTCTCTTCATCAATCCCTCCACTTAATAGAAAGCCTTTGTCGAAAGGATAAGTTTCCAAAATGCTCCAATCAAATTTTTGACCTGTACCTCCGTGCTTTGGCGAAGCTGTATCAAATAAAAATTTGCTCACAAATGGTAAATATCCCCGCATTGATTCCCAATCAAGTTCTTTTTTGATAGAAATAACTTTCCAGATTTCTAAAGAAGTTTTCGCAAAAAGCCGCTCTACAAATTCTATTGATTCCTGACCGTGAAGTTGAATTACTTTTAGATCAAAAGCTTCGACTTTTCTAAGCACTGTTTCTTCAGTTTCGTTTACGAAAACTCCTACTTTAGTAATTGGCAAATTAGATAAAACTGAGCTGTATTCATCAGAAACAAATCTAGGAGATTTAGAATAAAAAATTAGTCCTATCCAATCTGGCCGAATCTCTTCAACCAATTGATGCACATTTTCCAACTCACGCATTCCACAAACTTTGATTTCCATTAGGCTTTACTAAGCATTGACTCAACAATCAATTTTTTATATTCTTTGATGAAATTATAGGCAGCTTGCTCTGGTCTTGCAGATTTCATGAAATTTTCCCCAATCAAAAATCCATCAAAACCCACAGCTCTCAATTGGATCAATGTCTCAGGATCAGAAATCCCACTTTCTGATATTTTCAAAAAGTCGGAAGGAATTCGATTGACTAAGTCTAAGGAAGTTTGAAGCGATACTTCGAAAGTTTTTAAGTTTCGATTATTTATTCCCACTATGTCCAAAGCATCGCAAAGACTCCGATCCAATTCTTCTCCGTCATGCACTTCCATCAGCACCTCAAGCCCAAGACTTTTTGCAAAATAGGCCAAGGACTTCAGCTTCTCAGGTTCCAAAGCTGCTGCAATCAATAAAATACAATCAGCACCAGTGGATTTTGCTTCAACAATTTGATATTCATCCACAACAAAGTCTTTGCGCAAAATTGGGCAAAAATTGTAGTGACGCGCTGATTTCAAATCCTCTGAACTTCCCCCGAAATAGTTGGAATCAGTTAATATGGAAAGCGCAGAAGCACCGGCCTGCATATATCCTATGCTCACTGTCTCAACCTTCGAAGCAGAATTAATCATTCCCTTGGAAGGAGATTTTCGTTTGAATTCGGCAATAATTCCTGTCTTCTCCGGATTGGTGACGTACTTTTTCATCGAAACAACTTTACTGTTGAAGAAAATGCTCTGCTCCAATAGTTTTACTGGAACCAAACTTTTACGCTCAGCTACTTCAAGAAATTTATTAGCAATAATTTGATCTAAAATATTCATATTCAATATTTAAGCGATAGAAATTGAGGTTTTGGGATTTACTAAAACGTTGAAAACGCTCAAGGCTTTTCCCGTTAATAAAGATTCTTCAGCAATTGAAATAGCCTCAGGAAAGCCCAGTCCTTCTCTAGCTGTGACTAAAGCTGCTGCTGAGTTAGCTATCACAACTGAATTTTGACTTGTACTTCCTTTACCTTTAAGAATATTTTCAAATATTTTGGCAGATTCTTCAATTGTTTCTCCGCCAGTAATACCTTCAGGCTCTAACTTATTAAAACCAATATTCTCAGGATTAATCAAGCGCTCACCTGTATTTGAAATCATCTTGAAAGGACCTGTAAGCGATATTTCATCATAACCATCTAGTGTATGAAGAATTGAGAATCTTCCTTCCGTTTCTTGGTATAAGTATCCATACAATCGCGCAAGTTCTAGACTGAATACACCCACTAATTGTTTACGTGGCAAACTGGGGTTGACCATTGGTCCCAACATATTAAAGAAGGTCTTTACACCAAGTTCTTTTCTGATCGGCGCGACGTTTTTCATTGCCGGATGGAAAAGCGGCGCATGAAGAAAACAGATTCCAGCATCGTCCAGTCCACGCTTGATTTCATCCATGCTGTCAGTAAATTGATAACCAAAATATGCCAGAAGATTAGATGATCCACAAATCGAGGAGACTCCCGTATTGCCATGCTTAGCCACATTTTGACCAGCGGCTGCAACAACAAATGAAGACAGCGTGGATATATTAAAGGTGTCTTTTCCATCTCCTCCGGTGCCACAAAGATCCATAGCGTCATATTCAGTAATTTCCACCGGAACACAAAGCTCAAGCATTGCATCTCGAAATCCCCGCAACTCACCCACTGTAATACTTCGCATCAAGTAAACCGTCATAAAGGCAGCAATCTGACTTGAATTATACGCTCCTGTAGCAATATTTTTTAAAACCTCCTTGGCTTGTTCTTGACTGAGCGTCCGATGCGCTATCAATTGATTTAAGATTTCTTTCATAAGATTAGACTAATGGGATTTTGCTTCGTTGTCAACCAGTTTTTCATAATTGACACACCATTCTCTGTGAGGATACTTTCGGGGTGAAATTGTACTCCTCGTACATCATACTTTTTATGTCTAACGGCCATTATTTGCTTGTCTGGAGTACGGCCGATAACTTCAAGGTCCTTCGAAAGAGTAGCTTCATTAATGACCCACGAATGATATCTTCCAATATTAAATGTCTCGGGAATGCCTTCAAAGAGTAAATCCTGATTGACGGTTACTTTAGAGGAAACACCATGAAGAACTTCAGAAAGATTTGTGAGATCTCCACCAAAAGCCTCCCCGATAGCCTGATGTCCAAGACAAACACCCAGAATAGACTTCGTTGGAGAATACCTTTTTAACAAGTCGGGCATAATCCCAGCTTCTTCAGGAATTCCAGGACCGGGAGAGAGCAATATTTTATCATATGCATCAACCTCATTCAATGATATTTTATCATTACGGAAGACATCCATTTGTGATCCATATCCCAACTGGCGTAAAATATATACCAGATTGTAAGTGAATGAATCATAATTATCGAGGACGAGTATTTTCATGTTATAAGGTTTGAAAATTAGAAAGTTTGATAGTTGGAAGGTTTGATCTAACCAACTTGCTTCTAATTTTATTTTACGTCTTTATTATTTCTCAAGTAGGTTATCGATGCTTGAATTTGTTTAGAAAGAGTGAAAACTCTTTTTTAATTCTTACATAATATTCATCTGCCACTCTTTGTACTTTGACTAGAAGTGCCCCAATTGACTTCGAAGTTCAGCAGCTGATCCCTTAGCATATCCAAGGAATCCCACGAATTGCATCCTATTATTATATTCGAAGCCTCCGGAAATGTTATTTGAAATTGAAATTACTGAACCAACCAATCTCTTGATTTATAATCATTTTTCAGAGCTGACAAATCTGCTAAACTATAAATCTCAATACCGATTTCGATAGCTTTTTGCCAAATCACCAATTCCTCAAAACTGGTAACTTTGACATTCCTCAATTTTAAATTTCGAATTCCTTCATCAACTTCCTCCACTTTGAAAATTTCTAACATTCACACCTTAGAACCTAGATATTCTCAGCAGCCCTTAACGCTACACGTAGCGCCTCGAGCTTATTGGCTACTTCTTGAAGCTCGGATGGGATCGTTGACTTAGCTACTACTCCCGCTCCCGCTTGGAATCGAAGCGTATTATTTTCTGATACAAATGAGCGGATTAAAATGGCATGATTAAAATCTCCGTTGAATCCCAAGAAACCAATTGCTCCACCATAGAATTGCCTGCTACTATTTTCAAGCTTATCGATCAGTTGCATAGCTTTATATTTGGGAGCACCTGAAAGCGTCCCCGCAGGAAAGGTATCTGCAACTAATTGAAGTGGATTGATATCATCGGGAAGTTTTCCTATTACTTTAGATACTAAGTGTATAACGTGCGAATAATATTGGATTTCTTTAAATACTTCCACGTTGACTTCCTCTGAAGTTCTAGAAAGATCATTTCTTGCTAAATCCACCAGCATAACATGCTCTGAGTTTTCTTTAGGATCATCGTAAAGTTGTCTTGCCAGAACAGCGTCTTCTTGATCATTTCCTGTTCTCCTAAATGTACCTGCAATTGGGTAAAGCGTGGCCTTATTCCCTTTCACAACAATCTGAGCTTCTGGAGAACTACCAAAAACCTTGAAAGAACCATAATCAAAGTAAAACAAATAGGGTGAAGGATTGACTGACCTTAAAGCACGATATACATTGAATTCGTCACCTTTAAATTCGGTGGTAAATCTCCTTGAAAGAACAATCTGAAATACATCTCCTCGGAAGCAATGCTCTCGGCCTTGATTGAGAATCTTCAAAAACTCCTCGTCAGTATAATTTGAGATCTCCTCCCCTACTTTCTTGAATGTGTAGGCAGGAATATTTTTGCTGTTGAGAAGCATCTCAATCTCTTCGATCAACATTGGGCTGTCTGCACCAGTAATGCTGTGTTCCAGAAGGTTGAGTTCATTTTTATAATGGTCGACTACGATGACATTTTGGTACACCGAATACTGCATCATGGGTACTTGATTTGGAGTCGTATTCTTCAGCTCAATATCTTCAAAATAAGCGACTGTATCATATTGAATGTATCCAAATAATCCATTTGAGCTAAATTTGAGGTTATCGGGTGACACATCAAACTTTCGCCCAAAAGCCCTAAGTGAATCCATCAAGGAGTCTTCTTGGCTCACTTCATAAGTCATGGACTCTCCAAAGGGGAGTGACTCGGTTACGCGACCGGCATTGAAAGAGAAAGTAGCTAGCGGATTGAAGCAGATGTATGAGAAGCTATTTTCATGACCATGATAATCGGAACTCTCAAGTAATATGGGGTTAGAAAACCGATCTCTGATCTGTAGATAGATACTCACAGGAGTAATGGTATCCGCCAGACGCTTGCGATGGGTAGTTAAGATTGAGAATTTGGCTTGTGTCATTTTTAAGAATTTTTCATGAAAAAAGGCTTACCGGAAATCCAGTAAGCCTCTAAATATGTCATTAAACAATTTTTAGAAAAGAGCTTTCTGTACCTCTCTGATAGTCGAAAAGGAGTGCCAAAACCAAAAATTGTTTGTTAGTGTCTTCATAATTGATTTGCAAATTTAGAAAGGGATCACAAACTGCAAAGCATCTTTTGATTTTTTTATGAAAAATTTCAAGGTTTTAAAAAGATTCATTGATAAACAAGGGTCTCATAAACTTAAAAATCTATTATGTCGTATTAAAATTAACCCCACCTATGATGCTATGAAAAACCTAACACTAGTTTTAATTTTTTTTATTCTAAGCTCTCTTGCAGTTTTGGGCCAAAGCAAACCAGGCTGGAATACCAATCTGAACGAAATCAAATTCCTTTCCGAATCTGGAGCTGAATCTCAATTGGATGTTGACCCGGGATTCCGATATGCCGAATTCAAATCTGAAGGAAGAGTGTTCCGATTTTTCTTCAATCGAAATCAGCAGATGGTCAGGAATGTTCGAATTATAGACGAAGAGTCAAAGCTACAGGTCGCACGTGGTAGAGGCAGTTGGTTTTGGGGAAATGCTAGAATGGAGTTTATTGATGGAGAAAATTTGGAGTTAAAGATTCGTAGAAATCGTAATGGTTATACGATTATTGGGCCTTGTGGACCGCTTTTCTTGGTAGAAAACCAAAAAATCAAATCCCCTCAGACTTATACTGAAAAAGACATGCTTGCTCAGGCCTTTTTTGTTTTTGATCGAGTCAGAACCACCCGAGAACCAATCAATAATATCATACTAAATTACTTCCAGTAACTCAAATTGATAATTAAATTTTGTTCAGATTTGTGGCAAAAAATTCTAATTATTCATGGCAAAAGCATTTCCACAATATTTCAAGCGAGTTTTTGACGACTACCAAGTTTTAGTTCAAGTAAATCCAAGTGATTACACCGGTGTAGAATTAATCGTACATCCAGATGGGAAAATTGAGAAAACAGAAATAAATTTTGATGAAGAAATTTTTGAAGACTTGGCTTCTGACGAATTTATCCATTGCTCTGCCTTAGAATTTCAGATGCAGCTATCCAAAACAAACTAGGTCAATCAAATTACCCCAGATTTTACATATTAAATGTATCTAAAACCCGGCTGATTCAAATTAATTCGCCTGATTATCAGTCGTAGATGTGGCAGTAGCTTGAAATCCCAAGACAGAGATTGGATTCGATAAAATGTTAATATACATTTGTGACTTAGCGGCACGACCAGCTCCTGCTGAATCCCCCAGGTCTGGAAGGAAGCAAGGGTAAGTAGTTGAGCGGTGCGATGCCGCTTCTTTTTTATTATACTTTTTTGAATCCAGTTGTTCCCAGTTTCGATTCCTGATTAATTAGCTACCTTTACTAGCAGATAATCAAACCTGAAACGCTATGAAATTCTTTGTTGATACCGCTAATCTTGTTGAAATTCGTGAGGCCTATGATTTAGGTGTTCTGGATGGAGTCACTACTAATCCATCATTGATGGCTAAAGAAGGCATCAATGGCAATGCTAATGTAAAAGCTCACTACAAAGCCATATGTGATATTGTAGATGACAAAGTAAGTGCTGAAGTAATCTCAACTGACTTTACTGGAATGGTAAA
>Ga0105053_10006758_pt1 | contig 15638 bp, 9 predicted proteins | sample BON01_FD_78093 | JGI IMG/M metagenome (GOLD analysis project Ga0105053, IMG submission 78093) | Freshwater microbial communities from Lake Bonney liftoff mats and glacier meltwater in Antarctica - BON-01 | ecosystem: Environmental > Aquatic > Freshwater > Ice > Glacier meltwater | place: Lake...
GTATCTTGTTGAAAGAAAAGAGCCTGATGGCAATCCGTGAGGTAATCAGAAGCAAGAACATTATGTGGAATCACTGAATTCGCATTATATTTCTCCTGATGTAATTTAATTGCATCCCTCGACCTGACAGCTACGTCGCCTGCAAACGCGTTCCATGAAGTAGCCACTAAAGTATTTAAAAATACTTGATATATTGATGTTCCTCTCTCTGTATCACCAAAATGATCTCGCATACCTACCAAAATGTCTGCAATAGTAAACAAAAATCGCTTTTTTTAAAGCACTTTTTTAAAACAACTTTTTTTTAGTGCGATGAATGACAAGCAATATGGTGTACTGGAAGCAGCACTCGCGTTTATGGGAAGTAACAACGTGACTTGCAGGGTAAGCACTATATGCAGCTTAGCGAATAGTTTGAGTCGTGGCAAAGTATCAGTGAGTATGGAAGATATCGTGAGCCTGTCCGATTCCATGCCGCTTGTGTTTAAACTTGTACATGTTCCGGTGCCAATTGATGACAAGGTGGAGATAGATCCTCCTTTTTGCGTGTTGAAATACGATGCCCCTCATGTTCTAGAATTGGAAATTCAAAAGGTCTTTAATGGTTTTTCGAAAGCAATGGTGACGAAACGGAGAAAACTCTTCAACAAACTAGGACTAAAAGTTGAATCTAAACATAAAGTTGTTGAATCTGAACATGAAGTTGTTGCATATCAACATAAAGCTGTTGCATTTCAACATAAAGTGGTTGAATCTGATGATAAAGTGATTGAATCTGAGCAACATTTTATTGCATCTGAACATAAAGTTTCTGAATCTGAGCATAAAGTTTCTGAAGCCCCAGTCAATGGTACTTTGCAGGCAATTCAATATATTAAAGAATCCCCGCTTTATGAAGGACAAATCGTGTACGAGAAATGCCTTCCAGGGCGGTCCAAAACACTTGGTGAATTAGCCAAGCCTTTAAAACCGGAACTTCGGAATGTACTATCTGATGTATTGGGTATCAATGAACTTTATCTACATCAAGCCGAAGGCATCAACGCCGCTCGAGAAGGTCAAGATGTATTTATCTCGACGAGTACGAGCTCGGGAAAAAGCTTAGTGTACAATGTCCCAGTCTTCGAATCAATCATGGATGAAAGCTGCACCGGTTTGTATATATTTCCTACCAAGGCACTTTCGCAAGATCAACTAGCAGCATCAAAACGCATGGCTTGCGGTCTTAAATCCAGCATAAATATTTTCACATACGATGGAGACACCGAAATGTGCCAGCGCGAATACATTCGAAATTCTGCAGACCTATTAATCACCAATCCAGATATGCTTCACGTCTCAATGCTACCAGGACATTTCGCCTGGCAGCGATTTTTGAAACATCTCAAATACGTTGTTATCGACGAAGCCCATACGTATAATGGGGGATTTGGATCGCATGCTGCAAACGTGTTCCGCAGGTTAATTCGTGTATGCCATCATTATCAAAACCACCAATTGCAATTTATCTGTTGCTCTGCTACCATTGGAAATCCCGTTACGTTGTTTTCCCAGCTGATTCCTCCACATGGGAATTCATGTGTGTACTTGAACGAAGACAACGATGGCTCACCATGTGCGGAACGTCATTTCATGATTTGGAATCCTCCATTATTGAATGAAGCAAAGGAGAATAAAAGGAAAAGCGCTATTCATCAGACTGCATTGCTGTTTTCAGCGCTTGTCCGCCTGGGGATCAAAACATTGTCCTTTTGCAAGACCCGCAAACTCACCGAGTTGGTACTTCGATATGCCAAGGAAGACCTAGAGTCAGGATATAGCGGAAGAAGAAACAAGTCCGGACCAGATCACCCATTCAGGAGACCCCGCAAAGACCTAGTGCAATTGATTGCAGGATATCGAGGCGGGTATCAAGTAGAAGAACGACGGCAAGTTGAAAAAGCATTGTTTTCAGGAAACCTTCGAGGCGTCGCAGCTACTTGTGCTTTGGAATTAGGTATTGATGTGGGCCATTTAGATTGCGTGATAGTTTTAGGCTATCCCGGATCCACAGCTAGTCTTTGGCAACAATTCGGAAGAGCTGGCAGGGAAGGTCAAAGATGTCTTGCAATCTTTGTCGCGTTCAACGGTCCTCTAGACCAGTATTTTGTAGACAATCCAGCCGTATTGTTAGACAAGTCTCGAGTGGAAGACGTGGTACTTGATCCGACGAATAAGTTCGTTTGCAAAGATCATCTTCTCTGTGCTATCAGCGAATTGGATTATGTAGCAGCTAGAGATTCTAAATTGTTTTCGCAATCAACTGATAAAGTCGATAAACTCATCAATGAACTTGTGGCTGACGGTCTTGTCATCTCCGATCCGCTGCAGGTACTGCGGGTTCATTCCAAAGTGGTTAAACCGTTTCAAAATGTTTCGCTTCGGATGATCGATCCAGTTACCGTCTCTGTTGTCCATGATCATAAAGTGATGGACACTATTCCATATAGTCGAGCGTTTTTCGAAGTGTATCCAGGAGCCATATACATGCATCAAGGCAGGAGTTTCCTAATCCACTCCTTAGATTTGACGCTGTACAAAGCCATTGCATTGCCGACGAACGCGAGGTACTTCACTGCTCCCCGTGATGTGACGCAAGTCCATGTGTTAGATCGATTTGAATGCGATTCAAATGGGTATCATAATGGTCCAGTCCAAGTTGTTACACGGGTATACGGGTATCGTAAAATGTGGCTTCATTCATCACATGTTTTCGAAATGCATGAATTTACATTGCCTCCAATGATGTTTGATACACAAGCAATTTGGATCGATATCAGTTCAGAAATACAGGAGGGAATAGGGGATAGCATGCTATTGAGAGGTAAGTGTCGATTTTCATTCAGTGTACTTTGAACTTACATTGCGTAGCTGGTATTCACGGTGCAAACCACCTGCTTTGCAAAGTACTTCCACTTTTCGTCATTTGCCATCATGGCAGTCTTGGGACTGAGCACACGGGTGCACATTTTAAAAGAGCTCAGCCTCCGAGACTCCTGGTATATGATAACAGTCCGGGAGGTATTGGGGCTGCGGACGTCGGATACAAACACATGCATTCGGTTCTGCAAGCTGCTAGAAAACTGGTGCATGGTTGCGGTTGTCTTACTGCATCCGGATGCCTTAAGTGCATCTTGGATCCTACGTGTTCAGAACTCAATGCTATACTTGATAAAGCTGCAACGATATGGTTGCTGGACAAATTGACGGAAAACATCGGGCTCCCTGTGGAACACGAACCGGCATCTAGTCCTGCAAAGAAGAGAGCAAGGGCGATGACCAAGGCAAAATCATTAGGTCGAGCTCGCGTGGAGCAAATTCAAATCGCGAAACATCATAATGTGTTCTAAAAGACTTTCATCGATACCTTTCAAAATTCGAAACTCTTTTATTATCAATTTGTGATTCAAGCGGGCGTATTAACTTCATCACAATGAGTCTAGTCCGCGATCTTCTCGTGCTCCTTTCTTTCACTTAAATACAAATCGAATAGTTTCAAAGTTCCTTTCTCAACCTTTTATATCAGTTGGTCTATAATATGATATTTAAGATCAATGTAGATACGGGGCAAGCTAAAAATTCAAGGTTGTGAAATTGTGTAATGAAATACCTCCTGCTTGGAGGAGTATGATATCATGCACAACAGCTGCTGGGGGAACTGGCTACATGTCACCGAAATGCTTGCCAGTCAACCCAATTTCGATACAAAGCCAATGATATTTACACAGGGAATTTCCTCTTCGATGGCGAGTGACCGACCTCTGCATCAATTCGACTCAACTGTGAGAGCTGCGACGATTGCGAATCAGAGATAGGCAGTTGATTCATCACAACAACAGCTTCTCTCACTTTAGTCGTCATTTCTTTCCCATCGTCGCGTACTAACGGTTGTATCCAGTTCGGAAGTTGTTTGATGGAATCTACCAAGCCGTATTCATAATCTAGCAAGAAAACACAACCAAAATCTCTACGAGGCCCCAAACGTTTACTAACAACTCGCCCAATCACTTGATTGACTCTCCTGAAGGCCATCTCTGAAAGCCACGTATTTCCATCTGGATAAGCAGGATTCATGGAGTGCTTCATGTTGCTCCATTGAAACTTGTGTGCCACGTGTAAACTATGCTTATTAGGATACGGAACGCCTACACAGAAAACAGCTCTGCAATATTCGTTTCTAAAATCAAGAGTTTTCGTATCATGACACACTGCAACTAGGATCGGACTTTCACCTTCGTCCACTCGAGTCATGAAATCAGCTTGGATTTCATTCAAGTCTTCCAGACCATTCGGCACGAAGAGTAGAGTGCCTCTAATTCTCTGTAATTCGTCATACATATGGCTAGTTTCACAGTAATCGTGGAATTCAGATATTCGGGAATCATTTTGAAACAGTATAATAGTTCCACCTGACGCAGTCATACCCTCACGATAGATGCACAATATTGTTCGCGTTACATCTTCCATGTAAGCCACATCTGACCTAGTACCATTTAGTGTTCTATCATTCTGTGGTAAGGTTTTCTTCACAATTCCACAGTATATTTGATTCTTATGGATCGCTGGTCCCAATTGCAACTCTGCTCCAAGCATACTTGCAAATGGAAATCCTAACTCCGCGGTATTGAATGGAAATATCGAATCAGAAGCCAAAAGGACTGAATGTGAAAAGCCAACTACCGAGTCCATGATAACACTCGATTCCATCAAAAGGATGCTCAACGATATCTCAACACCTGGCACTTTACCTAGATAGTCTCCATGCATATTGGAGCAGTGATCACATGGCGAGGCGTATGTAGTCTGATTTGTGTTAGGGGTCATGGCGCCAACTATGTGATACGAATCTGGATGGCTCATTACACGGGATAAACATCCTAAGAACGTTGCTGCTTGCTTTGCACGAGGAATACATTTAGAGTACTTTGAATCTATATTCTTTAAAGTGAGGAGTGTGGTTGCAATAACAGCAGCTGCAACTTTTGCAGATTGCAATGCATCAGCAGCGATATTCGCACCACTGAAAAACATGTGAGTCAGATCCGAGCTTCCACTAAAAGACATGCTATCTTCAACAAGCATGTTCACGATTTTATTAAGAACCTCCAATACACAATTAGCATCGGATGCTACTTTGGGGAGTGAATGCAAGACGCAAATATCTCGAACCATATGCATCAGAGAGAATATTGAAATTTCAGACGATCCAATTTCTAAACAAGCTGATACAAGGTTCTCTGCTTGGTCAAAAATAACCACCGAGGATTCATCACCAAATACATTCTTTCTTGTGGTAGGATCCAGTATATAGTTATATGGAGCGATTACAATTTGGGCAGATTCTGCCAAATAAGAGCTGGTGTAGAATGGACAACACTTGTACTCGGTACCGAATTTGACAAGCTCCTCAATATCAAAATTTCCTTTTGTAGTATCTGATGGTCGAGCAATCGCATGCAATTTCTTCGCCAGTAGATTTGTTTCAAAAACGGATTGATCACAGGCGGAATGAGCACAAAATGATTCGTCCAAGCATAATTGCTCGCGATTGCCAAGAACGGACATCAAAGGCCGATACGATGTAGATGAAAGTGCTTTATACACTTTTTCAGTTGACTCTGTACAGAAAATGATTTTCCGACGCATTCCATTGAAATCTCTCCAGTCATCTAGATCATTCCGTCTCTGCCACGCCAGCGAAGCGCATAAAAGTGCTACCGTTTTCCCTACAGGGCTTTCTATTAAAGCATGTTTCTTAGATGAAAGGCATTCTACCGTTTTCTTCATCACTATTAAATCAGGTCTCGAAGGGGATTTGCGGGGAAACAGGACCGAGACCCCGCAAACCATTAGTCTACCCAGTGAAGGTACCAAATTACACGGACCAAAAGCTATATAGTCCAGCTTGTTATTCTTGGCAAGATTTTCCCCAAATTTGAAGTCTAGCTTTAGAATTTCATCGCGAAATGCGCTTTGAGTGAGTTGCTCGTATTGCCAACTTGAGTGTTCTTCAGATTGTAACTTTGGAAACAAACGAGTTTCTTTCTCATCCACAACGAATTCAGAATGTTCAACTAGTTCGCAATTTTCTTCCTCTGTTAGATCAAATACTTGGTTGTTGTTTCCACTAGTGCTTGTCTCCATAGGTGCGTACACGCGGCGATCATTTTCGAACCGCACAATGAAACTGTCGCATTGAGGATGCATGCTCAAAGCATATTCGAAATTAGAATCCTTTTCAAATTTAATCACCACACATGTGCAGACAGGACACCGGTATTTCGAACCGCGAGATAGTCGTATCAAAGATTGGTAACTCTCTTTGTCAATGCATTTCGTATGCATGCAACTATCGCCCCGCACTGGATGCTTCATACGTCGATGACTGACAGGACATATCGCCGTGACAACTTCTGACGACATTTCAATTTCTTGACTTTCAGCTTGCTGGCTTCCAACTTGTTGGCTCACAAGATCTAATTCCCGAACCACACAAAAACCTCGAGGGTCACCAATTCGAGAGTTGAACATCAAATCCTTCATGCATACAGAAGAATAAGGAGGCGGCCACATCATAATATCGTTTATCGTCATTAAAATCGTGTCCCCGGGTATGAATGGACTCGCAGTTGGACTTCCATTATATTGAACCACAAGGAACCCTTGGTCTGTCGAATCTCCCAGAACTAAATCGCATTCTGACATAGATAAATGCACAACTCTCTCGAAAACATATTCATGAATCTTCTTCTTGCCTACGAGCTCCTTTAATTGCGCTAATCTTGGTTCCATCGTCTCATCAAGAGACTTCAGTTTGTCGCCCACGTTCAAGAGATGGGGTATATTGCAAGCTACAATGGCAGATATAGCGGCGCATGTGTCCTCGTCTCGTAGAGTGACACCAAGTGAATGATCCGATCTGATCTTAATCCTCACAGTCACATTACTTTGTATCATGCCTCTGAGGCCAGAATTCTGTCTGTAAAAAAACAATTTCAAACTTTTCCATTTTTGAATTTTTAATTCACCTTGGTCGACCAATTGATGGTAGTTCTCATCTAAGTAGTTAATGATTCTTCAAAACAATAGGCAATTGAATCTAAGAAAGGAAGAGGCACGGAGCCCATAGTTTTTGGCGTACCTATTCCAGCCAACTTTCACGCCTCCTAACGACCATGGATGAATTTTGAATTCATGAGATTTCCTTCCTAATTTATTGTTATCTTTTATACAGCTATTGGCCTTGATTCAAAAACAAGCTCTTGATGGATCAGTAACTATCTCATTTTTTAATGGATTTTTAAAATTAATACCTGGTATCTTTTTTTAATCCACGTATGGCACGGATGGGCACTTAATTGCAGTGAGATAAAACGTCTGGTGGCTCATCGAACATATTTTCATACTCCTGAATTTTTAACGTGATCTATTATATTATAGTCTTAACTGTATTCAGACTGTCGAATGGTTGTTGATTTACTCAAGGGAAATATCAATAGATATCATGATGTTTAAGAATCTATAAATTGGATTCTACGGTTTCTTGTATGAAAGTGTTTACACAGTAGCGTTGTTGAAATTTATAAATACGTACGACCGAATCACAACCCAGAATGAATTGCGATTCATATCAAGCAGATGATTCTTTCAATTAAAAAACCAAACGCACATGAAGACCACTATATCTATTCTTATTGCTACCGCTCTCTTCATGACACTGGAAGGCCGTTCTTCATGCCCACTTCCATACAAGGTTGGATCTCAGTGTTGCAACATATTCGGGAGAAAATGCAGCGGTCCTTGCTGGAGCAGAGGATGCAAAACTGAGTGTCAACAAAGGGAAATATCGAGGGTTTCCTAATTCATGTCCTGGAAATGATAAAAAGTATTCATGTTGCAGTGCTGGAGATGGTTGCATCCCAAATGTTCCAGCAGCACAAGCATGCTGCAATCAAGATTTTAAAGAAATCAGTGAAGTAACTGACTTTATCTACGATTTCGATAGTGCCACTTCCTCCATCGATCCTCAAGGGTCACAGCTTGAAGTCTCCTTCAAAGGAACCAACGCCGGTCCACGACCACTGAACATTGGAAAGGTATCTCAAACAATTTCATCGACACAAACAACAGGATGGACATTCAGTAGATCGACACAGATGTCTGTCAGAACAAAAATAAAATGGGGCATTCCCTTCATTGCCGAAGGATCTCTCGAGGTTGGGATCAAACAGGAGCTACTGTATGGAAATACTGGATCTAAAACAAGTAGCATTGCTGTTTCTGTAGACTCTGGTGGAAGCGTGGTGCCTCCGTATTCACGCCAAATGTTTGCTTTCAAATCTATGATGAAAGTTTTTTTGTTCCATTTCGTGCAACAGCTACATTGAAGAACCAATGCGGGGCCACAAAAAAGGAAACAATCACAGGACAAGGCCACGTTTCTGGTGTAGCGTCTTTCGCACAAGGCGAAGTTTTAAAGGTTGCTGGGTCGGCAGTGCCAATAGAATGTAATTCTCCGTTTGAAATCCCTATTGAGGAACAAAAGTCCATTGACTTTTGTCCAAAAAGCGGTGACCCAGAATGCAATTCTAATGTGCTGTGTGTGAGATATCAGATCAATGGTGGTAACGGCACTTGTTGCGAACCAATTGATCCATCTTTTTGTTGCGCATTTGCAAAGCCACATCGGGATTGCAGGGCAGCCAAATCAGATGACATTATATGCCCGTCTAAACAAGGGCGATTTCATCCTTGCTGTTCAGGTATAGAACGGAATAAACCGAAAGTACACGTCTATGCTATCGAACCGTGGGCGAATTAACAAAGTTGGCGCGTACCTCGTATTTCGAAAGGAAGTACTAGTCATTCCTACCTTAAACTTGTAATATTCTAGATTTCTTCTTATCAGACACAAGCGACTTTCTATTTTGAAAAGCAATATTTTCATGATTTCAAAAACGTTACATACGGCACAGGTCGGAAGATGAAACTTTTAACTTTCCTCGTAGTATTGGCAATCGATTCAGCTATTGGCCATGTCGCTCTCAAGTTCGATAAGCTGGAGATCAGAAACGCGGCAAGAGCCGGCACTGGTGGAACTAACTCTGTGAATGGTGCTTGTGGTGGAGCAACTACCTTTGGTAAAAACGGAATCAATTCAGTCACTGACGGAGATCGAGTATGTGCTACTATTAATTATAACGGGGGGCACAGTGCCGCTGGAAACGCATTCAGAGCCGTGTTTAAATGCGATGGAGGTCTAACTCAAGCAGGTCTTGAGTCAGAGTTTCCAGCAAATAGTTTGACTGGGGCAGTTCCACTAGTGGAAGGATCGAGACCCGCAGCTGATATTGCTGCGAATGGAAAGCAACTCAAAGCGCCCGGAGGACAAACTGCAGCGGGATACACTGTGTGCGTTGATTTACCAAAACAAGGCTTGGTGAATGAGGCAGAGAATGACCCGAAGCGCCAATGCACGTTATCCGTTTTAGATCAGCGTCAGTGGGGCGGATGTATCGATATGCAGTTGGCTAATGCTGTAGTTCCAACAGCTAGTCCAACCTTACCGCCGACCAACCCTCCACCGTTTCCTACTGCTGCACAGGGAGTATACAAAGTCGACACTTGTGTGTCTGAAAGTGGAGGTAAATGCTGCTTGAAAGGTTATATGGGAATTAACGAAAATGGAGATGGAATGGGAACCTTGACAGCTACAAGCCATGCTAACTTCGGTAAAATCACTGTTGTAGCATCAGAAGATGAAACATATTGCAACAATTTTGAAGCCACATGGAAAGGAGCTCAAATGGCATGGGAAGCTGAAATCAATCAAGCATTTATTACATCTGTTGATGCAAACTATGCAGGGACGGACCAGCCTTTCTTGGCAACTGCGCGAGATCCTGCAGCAACAGGTATCACCTTAAAAAACGTGGGAACTACTACAGCTGTTCTATCAGATGTGCTATTAAGCTGGTATTCTTCTATTGAACAAGGTGTTGCAGAGGGTTTAATTCCAGATCCGAATCCTGTCGATAATACTGGAGGAGGAGAAAATACCGGTGACACTGGAGGAGGAGACAAGACCGATGGCACTGTCGAAACCACACCTAGCTCCGGATCATCTAAAGCATTGCTAGGTTTGGGGGCTGTTGCAGTTTTAATTGTAGTGGCTGTCGTCGTGAACAAAAAAAGAAATCAAATTGACACGAGCAACGGAGTGGTAGCTCCTCAATACTACCAGAATCAGCAGCAAAACTATGTTTAATGCCTTCAGGTTTTATATTTAATTTAAAAGGAACATTCGTTTGATCACACTTTGAATTTTATTATGGAAACCGTTTTCAGTCTGGTGACTTCGATCGTCGACTCGCTGAACGGATTCTTTCCTTCAAGAACGAACTCGATGTGAGGCAGACGAGCTCGTCGTCGGCTCTTACTCACTAATTGGGAACGCAACTCTTGGTTAGGGAGTCGCGCTCGATGTAGACTGTGAGAACTCAACGCTAGGGTAGCTTTGTATACCAAGCCATAGTTCATAGAAGTGTACGTTGAAATGAACCAGGGTACGGTCCCCGCATATTACGATGAAGTTTATGCCAGGAAGTTTACTCTCGTATGTTCTCGTAAACTGTTTGCTACCAAGGAGTGCATGGGGGTTCGTTGAGCTTCCTGTTATTGATATGAGTGATGAAGCCTCTTTGTTGATCGCAGATAATGCATTGACGAAATTTGGCGCAGTATTTCTTCCAGCTGATGATGTAGAGGCTGCACTCGAAGCGTCGACGTTGCTTTTTGAAAGTCAAGATAAAAGGTCTTTTAGAAAAGGCGGGTTTTCTCGTGGATTTATTCCTATGCTAGGGGAATCGGGGAGTCATTTGAAAGAAATTAAAGAGAGCTTTTCATTTGGATACGATGCTAAAAATCCCTCGAACGAACTTGAAGGTCAAAATATTTGGCCGAACGAATTCGAATCAGTTGCAAAGCTTGAAAAAATGTTTAGTCTATTTGTGAGTGTTGCAAAGAAATTTGTATCTCGTGTTGTGAATCGATGGCCTGGTTTCGAAAATGCTGGAGCAGACTGCAGTGAAAGTGAAAGGATTTCATTTGTTCGTGCATTTCGTTATCACAGCACTAGCTCCCCACAATATCAAAAGCACTGCCAAGGAAATGAAGCGGAATGCACTGGCTCATCCTCTCATACTGACTGGGGATTTCTCACACTAATATCCACTGTTCAATTTGAAACTCTAGAAATTCTCATTGGTGATATCTGGGAGCCAGTGAAGCCTGCGGATTCTTCTCATAAGAACCTATTTCTTTTGAATGCAGGTGATTATTTGGCGTTGGCGTCCAATGGTCGAATTAAGAGTCCTCGTCACAGGGTTGTATTGAGTGACAAAGAGCGACTCTCCCTGGTATTCTTTTTCTATCCCAACTTTCACTCCACGTTTCAACATGATGCCTCACTTGATGTGTCACTCTTTGACGATCAGACTGAAACCCAAAAGAATAAAGAAATACTAGCGAATTCATTCGGAAAGTTCATTTTGGATAAATGGTCGCAAGTCACCCGTGTGCAAACATGTTTGGAGACTCATTAGCAAGCTACTTTCGGTTTACTTGCCATCTCGTCCGGAAGGTGTCTGAAAGCTCTCAGCCTGGCTTGACTCTTGCTGTTAGGTGACAACAATTTGGATTCTTGTGGCTCTAACAGGTATTCGCTCACCAAGAGACTTTCTCCCCTTCGTTCTGCATTCTGTAATAGAACGTTCTCATCTCCATCCTCTTCTGGTGCCATGTCGTCATGATCTTCAACATCCGAAGAACCTTGTCGCTCTTCTAAGGAGCCATTTCGAATCCCCTCGATAATGAAGGACAGTTGCTTCTTAACCGTGTTGGACTCACTTTGAAAAAGTAGTTGGTTCAGCACTGCAACATGGTCTGGTAACTCCCTTATCGATTCGTTGCTGAACAAAGCGTACAATGTCCCAACTGCGAAATTATGAATGTACGACAAATCTACATTCAATAGAGTTCCTTCCAACACTGCAAGTATATGCTCAGCGTCATCTGTGAATTTGCTTGCATCACTTAACGCGAGGTTGAGAATCAATGCAGCAGAATATTCAAGTACGAAAGGAGAATAATGCTGTGATGATTCCAATACTAGGAATATATTACGCAGCAGATTCTCGATATTCAAGAGCTGTGCGCAAAATTCTGGTTTCATGCTCAATTTCTGACACAGGCAAAGTGCATATTCGCCTACCACATCAAATTCCCATTCGCGTATACCGATGGTTTCCACGATCCAGCTGGAAAATGAATAATTAAATACCAGATAGTTTCTTCCAGTTGCATGAGAGGCGATATACGTAAGATAACGTAAGACGTATTCTTGAATCAATTCACTGGAGCAATTTAACATCATATCCAGCAATGTAGGTATTTCGTTACGCTTGGATTCCTTGTTTGTATCCGCAATTATACCCAGCATATCATTTTCAATCATTGTATGTAACACCTTTTCTTGCAGCTCCCATCGGGAGGACCTACTGATCCGCCATCGAAGGGCCTGAAGTAACAGACAAACTTGTCTCATCGATGCTTCAGTTTCAATTACCAGCAACTCACTGATATCCGATTTGAGGTCCTGAAAGTTTAATTTTGGTAATAGAGGTGATTCTGTTTCCAAGTTAAAATTCTCAAGTTTTTCGTGTTGCTTGGGTGACCTAGGTGATCCCCAAGGTCTTTCCAGTTCTAACTCACTCTGTTTTTTTTCTTCGATTTCATCTACAGCAATGTCATGACTAGTATGTGCTTGATCATACTCACTTATATCTTGTGGTTGCTCCAAGTAAGCTTCCTTTTCTTCACTTGACACTTCCTCATGATCATCATCGATAGTTTCCTCATGGCCGACAGTTTCGTGATATAAATAGTTATCGTCAATAGTTTGCCCAAATATTTTCACACGCTCATGTAAATCGTTCATGAGCTCTTCGCTAGCAATTGATTCAGCTCTGTGTCCTCCTGCCCTTCGTAAATCCCTTATAAGTTCCATCAATTCACTAGTAGTGGCATATAATTGCTTCACATAAGATTCACCGCTATCAAATGTTTTTTTTTCTGGAACTTCTTTTGCTTCTTGTTGAATTAAACTGCATAGTAACGGGATTTTCTTCATGGGAATATTCACTTGAAGAAACGCGTGAACATTCTTTCGAAGGACAACGAGCCATTCCTCTTCCAAAAGCTGACGTACCGGATGATTTCCAACAGAGAGTTGGTAGACCTTGGTATATGGTAACGCAAAGTATTGGCAATACTCAGGATCACTGCTGAAGTATTCACCACGAGTGTCGATAAACCTTTTGAACGATTGAAAGCGCTCGTTCTGTTCGAATTCCTCTCCTGATCGTACTCCATAAACAGCCATATGCAAGTGCACTTGAAACTCTACTCTACGTCCATTTTCAACGTGACGATCTTTTTGTCCAACACTTCGATTCCACAAAAAAAAGAATCGTTCCTCGTCCCCTACATCAAATGCCTCCAGCATTTCTTCCAAGATTGTTTTCACAACTTTATTTTTAGATGCCGTGATTGATTTCTGTTCCCTTTCGGCGTTAAAACACTCGACAGTATGCATAAAATCATAGTGCTTCAAATACTCTTCAATCGAGTCCTCGACATTCATCATCAAAAGTGAAAACGGTTTTATTTCGAGGGGACCTACCCTATTCAATGTAGTGTCTACCCGTTGTGTTTGTTTGTGTGGAAATCAAAGCACAGATGATGAGACGTGTGATTGTGAATGGCAATGTTGCCACCACCTCGAAGAGGATGATGTCTTCCAAGGTCACAGAGAACCTTGGATCATGTGACCACCATTACGCGGAGGCTGTGGAATCTTTAGCAAAAGATAAGCGTGAGTTCACATACTTGGCTCTCGGTGGAGCACGACTCGTCTATGCTTCCGCTGCACGCTTGGTTCTCATGAAGTTCATTGCGTCTATGAGTGCGACTGCGGATGTCATGGCGATGGCGCAACTGGAAGTGGACACCTCGTCGATAGCCGAAGGGACTTCAACCATTGTGAAATGGCGAGGAAAACCAGTCTTCGTGAAACATCGCACAGACGCGGAAATTGCCGATGCTGCGACTGTCGATATCTCTCAACTTCGTGATCCTGAAACGGATGCTGAACGAGCTATTGATCCAAAGTGGCTCGTGGCCATCGGGGTGTGCACTCACCTTGGTTGTGTGCCTATTGCAAACGCAGGTGAATATCACGGATGGTTTTGTCCCTGCCATGGATCCCATTATGATACTTCCGGACGTATTAGAAAGGGGCCCGCTCCTCTGAATCTGGAGGTGCCACCGTATAAAAAGATTGATGACAAGCTAATTATTGGATAAGCTCATGTTTGATAGATAGTCTTCTCAATAAAACCACAATGTCAACTTGAACAAAACAACCGAAAGTACAAATCAATTTTTAATTCATTCGCTACATTAGTATACACAAAATACGGAATTATTCCAGAAATGCTCTTCTTGGCATTGCCACATTCTCATATGTGTTGAAGTCACCATGGGATATAAACAGTTCAATGTGCACCAATTTCCAAACAAAGTTGTTTCATTAGCGGGTACAGTGATATCAGTTGTGTCATATATCAATGGTATTTCCCCTAGTAGTACCCCAGAACCTCGAGGGCACTCGATAGTTCCATTTTTGAAATCAATTTGTACATACTCTCCAACAGATACTAACGAACCTATCATCCCATCCACTATCTCCAATAACTCATTCTGGTACACAATTAATCGACCTCCGACACGGTTCAAAGATTCCAGTTCAGATATCGATACAAGAAGAGGGTTAAGTTGTACATAAAAATCGCCACCGACTGCCAGAAGTGATTCCAATCCTCTCAATGAAGTGAGAAGTTGGAGCGAGTGAATCCATAAAGATCCACCAATAGTTTGCAACGATTCCATACCCCTATAGTTTTGGAACTCCCCCTGAGCGTACATACTACCAGTCACGGTGGTCAACGCGGTGAAAGACATCGACAACAACTGAGGGTTCCTTAAGATAACCAAGTCACCGTCGATGGTCTCAATGTAGTCCAATCCTTGCAAGGACATGAATCGTCGATTGTCTTCTATTTGAATGCTACCTCCCACCCATGCTAACGCCAGAGGTTGCCCTGAATGGACTGACAGGAGATGATGATTTGATTTCAAAACGAAATCACCATTTATGTTGATTAACGACGGCATATATCCAAAGTCTTGCAGCACTTCATTGTCCTCTATAATAAAAGATCCACCGATAGTTACCAAACTATCCACTCCAGCAATAGCAGAGAGATATGAGTTCCACACAAGGGAGAAGTTTCCTGCAATTCGTTCTAAAGCCCCGAATCCATTCAAGGTCTCCAGTTTGTGGTTGGATTTGATGGATACATGACCTCCTATCAGTTTCAAGCTAGTCAGACCACTAAAATCAATTAGCTCTGCATTGCCAGTCACCAACAAGTCGCCGCCAATAGTCGACAAGCTACCCAGCCCATGGAAGTACTGCA
>Ga0105053_10006759_pt1 | contig 15638 bp, 10 predicted proteins | sample BON01_FD_78093 | JGI IMG/M metagenome (GOLD analysis project Ga0105053, IMG submission 78093) | Freshwater microbial communities from Lake Bonney liftoff mats and glacier meltwater in Antarctica - BON-01 | ecosystem: Environmental > Aquatic > Freshwater > Ice > Glacier meltwater | place: Lake...
TTGCTTTTCATTGTTTTATGCCACTAATCTGACCCCGGCAACCTCCTCTGAAGAGGGCTGTCTGGCCGTATTTGCAGCCACAAAAACGATAGCAAAAGGCGCTCGGATGGGGTTGTGATTGGCCGGGCAACAATGTCCCATCACCATAGACCAGCGAACAACCTCCCCAGGGTTCGGGTGCACGTCAATTAGCGGAGCAAGTGGTCTCTAAAGTCAGCAGCAGAAGAAGAAGCCCCTACGAAAGGAGTAGGACAGAAATAGAGCTCCCTACAAAAGGAGTAGGAATTGAATTTAGTCAATAGCAAAAGGAGCTTTGGATGGCGTCACCATTACTGCAAAAGGATGAGAGAAATGGTCCAGCGAAGGGAAGCTTGCCCCCGTTGCCGTTTTGACCTTCACCCGATTTGCCTTCACCGATTTCCTGTTGGCGATGGCGAGCAGGCTTTCCTTGGGGAAGCCGCTCCTGTCTTCTGCGGTGCTCAAACAACCAAGCCCTCGGACAGAATGCAGAACCCTCCGGACTCGAGCATGCGCCGTTACCACACTGCCCCGCCCCTCGCCGCGACGTCCCGACTCGCCTGAGTCAGCACGTCGCTCGCCTTGGTTGCTCTGCCCATCGGCGCTCCACTCATCACTCTCATCACACGACGCCCCTCCGCACTCACACAAGAACAAAGAAGAACGATGAATCGTTTGCTAGTTGGCGTCTTTGCCCTCGCGGCGGCCCTCCAGGGCACGGCGGCTGCCGCCATTGCAAAGGACGGCAGCGTCCTGGTCCTCACGGATGCCAACTTTGACGACGCCATCAAGGTAAGCACAAGGGAGAAGGGGGAAAGGGAATGGAACAATGCAGAAGGCATGCGCCGGCAGCCTCGCCACAGTGGCTTTGTGTGTTCAAACCAGGTGTGTATGGACGAGCCGCAGGCAGGCACAAGAAGTGGTACACATTTACACGTGGTGTGCGGTCGTGCGTATAGTGATGGTGTCCTCTTATGTGCCTCGTGTGAGCGCTCCCTGCCTCTACCCCAATTCAAATTATGGGTTCTGAAGAACACGGGCCCTTCGTCATTGCTGAATGACTGGTTCCTTCTGTAGCCTCCTGCGTAAGCAGCAGTGCGTAAGCAGGTCTGTCAAGCAGCAGTCGCGCAACACACGCGTATCCCTCCTCCCTAGGGCTCCCACTCACCAATCTCCGCTATGAGCCCCTCCCTCCCTCCTTTCCTCAGCCCCCACTCATCGTACCACCCCTTCCCATTCCCCCTGCCCCCCCCCCCGAACACAGGAGCACAGCTTGTTGTTGGTGGACTTCTACGCGCCGTGGTGCGGGCACTGCAAGAAGCTGGAGCCCGCCTACTCCGAGGCCGCCGCGACCCTGGCCGCCCTGGACGAGCCCCTCTACATCGCCAAGCTGGACGCCACCGAGCACAAGGAGGCCGCCGGCAAGTTCGAGATCCGCGGCTTCCCCACCTTGAAGCTTTTCAAGAACGGCGTGGCCATTGAGTACCAGGTACGGCGCGAGGGAGGGTTGGAAGGAAGGAAGGGAGGAAGGGGGTAGAGGCAAATGTGTGGTGTTTGTGCCTCTGTTAGTTAGGACCATGCCATGTTATGTTATGTGTGCTCATCCCCCTCCTTCTTTGCCCCCAATCACCTTCCCACCGATACAGGGCGGGCGCACGGCCGAGGACATCGCCAACTACATGATCAAGAAGTCGGGCACCGCGCTCAGCACCATCTCCTCCGTGGAGGAGGCCGAAGCCTTCTTCGCCAAGCACCCCAAGGCCGCCCTGGGCATGTTCGACTCCCTGCAGAGCCCGGCCGCGTTGGGGCTGGCCGCCTACGCCGACAAGTCCGACAGCTTCCCTCTGGCCTGCACGGTCGACGCCGCCGTGCTGGCCAAGTACCAGGGCGGCGCGGGCAGCCTGCGCTTCGTGACCCCCGAGGGCGTCTTCTCCCGGGCGCTGGACTTCACCGAGGCCGAGGCCGCGGACGGCGAGCTGAGCATGTGGCTGTTCGGGCACTCCATCCCCTCGCTGGTGCAGTTCTCGGCCGAGAAGTCCATGGAGCTCTTCTCGGGGCCCATCCGCGTGCACCTGATCGCCTTCGGGGACGAGGCCACGGCGGGCTACGGCGCCATGGTGGCGGCCGTGAAGGAGGGCGCGGGCAAGCACCGCACGGAGGCGCTGTCCATCCTAGTGGGCAAGAACGAGACGCGCATCCTGGAGGCGTTCGAGCTGACGGAGGCGGACGTGCCCAAGGTGGTCATCGCCGACATGCGCGCCGGCTCCATGAAGCGCTTCTTCTTCGAGGGCGACCTGACCAAGGCCGGCGAGGTGGAGGCCTTCCTGGCCGACTTCCTGGCCGGCAACCTCAAGGCCAAGCTCAAGAGCGAGGAGCCCGCGCCCGAGGACATGGCGGGGCCCGTCAAGGTCATCAAGGGAAAGAGCTTCCAGGCCCAGGTGCTGGACTCGGACAAGGACGTGCTCATCGAGTTCTACGCGCCCTGGTGCGGACACTGGTACGTGCGTGACGCTTATTTGTGTCAAATTTTTTGTATGTATGTATTTCTGAAGTATTTCTCAATTGCACCGCAGTTTATTTACTTTTCGTTTTGCCTCTCATCCTCCCTCTTTCCCTCTCTTTCTTTCTCCTAAATTTGATCTCTCATCCGTCCCTTCTACTCCTCCCTCCCGCCCTCCCTCCCTCTCCCTTTTCTTTTCACAGCAAGACCTTGGAGCCCAAGTGGGACGTGCTGGGCGAGAAGCTAACGGCGGTGGAGCACGTGATGATCGCCAAGATGGACTACACGGCCAACGAGCTGGACGTGGCCGGCATCGACATCAAGGGCTTCCCCACCATCCTCTTCTTCCCCGCAGCCAACAAGGCCGAGCCCGTCGTGTACAAGCAGGAGAGGGAGGTGAACGCCTTCGTCGCCTTCCTCAAGGAGCACGCCTCCAAGCCCTTCGAGGTGGCCGTGGACGCGGTGGAGGAGGAGGACGAGGAGGACGAGGACGAGGACGACGAGGACGAGGAGAAGGACGAGCTCTAAATCACTTGTGGTTTGGGGTTTGGGATTTTGCAGGTTGAATGGGGAGGGAGAGGCGAGTGGCGGCGGCGTGGTGGTCCACGGAGTGTGTGAGTGGCTGTACTGTTATATTAATGGGGGGATGAATGAGATGGGTAGGATGAAGGGAGAGAAGGGGGAAGGAGCGGTGTCGTCTGCAGAATGGTCTTGGTCCCCGCGTCAATTTTCGACGACTTTCTCCCCACTGTTCCCTCCCTTTTCCACATGCCAGCGACCCGCCCTCCCTACAAAGTAGAAAAAGGGGGGGGAGAGGGGAAGGGCACAGTTTAGGGGGAAGGAGAAGGAGGACGATAGGGGGATGGGGACATTATCAAACGGCAGATGGGCTGATCCAATTTTGCTGCGTCCTTTTCATTTTGGGTCTTTTGTTTGTCTTTCAGGTATCATAGGAAATAGCTTAGCAGGAAAGTGAGCGAGCGAGAGTAGAGCAAGAAGGCAGAGAGAGAAGAAAGCAATGGAATGTGAGTTAGTGAGGGCAAGCGAAGCAGCAACAGCAACAGCAGCAAACAGTGAAAAAATAAAAGCAAGCGACGCACAGGTCATGGGTCAGGCCGCCGCATCCCATCGTCGTCCTATGAAGAAAGAAGGGGTGGGGAGGTCAGAATGAAGGCAAAATTCTCTTACCATCCAAAGGGACCAAGAAAAGAACAACAAAACCGGAAAGCTTGACAAACAAACACACACACAGACACTTGCTTCTGTTGGTCCCACTGGCCCATGGCATGATCATTCCTTTCACTAACGTCTCGCCCAAATGCTTGAACGCAGGGTCCACGAGCGGCGGCGGGGTCATCTCCCCTCACTTTCTCGTCGTGCGTTTGCCCCAGCGAGATCTTGGGGGGCAACCGAAGGACCAATCCAACATTGTGGCTTGGATTTTGCCTTAATCTGTGCCCATTCGCCTTGGACGCGACCACAGCATACCCAAGGGGGCGTGGGGCGTGTGGGCTGGGTTGCCTTTGCTTGGATTTGTCCTTCAGCTCTAGATGCCTTGCAGCAACGCAACGTAAGGAGGACAGGAGCCGCCGGAGCTGGGCAGGGCAACTTGCTGTACTACTGCGAGCCTTCAAATGGCTCTGTGGTCTTTTTCATGGTCTTGCGCTTGTGCGGGTGCCCTTTATCGTGGCTATAACATCATGCAAACGCCTGTCTACTCATTGCTCCCGAGGTTTCTTCCCCCTAATTTTTCCAGGCAGCACACGCACGCAACAACGCACCCACACGATTTCTTGTCGTCGTGTCCGCGTCCGACCCCGAAACTCACACTGCCCCTACTCCCTCCCCACCCCACACACCAGCACGGGCAATCAACGCGCGCACACAGGAACGAAACTATCCATACGTGACTGGACCGCGTGGCAAGCTGGAAGCGAGAGCGCGGAGCACAAGTGCGACCATGCAGGAGCGACAGCAGCACCAGCACCAGCAGGGAGGGGCGGGATCAAGACGCCACAGTGGAGAGGGCGTGGCAAGCAGTCCGAAGAGGAGGAGATGTCGGGCAGCAGCGGCAGGGGCAGCAGCACCAGCAGCAGCGGTGCCCACCACTTTTTTCAGCAGCACGACGAGAAGAAGAAGGGAAGACGGCGGGGAGCGGCAGCCACATCAAGAGGTTCAGGACGGGGCGACGGGTCGAAGAGGGGCGAGCAGCAGCAGCAGCAGCAGCCGCAGGGGCATGGGCGCGTCGCTGGGACGTGACTTGTGGACGGGCTTGTGCGTGGCGGCGGCGGTGGTCCTCTTGGGTGCCGCTTCGGCCAATGCCTTTGTCACAAGCCCAGTACCACGCGGCCCTGGGGATAGCAGAGCAATGGGACGGCGGTATGTGGCCTCCAAGATCAGTCCGGGCGGCGGCGTCATGAGCAGCCCCAAGCCCACCGGCAGCAGCAGCAGCAGCGCCGGCAGCTCCACCAGCAGAAGCAACAACAACAACAACCACCACAACCACCACGCCGCCCAGATGATGCACCCGCATGCGGCCACCGGCGCGCCCTCCGCACTCCAGCCACCAAAGAGCTTGTTGGCCGGCGGCGCGTTGGGCGGGGCCCAGGCCGCCGTGGACACGAGTCGGAGCAAGAACACCGTCACCCGCGCTGTGGCCACCACGGCCAGCGCCGGCGGGTACGTCCCCAAGCAGATGGCGCCCCAGCAGCCCATGGTCACCTCCCAGCCCCCGCCCGTCGTGGTGGCCACGCCCGGTGTCATCCCCCCCTCCGTGCTGTGGGGCGAGGGCGGGCAAGTCGCCAGCTCCGGGTCCACGGGCGGCATCGAGATGCCGGTGGACGCGGAGCAGCACAAGGCGCTCCTGACCGAGGCCTACTCGGAGTGCCAGCGCATCACCTCCATCTACGCCAAGACGTTCTACATGGGCACCTCCTTCCTGGACTACGCCAAGCGATCGGCCACCTGGGCCATTTACGTCTGGTGTCGGCGGACGGACGACATCGTGGACTCGCCGCGCGCCATCGTGGAGAACACCATGGACGCCGACCTGGAGACCTGGAACCAGCGCCTGGACGACATCTGGGCCAACCGGCCCTGGGACGCCCTGGACGCCACGCTCTGCGACGTGCGCGCCCGCTACCCGAGCATGAGCATCGAGCCCTACAAGGACATGATCAAGGGCATGGTCATGGACGTGCCGGGGCTGGGCCAGCACCGGTACGCCACCTTCGAGGAGCTCTACCTGTACTGCTACCGCGTGGCCGGCACGGTGGGGCTCATGACCCTGCCCATCATGGGCACGGCTCCCGGCTACTCGGTCAAGCAGGCCACGGAGCCCGCCCTGGCCCTGGGCATTGCCCTGCAGCTGACCAACATCCTGCGCGACGTGGGCGAGGACGCGATGCGTGGCCGGATCTACCTGCCCCTGGAGGACTTGCACCGGTTCGGGGTCACAGAGGACCAGATCATGAACAAGATTATGAACTCCAACTACCGGGAGATGATCAAGTTCCAGATTGCCCGGGCCCGCATCTACTTCGACCGGGCAGAGGAGGGGATCATGATGCTGGCCCCTGACGCGCGGTTGCCGGTGCGGTCGTCTCTGGACATGTACCGGGAGATCCTGAACCGGATCGAGGACAACGACTACGACAACTTCAGGCATCGGGCGTATGTCTCCAAGTTTGAGAAGCTCCTAATCCTCCCGAATTCCTGGATGAAAACCATGGAGCTGGGCAAGCTGTTTGATTGAAAGGCGCAGAGGCGGGAGACGGAGAGTGAGGAAGTGGAAGAGAAGGGATGGAGAAAAGGGTAGGGTTGGTTTGCGCGTGCTTTGTTTTCTCTTTCTCTTCTCCTTCTTGCCGCATGTACAGCAACTCTCAAAGGGGGCAAGAAGGGGGGAGCTAGCAGCAAGGAACGGTGGCCGCCTCCCTAAGCGAGGGACGACTAGCCATCACCATTCAGATCAGCAGGAGTAGCAATCAGCAGCAAGCGGCAGTGATCGGGACAGCAGGGCGTGTAACATACGGAGCAGTCGAAGAAGGGGAAGACATGAGGAGATAGATGAGACCGAAGCAGTAGTGGCGGATAAAAGGGGGTGAAGAGAGATGAGCCCGCTTGATTCCAGGCTGACGGGGAGGATGACATAAAGCAGGAAAGTGAGAACGATGACCAGGACCACAACAACTAAACAACGATGAAAAAAAGGAGGCTTTTCAGATAGAGGCAGACAAGGTGAGTGAGTGCCTGTATTGGTGAACTTGAGGGCGGGCAGCGGCGGCCAGACCCATTAGAAGGAGGAGAGCAGCCAGAGAAGCAGCAGGACGTAACAGAAAGGAATTTTAGAGGCAGTAGAAGGAGGAGATCTATATATTTACGGCTAGGCTGTTTTTTGCCCCGCATTCCTTACTAGGCAAGACCCAAAAAAAAAGGGGGAGAAAACCCAGAGCAACAAAAGATACAAAACTAAAAGGAAAGAAAAGAACGACATGTCTGCTGCTCCTCCTTTTTCTTCGTCTTCTTCACCTCGTTGTGGTCTTACAATCTATTCTCAGCTCGCTAACATCGCTTTACAACCTTTGTCGTCTTTCCCTCCAAAGGCACAAAAAGAGAGACGTGGCTCCATCAGGTAGCTTCGCGTTAGCAAGTTCTAACTTACCGACTTTGAGCTATAACCCCTGTCATAAGCATGTTGTTCATGATTGTCAAACTCAGCTTCAGGTACTGTAAGAATGACTGGAGCAATAAAAACGCATTTGAGGAGGAGGAGGTTTTTTGACAAGGAAAAAAAATACATGGGGAAACCTTTTTGCCCTGCCTATTATATAGGTGAGCAAGGGAGGGTGCGGACGAAAGAACAGGAAGAAGGTGGCAGTAGTGAGGGAAATGAAAAGGAGAAGAAAGGGAAGGGAAGCCTGCTGGTGGGATCCACATATGTCTCTGACATGTACTTACCAACAGAAATGGAGCAATAAAAAGCTGGCGCCCATGGATGGGAGCCCAAAGGAGTAAATGGAAGTTGAGGAGGTGGAGTAGGAGGAACGGGGGAGGATGAGGAGGAGGAGGAGGAGGAGACGGGCTCTGGTCTCTCTCCTTCCTTCTTCTCACAGACAAGCAACACAGAATAAAGAAAGAAACGGCAACGACAGATCAATCACGAGCTGTATTAGTTTGTTTTGCTCTTCCCAACATATGTCTGCATTGGCTTTTTGCTTAATTTCTCGTTCGATCAATCTACGGTTTTCCTGCTTCATACCTACCTATCTTTGTACATACTCCCCCTCACCATCTTTCCTCTCCTGCACTCTACGCCTCCTTCAGCCCCAAGCTGAGCTTGATGTTCATAGCCGTCAGCTCGTTGGCCAGATACCGAAAGACATATGGCAACGCCACCGCCCGCGCTTGCCCCCCACACAATCGACAGCTTGCCTTTGCCTGCGAAGAGGCTACAGCAGCCACTGCCGTCACTGGCCCCGCCTGCGCCGCGGACAAGACGGCGCTCTTGGTTAATGTCGGTCCAACGAGGCTCCCGCACTTCTGACAGACGTGGGCGAGGTGCCGATCAGAACAGTTCATGAGCCGGTCGTGTAGAAGGTAGGAAGTGCCGTGAGACAGGAGGGAGTCGCGCTCCATTTCTCCAAAGCGGATGCCACCATGTCGCTTCCTCCCCTTGATGGGCTGCCGCGTCAGCTGGTTTACAGGCCCGGTCGCCCGGACCTGGGACTTGTCCGACACCATGTGCCGCAGCCGCTGGTAGTACACCACGCCAATGAAGATGTCGGCGTGCATAAGCGTGCCTGACAAGCCGCTGTAGAGGGGCTCGGAGCCATAGTACGCGTAGCCCGCCGACCGCAACTGCTCCCCAAAGTAGTCGATCGCCCGGCGTTCCTCGTGAAAGGCAAAAGGGGTGGCGTCTTGGTACATCCCGTGGAGGGACCCGCTTTTGCCCGCCATGGATTCAATAAGCATACCGATGGTCATGCGGGAGGGGAAGGCGTGGGGGTTGATAATCACATCAGGAGACATGCCGGACTCGGTGAAAGGCATGTCCTCCTGCGGCCAGAGGATGGAGAGGACGCCCTTTTGTCCGTGCCGCGAGGAGAACTTGTCGCCGATGATGGGGCGGCGGGGGAAGCGAAGGGTGATTGAGATGGTATCCAAGGGCTCCGTGGCACCCGGAGCGCCTTCCAACCCGAGCAGGCGCACAGCTTCCACACAGGCACTTTCCGACTCCTTGTGCTTCCCCACCTCCACCTCCCCCGTCAACGAGTCCACCGCACTGTAGAGGACGTCGCCTTCCTTCACCCACGCCCCCACCACGGGGAGACCGTCTGCCTCCAGCCCCTCGAACAACTGCCCACCCACCGGGCCGGGGTGCTTGCGTTTGGCGGCCACAGCCGCCGTGCGTTGGTTGGAGAAACGAAGCTGGGGTCGCTTGGCGCCACCGCGCATGTCCCGCCGCAGACTCACCGACTTGGTCTTGTAGACGTCCGCCGCGGCCATGCCTCGATCGTAAGAAGCCTTGGAGAGAATCATGGCATCCTCCATGTCGTAGCCTGTATAGGAGATGACGGCCACTACCGCGTTGGTGCCTTGAGGAAACTCGTCCATGCCGTACTCGGCATGCCGGCGCGTCTGCACGATGGGTGCCTGCGGGGTGAGGATGCGGTAGAGCTTGTTGTCGGTGCGGTGCGGGTAGGAAGTGGTGGGCGTGCCCATGGTTTGCTTGCCCATCTGGCACTGGTACATGTTACGGGGACTTTGGTTGTAGTCTGAAAACGGCGTGAGGGAAGCTACCAAACTCAACATGTTGGTCGGGTCCAGCTCCTGGTGCGTCGTCTCTCCCGCGCGCAGATCCTCAGGCAGCAAGGCAATCTCCATAAAGACCTGCTCCATGGGCCCAATGTACTCTATCCGTCCCGTCTCCAAGTGCAGCACCGGCCGAATCATGCGCGCGGGGCCCGTGAACAAAAACAGCCCCGGCGCGGGCCCGCCCCTTGCAGGGGGGATGAAAGCGATCTCTAGCGTGGCGTCCACTCGCCCCTTGCCCCGTAGCTTCTCCGTGTCGGGCCCGATGATGCCGTCCTCGCTGGGGGGCGGCGAAGAGGCCGCCTTCAAGCGCCGCAACGCAATGACCACGCGTCGGCAGACGTCGAGAGGGGCCCCACCAATCACGCGGCCGTCCACCAACACGGGCAAGTGGTCCTTGGATAGAATCAGCGCGCCGTCGGCACTCCCCGCCCCTCCAGGCGACACCCCCAAACCCACCAGCAAGTCCGTGGGCAATCCCCCTCCTCCCCTGCCTCCCTCGGGACGGCCCTCGTAGCACAGGACGCGCGCGGGCGTGGCCAGATGATTGAGGAGACCGCAGGGGCTGCCGTCAGGCGTGTGGACGGGACAGAGAAAGCCGAAGGATTCGGGCAGGAGCTTGCGCACCGCGGTGGTCTTCATGGTGGTGAAAAACTGGCCACGATGCACGGACTGGAAGTGGGACAGGAAGCGGAAGAAGTTCAAGCGCTCGGCGACGATGGTGTAGCCCGAGATCTGCATCAAATCCATGCCCGTCCGACTGACCAAATTGCCCGTCGAGAGAAGGTAAGCCGCCTTCTTGCCCACCGTCGACCCGTGCCGCGTCAACAGCTGCGTCCAATACGCCTCATCCTGGGTCGCCGCCAAGGCGCGGGGAAAGTCATCGCGGCACTCCTTCCGCAGCTGCAAAAAGGCGTTGGCCAAGGCCTCCTCCAGCTTCTCCTTGACAAAGACCGTGTACAAATGGCCGGGGAGGAGCAGCTCCTGGTTCATGAACGAGTCCGGGTTGTCTGCGCGGCAGCGGCCTTGCACGAAGGCGTAGAGCTTGCGAAGCATGTGCAGGAGGCACTCTTGCTTGTCGCCGTGACTCCCCAAGTGCACGCACACGAACCGGTCCAACAAGGCACGCCCGCACTCGGCGTCCGAGTGCGCACTGCTCAAGCCCAACACCGCACGGAAGCGGGAGCCCAGGTAGGCCAGGGCTTTGGGCGGCGAGAAGGTAGCGAACTCCTTGGCTTCCCGCAAGAGCATCTCCACGCGGGTGACCAGGTAGGTGTTCTCCTCGTCGCCCAGCGTCACGCGCTGGTAGAGCTCCTTGTCCGTCATCTCCCGCAGGGCCTTGAGCATCAGCACGACGGGCACCAGGAATTCTTGTTTCAGGATGGTGACCCGGAAGATGGCGTTGCCCGTGGTCAGGTAGTGGAGGGTGATGGTGATGGTGGACTGGTCGGGCCGGACGCAGCGCATGGTCACGCCCTTGTCCGTGTAGCCCGTGCCGCGGCCCTTGAAGGTGTTGCGGGAAATGGCCATCACGTGGTTCCGCCGGGGCATCTGCAGCAATCGGATGATGCGCTCAATTCCGTTCACGATAAAGTACCCGCCGCACTCGCACGCCTCCTCCTTGAGCGCCACCAGCTCTGCCGCCGTCTTGCTAACCAATCGACACCGGCTCGACCCCACCATGACAGGCAAATCGCCGAGGGTCCGCTGCACCCGCATGACCCCTCCTCCTTCGCGCTGAATGCGAAAGGTTGCTCGAATTGGCGCTGCGTACAGGAGCCCTCGTTCTCTGCACTCGCGCGGGGTGATCAGGCCCGCTCCTCCATCACCTGTCGGAAAGCCAATCTCACATTCCTCCACGCTTACCTGGATCAAGGGCCCAGTCTCCCCGTCATTGCTCATCCGAGCCTCGACTGGAGAGATGCACGCCACGGCGTCTCTCAATCCAGTGTCCAGGAAATAGTTGAACGATTCAACATGAGGAGCCACCAGTTCTTGGTAGCGGCGGATAGCAGCAGCAGGGGGCAAATTCCCCCTAGTGAAACTGCAGCCTTCGGGGCCTGGGTCATGCTGCTTTGAATGGGCTTGCTGGCGTTTGGTGCTGCTGGTTAAGCGCTTCTTGCTGCTGTTGCTGCTGCTGGGGGTGCTTGTCGTGGTGGTGCTGGTAGTGGTGGCCATGCTTGATTCTTGATGCTCGATTCTCCAGCAGCCGTCCTCTTCCTCCCCAACACAATTTTGTCGGTGGCCTAGGTCTGAAGGATCGAGGAGGCGCAGGCCGGGCTGGGGGGGGAGGTCGGCGGGTGGATTTCCAGGGCGTCGACGAGGCGTTCTCGCGCTCTTGCTGCTTCTCCTGTACTGGTAAGAGGAGTGTGGGTGTCAGTTGCTTGTAATGGTGAAAAGAGAGTGTGTTGCGAGGCACAGTACGCGTGTTGATAAACGCGCTGGACGCTGCCTGGGTTTATGTGGGCCGAGGGCCGAGGAGAAAGAAGCGGATGGCCAAGGCCACGCTTCGCTTGCTTCCTCCACTCTCTCTCCACTGCGCTTGTGTGGCTGCCTCTGTTGTTTGTTCAGGCAGTTTTTGGCCACACAACACCCGACCAGAGTTCCCTGTCCTTGCAACGCGACCACTGGGAGGGCGGCTTTGTTTGCGGGCTGCTGGCTCGCGTTTGTCTCTTCAAAAGTTTTGACGCCTGGGTGGAGGAGGTCGACGAGCAGTTGGCACGGGGAGCAAGCATCATGCATGGCTTGCTGCCGCAAAACACAAACAACCAGGGCACCACACACCAACACCCACTCTCTTTCCTACACATTCACACAGCCTTCGACGACATTTAAAGTGCCGGGAGCCGGAACGACTTGGTGCGTTGAGGAGCGAGGTAAGATTAGGTGGAGGGAAGGTTTGAAAGGCTCCTTGCTTGTATTTAGTGTGTGTGTGTATGTACGCCCAACGGCGCGGTGTGGCTTGCTCCGTTTGTCTGCACTGCAGTCCTATGGCCTGTCTTGTATGCGCATGCAGCCCCCGCCACACTCCGCTTCCCTACACGCCCCGCCGGTAAGATTGTTTTAATCTGGGCTTGCTCCGTTTGCCCGCAGTCCTATGTCTGTGCGTCTAGTATGCATGCACACCCCACCCCACGCACCCCCGCAATCCCAAACCAACCACAACCACACACCAGCGCACTCTCGCTAGAGGGGAGTAGTGGCCTTTTCATCGTGGCCTTGCTTCCTGTATATCGAACATACCAAGAGATGCAAGAAGAACGAGAGAACTAGAGTTGGAGGGCGACTCTTTATCCCAGGTCTCCCTCCGCTTCGTTGTCATACATTCATGATGCATCCTCCCCCCTCGTTTATTTTGCATGCGTGATTGTGTGTCGCTTGCCCCAAAATTGACACACCCCTTTCTCCATCGTCATGCCCCACAGGAACACACGCAAATCCAAACAAGATATGTCGGGGCTGTCCAAGGCTGTCTTGCGAGTCTCGCCGGCCCTTGCCAAAGTGCTGGGTGACAACCAAATGCCCCGCACAGAAGCCGTTAAGCGCATGTAAGTCTCAGTGTGTACTGCTTGGGTGTGTCTCTCACTTACCTCCTTCTCCCTCTTCCTTTTCCCACTTTAACAACGTTCCCAATCCACCATCCCTCACCCTCTTTCTTCTTCTCATCCCTCCCCCAAACCCCACACGTTTTTCATCACCAGTTGGTTGTACATCAAGGACAAGGACTTGCAGAACCCGTCCAACAAGCGAGAGATTCTGTGCGACGATTCTCTCAAGGCCGTGTTTGAAAAGGACTCGGTCACTATGTTCGAAATGATGAAGCTGATGAGCAAGCATTTCACCAAGATTTAACAATAGTACACCACCACCCGCAGTCAAAGGCGTGCGAGGTGAGGGACAAATGAGTGTGGGTTTGATTTCGAGAAAGAGAGATAGATACAAGCAGTGAAGCCTTGGAATCTGGGAGGGCCTCTTGCCGGGCATTGTGTGTAAAATGTACAAGTTCCAGATCCCATTAAATGAAAGGACAAAAAAACGCCGTGTGAAGCCACGAATAAGGAACCGAAAAAGGCGAAGAGCAAAGAGACCGTGTGTATATCAAAAAGAAAAAAGAGCGATTAATGTGTGAGACCACCCGATTTTGTTGCTCCACTTTTCTCATGATTCACTCTTTATGTAATGTTTGCTCTACCTCTTTCTCAGGTCTGCAAAGCCAGAATGTCGTCCATCATGCCCACGGATCCAGGCACGGCCACTTCCGCCGCCCACTCCCTCTTGCTACTTTCCTGACGCGGCCGCTTGCTCTTCCGCCCTGGTTCCTGCTCACCCGACGACGGCAGGATGATCAACTCCTCCAACACGTTTAAGGCCTCCTCCTCTTCCTCGTCCTCCTCCCCTCCTGCTTCATCTGCATGCAAGGCAACGTGTTCCACGGCTCGGCTTTCTCCTGCGCGCCGTTTTTCCCGTGCTGCGCGTCGAGCCGAGGCCGCTTGGCCTAGATGCAAAGTGCCTGGCGTGACCTTGACCGGCGTGGCAGGCAGCTCCGCGCTCGAAGAGGTGGCTGCTGCTGCTGCTGCTGCTGCTGCTGCTGCTGCTGCTGCTGCTGTTGCTGCTGCTGCTGCTGCTGCTGCTGCTGCTGCTGCTGTGTTCGGCACTGCCATTGCCGTCGCCACCGTCTCCGCCTCCACTTTCTCCTTCTCCTCCTTCTCCTTGGCTACGGCAGCAGCCCGTCCTGCCGCCACCAAGGCCTCTGTAAGACGCGTCACCAACTCGGCCTTCTTTCCCGTCGTCGGTACACCCAACGCTACCAGCTTCGCTCTCAGCACCGCGACGGTCATCTTCCCCGGCGTCAACGTTGCTGAGTCTTCTCCTGCGCAGTGAGAGACGAACTCCTTGGCTGCTCGTGCGATGGCGACGGCTTGCTTTCGCGACGACGCCAGCTCGGTCCCTGGCGAAAGCGGCTGGCAGGTCGGGCAGCAGTACACCGTACGCCCCGCCATCGTCCAATTCTGAATGGCGCTCCCACAGCGCCCGCACGATTGGTGATTGTAAATGTAGCGACGGGTCCAGGGAGGTCCCAGGCGTGCGGCCTCGGCCGGATCAACAGTCAAGATGGAGCCCGTGGTAAACCCTCGCTGGAGGAAGAGGACCGAGTGCATCCACAGCGTCTCAAAGGTAGCCCTCGAAATGGTGCGCGCGGGCTGCTCCGGATTAACACTGCTCTTAAATAGGATTTCAGCTCGGTAGATATTGCCTATGCCTGCGACGAAGGATTGATCCATGAGGACTTGTCCTATGGCCTTGCTCGTGCTTTGCATCTTCAGCCACAGCCGCTCCTTGTCCGCATCCTCTCGCAGGGGGTCCGGTCCAAGGAGCTTGTACTTGCTCTCGTACAGATCCAAGCCGCCGTGGACACAGGTCATGGCAGAGAGAGAAGCGGAAAGGTTGAGGTCCGTGTTGATGAGACTCAAGCGAGTCGTCGGAGTGTGCGGCTTTCCCGGAAGCGGGGAGACAGAGAAGGCGCCACTCATGCCAAAGTGAATGTGGACTACGACGGGTGCCGAATCGGGAAGAGCATACTGCGGCAGCCAAAAGTAAAAGAGATTCTTACCCACGGCTTCGATGCGAGCAAGACGCCGTCCGTCGATTAGCATGGCCCCTTCGGTGAAGCGGCCGTTGGGTGAAGTGGCTTTGAAGACATGCCCCAGCAACAAACGACGGTGCGCGGCAACGACGCGATGACAGCCATGGCCCTCCACCATTTGCAGGGGAATGCGATACGCAGTGGCAAGTGGGGGGCTGCCTGCGAGAAAGACGAACGAAAGGAGCGCGAAGAGATGCAGCAGGGGGAACCGATGCACCGTGCCGCTCATGCAGGATGCGCACCTATATGGGTGGAGAAGGGGAGCTAGATGAATGTTGAGGCATGCAAGCGATGCTGTAAGGACTTGCTTGGCTGATTACTCTAGTACTGTGTGTTGTCTGTGCGTGTGGGTGTGATGCTGAGTCATACGCAATGAATGGAATCGCCGACGTAGGAGTCGCCGAAGCGGAACATATTACATCTACTGCCTCCTTCTTCACATCGGTATATTCAGTTGTCTGTTTCTGTTGTTAAAATCAATCCCCTGGTTACACATCTATTATCGTTACGTTCTTCGAGTGAAGAAGGGATCCTTGCTGAGTTTCGACCAGCTCTGCCTTTCCTCATGCTCGCCCGGAGGTACTTATGCGAATAAAATCAGGAGCAGGTGTACGTCAAATTTATGCTGCAGAAACTTCTCTGCTTTGGCCCAAGAAAGCAAACAAA
>Ga0105053_10006763_pt1 | contig 15629 bp, 10 predicted proteins | sample BON01_FD_78093 | JGI IMG/M metagenome (GOLD analysis project Ga0105053, IMG submission 78093) | Freshwater microbial communities from Lake Bonney liftoff mats and glacier meltwater in Antarctica - BON-01 | ecosystem: Environmental > Aquatic > Freshwater > Ice > Glacier meltwater | place: Lake...
CAGTACCATGGCGCAGGGTGTGGATGTCAAAACCCAGATTGATCGGCTGATTAATTCCCTTCAGCGCGTGTATTCTCACAAATTGATACAGATGGATGCCAATATAGAGCCTGAACTGGTGTTTTATGGTGAAAACCGTGACTTGCTCGAGGTACTGGGTAATCTGCTTGATAATGCCTGCAAGTATGGTAGCGGGCAGGTTCGAGTCAGTGCAAACACAATCGATGCCAGTGACCCGAGGGTTGGTATCAGCATTGAAGTAGAAGACAATGGTCCGGGTATCGCGGAACATGCTGCTGAACAATTGCTGCAACGTGGCGTGCGCGGTGATGAACGCGTTGAAGGCTCCGGTCTGGGCCTGGCGATCGTGGTAGAGATCGTCAATGCTTACAATGGTGAGATCAACATTGCGCAAAGTGCGCTTGGCGGCGCGCTGGTCAAAGTGATACTGAGAACGCGTTAACAAATCTGATACAAACCGGCAACTCGATACAAAAAGGCAATGGCATGCAGCAATTACTGGATATGATGCAACGTCTGCGCGACCCGCACAATGGTTGCCCCTGGGATGTGGAGCAGAACTTTTCCAGCATCGCGCCATTTACGATTGAAGAAGCCTACGAAGTGGCCGATGCGATCGCCCGCGATAATATGGACGACCTCAAAGATGAGCTTGGCGATCTGTTGTTTCAGGTTGTATTTCATTCGCGCATGGCCCAGGAACAAGGCAGTTTCAGCTTCGAGGACGTGCATCAGGCCATCTGCGACAAAATGCTGCGTCGTCACCCGCATGTTTTTGGCGACCTTGAGATTCGCGATGCCAAACATCAGAAACAGGTTTGGGAGAACTACAAGGCCGAAGAGCGCAAGCAAAAGGGCGCTGAGAGCCTGATGGATGATATTCCCGCTGGCATGGCAGAGTTGCAGCGCGCTGTTAAATTGCAAAAGCGGGCGGGCAAAGTCGGTTTTGACTGGAAGGCTGTTGGTCCGGTTCTGGATAAGTGCGATGAAGAATTGCAGGAAATGCGCGAAGCCATTGAGTCCGGTGACAAAGACGCCATGGAAGATGAGCTTGGCGACCTGCTGTTTGCAGCCACCAATCTGGCGCGGCAGTTGGGGCTGGACCCGGGTAGCGCCTTGCGCCGTGGTAACGCCAAGTTTGAGCGTCGTTTCAGGTCGATGGAAGCGTTGGCGGGTGGCTTTGATGAATTGGAAGAATGGGATTTGGATTCAATGGAAGCGCTTTGGCAGCAAGTGAAGAAGTCGGAATAATCAGTGGGCATGGGAAGTGCAAATGAATGAATGGATAGCACAGCTGGATTTGAACAGCCTGGTGGTGGGTTTAATGGCCGGGCTTCTGGTGGGTATATTTGCTGCCATCATGGCTGCGCGTTCGGCAAGTCGAAAGGCCAGGCTGGCCGAACAGGCAGAATTAGGACATTGGCAGGCACAGAATGAGCAACTGGAGTCAAACTTGCAACAAAGCCGGACTTCGTTGAGCGATACACAGCGTGAATTGGCAGTTGCAGTTACTCGTTTGGAAGAGCAACAACAGCATTTCAAAATAGAAAAAGCGTCCTTGGAAGAAGCTGAAAAACGCCTGACCGAATCCTTTGAGCGCCTTGCCGGCAGAGTGTTTGATGAACGTTCCAAGAGTTTCAATGAAATCAGTGAGAAGCAATTAAACGGATTGTTGAAGCCGTTGACCAAAGACCTGGATACTTTCCGCGAAACTGTAGAGAAAAACAGTCGTGAAGATATTCGCCAACATGCCGCTTTAAAAGAAAAACTGCTGCAAATGGAAAAGTTGAATGAGCGTCTGCATGTAGAGGCGCAAAGCCTGACCAAAGCTTTGACACGCGATGTTAAAGCTCAGGGAAATTGGGGTGAACAGCAATTGGAGCGCCTGCTGGAGTTGGCCGGTTTAACCAAGGGTGAGCACTACGCAACGCAAGTGAGCGTCAGCGGTAAAAATGGTGAACGCCTGCAACCCGATTTTGTGCTGATGTTGCCGGAAGGCCGTAGCATTATCCTTGATTCCAAAGTGTCGCTAACAGATTGGACACGTTTGCAATCGGAGGACGACGAGGCGGTCAGGGCCCGGTTGTTAGTCAGTCATGTGAATTCCATAAAGGCCCATATTACTGGCCTGGGTAAGAAGAATTACCCCGATGCAGATGAGCTGAAGGCATTGGATTTTGTATTGATGTTTGTGCCGATTGAATCTGCATTAATTGCCGCGTTGCAGCATGACTCGACATTGCCCGAGTTTGCCTTGAAAAATCGTGTTGCGCTTTTATCCCCGGCCAACTTTCTGGTGACTGTCAGAACGGTCGCGTCTGTCTGGCAGATACACAAACAAAACACCAATGCCCAGGATATCGCGCACCGTGCCGGCTTGTTATACGACAAATTTGTTGGCTTTACGGACAACTTGAAAAATGTCGGGACACGACTCAATCAGGCACAGCAGTCGTTTGATAAAGCTTACAAGCAGCTATCTGATGGCTCGGGTAACCTGGTTAATCAAACCCAGATGCTCAGCAAGCTGGGTGCAAGGCACAACAAGCAGTTGGAAGCAGGCCTGCTGGAAAAATCATTTGAAGGTGTTGACGATGAAGATGAGGATGTTGGCGGCGCAGTGGTTGATGCCGATTAGCCGAAGATTCACTGGCCCAATGACCAAACTAGCCTGGCATCACGCCGTGTGTGGTCTCGTTTCCCGGCAATGATTACCTGCCCGCTTGTATGGTGATCGTCGCACAGCCCATCGTGACCCGGTCGTGGCCTTGTAAGTCTTTTTTTGTGTCTACCTGAGTAAATCCTGCGCGGGTCAGTATCTCGCAGGTCGCGGGCCCCTGGTCCCAGCCGTGCTCAAACATCAGCCAGCCACCATCCAATAACAAAGCTGACGCTTGTTCCGTAATGGTTCGAATGGCGCTTAAACCGTCATGCCCTGGCGTCAATGCAATTCTGGGTTCAAACCTGAGATCGCCCTGCAACAGGTGTGGATCGGAAGAATCGATATAAGGTGGATTGCTGGCGATAAGGTGGAATCGACCTTGCAGGGGTTGTGTCCAGCTGCCTGGATGAAATTCGATGTTGTTCAAGCCCGCATCTTGTGCATTTTGTCGCGCTAGCTCCATGGCTGCGGGGCTGATGTCAGTAGCGTGTATTTCACAAGCGCCTCTTTCAGATGCCAGTGCCAGTGCAATGGCGCCGCTACCGGTGCCCAGATCAGCGATGCGCCAATCCGATTTAAGCGGAATTTTTTCCAGCGCCAACTCCACCAACAGCTCGGTTTCGGGCCGTGGAATCAACACATCGTGGGTGATAGAAAGCGCTATTGACCAGAATTCTGCTTCACCGGTCAGGTAAGCGATTGGCTCGCCCTGTGCGCGTTGTTTGATGAGCTTTATAAATAGCTCAGCGCGCTTGTCCGGCAGCTCAAATTCCGGGTTGGCAAACAGAAATGAACGGGTGGATTCCAGCACATGCGCCATCAAAATCTCAGCCTCGAAACGCGCCGATTCGTTGTCGAGCAGCTTCTGCCTTCCTTCAATCAACAGATTTTTGATGCTTTTTGCCAGAGTCTTGCCTCGCTTCAGGGCGCTAATCATGGATGGCACACATTTACTTTTTGAGCCTTTCCGGCGTGAAATGGTTCAACGCCTGTTTTCGCCATTGCAGAAAATCATCCAGCATCAGATAAAGCGCAGGAATTAGAAACAGGGTAATAACGGTGGCAAACAAAATGCCGAATGCCAATGATGCTGCCATCGGAACAACCAGTTGCGCTTGCAGGCTTTTCTCAAATATCGCGATGGGTGCAAGGCCCAGAAACGTGGTTAATGAGGTCAGCAAAATAGCCCTGAAACGGCTTCTGGCAGCGTCTTGTACTGCCTGAACCAGAGGCGCCCCTTGCGCACGTGCGCGGTTAACAAAGTCGACCAGAATCAAGCTGTCGTTAACCACCACTCCGGATAGCGCGATAATGCCGAAATAGCTGACCATGCTGACCGGAATTCCCAGCATCAAGTGTCCAACCAGGGCGCCGATAACGCCAAACGGAATAACCGACATGATGATGAATGGTTGCGAGTAAGACTTCAGCGGTATCGCCATCAATGCGTAAATCAGAAAAATGGCCAGCGACGCACCTCTTACCAGATCGCGCTGAACTTCGACTGCCTGCTGGGAACTGCCGCTTAAGCGCGAACGAACACCGGGGAATTGCTCTAATACCTGAGGCAGTTCTTTTTTCAGGATATCTGCCTGAATTTTACCGGGCTCGTAGTGCTCCTTGTCCACTTCGGCTGACACCTGCACCGCCCGTTCGCGGTCAAAGCGCTGGATAAATGCGGGGCTTTCCGCCATCTCGATACTGGCAACAGCATGAAACGGCACTCGACTGCCATCAGGCGCACGAATTTTCATGTTATTGAGGTAGCCAACAGAGTCACGCTGGTCACGGGGGAAACGCACCATCACTTTAACTTCGTCCTGGCCGCGCTGAATTCGTTGTACTTCGCTGCCGTAAAAGCCGGCGCGAACCTGTGAGCCGAGGTCTTGCAGGCTAAGCCCCAATGATTCTGCCTGCGGTTTCAGGTCGAGTCTGATTTCCGGACGACCACGTTCATATGAATTGCGGATATCGTATAAACCTTCGTAAGCGTTCATGCGTTTCACCAATTCCTGTGCAGCCCGGCCCACTTGTTTTGAATTGGCACCAATCAGCTGGATGGAAATTGCAGCGCCGCCACCCGGGCCTGCAGCAGCAGAAAACGACAATTGCTTGACGCCCGCGACTTGCCCGACCGTTGCACGCCAGCGGCGCATCACTTCGTTGCCAGTCAGAAAAGCTTTATCTTCTTTTGCCAGCTCTGAAATGATCTGACCACTGGTATCGCTGCTGGCAAATGACAACATGCCTGTAACTACCGCGCCGGATTCCATGCCGTGTTCTTTGCTCACCTGACGGTCAATGGAAATCAGCCCATTTTGAACCCGCCGTATCACGTCATGGGTGGCTTCCGGTGCAGTGCCTTCGTTCATCAGAATATTAACCTGCAGGAAGTCCGCTGCAATATCCGGAAAAAACACCGAACGAATGACACCGCCAGCTAAAAGCCCAACAGATAAAATCAGCATGGAAACAAAAACAGACAATGTCAGGTAACGGCGTTTAAGGCTTTTGGCCAGAAACGGCGCGTAGTATTTATCTACAAAGGTATGCAGACCTTCTGAAAATACCCGTTGGAACCGGATCAAAACGTTGCGCGTATCTGCCGGGTACGGCTTGATTTTCATATGCGCTAAATGGGCAGGCAGGATCAACTTCGATTCGACCAGTGAAAAAACCAGACACAAGGCCACAACCCAGCCGATCGCTGAGAAAAACTTACCCATGATGCCGGTGATCATCAATATTGGAATAAATGCAGCAATGGTGGTGAGCACGCCAAAGGTGGCGGGCATGGCAACTTTAAATACCCCATCCAACACACTGTCGATAGAGTGCCCTTGTGCACGCATACTGGTATAGGCGCTTTCACCAATTACAATAGCGTCATCCACGACGATGCCGAGCACCAGAATAAAGCCAAATAAGCTGATCAGGTTGATGGTGATATCGAAGGCTGGCATGAAAAACAAAGTGCCCAAAAAAGCCACCGGCAGGCCTAAAATAACCCAGAAAGCCAGCTTGAGTCGCAAGAATAAAGCCAGGGTGATGAATACCAGCAGCGCGCCAACGACCAAATTCTTGATCATCATGTCGAGGCGACCTTTTAGGTAATAGGTGACGTCTGCCCATGCCGTGATGCCAACGTCCTCGGGCATGGTTTTTTGCTTCTCAGTTACAAAATCGCGAACGCTCTGGGAAATTTCCAACTCGCTTTGCGTGCCCACTGATAAAACCCGCACAGTGATAGCCGGTTCGCCGTTGAACTCGGCAAAGCGGCCGCTTTCAGTAAAGCCATCATTAATAGCAGCGACGTCCTTTAGCAGGATTCGCGATCCATCTGGGTTGGTGCGCACCAGAATGTCTTCAAAATCCAGGCCGGTATAGGCCTGGCCTTTGGTGCGTACTTGAATGTCGCCGCCATCAGAACGTATGGAGCCTGCCGGCAAATCCAAAGAGCCACGGCCAACGGCACGCGCCACTTCGTCCAGCGTTAAATCGTATTTTTCGAGGGTAAACTCACTGACTTCAATACTGATTTCATAGGGCCGTGATCCCAGTATTTCGGCTCGTGTTATGCCGGGCAGTGTGACGATTTCGTTTCTGACCTGCTTGGCGTATTCCTTTAAGGTTCGTTCTTCCACATCGCCATAAATGGACACCAGATTAACCTGCTGCTGAAATCGGGTGCGTGAAACGATGGGCTTTTCAGTGTTCTCCGGGAACGTGGAAATCGCATCGACCCGGCTTTTGATCTCGTTCATGACTTCCAGTACGTCGTAGTCAGAACTCACTTCTATCTGCACAGTGCCACTGCCACGTCGCCCGGTCGACTGAATTTCGTGGATGCCCTCGATATCCTGTATGGCTTCTTCTATCTTGACCAACACACCTTCTTCCACATCTTCCGGACTACCGCCCAGAAAAGGCATGGAAACAGTCACAAAATTGGTCTCAATCGGTGGTTGAGATTCCTTTTTGATAGTGAATGTCGAATAGATGCCGCCGGCCAACAAAATGACCATCAGCAAATTGGCCGCCACCGCATTTCTGGCGAACCATTCGATTATCGAATGGAACCAACCTTGGCCCTGATCATTGCCGGGGGGTGGATTCCGGTGCTGGTTCTGACTGTCGCTCATGGCTGGTCATTACCGATGGGCTGGTCATCAACCATGGCCGCTTCTTCATCAATGACAAGATCTTCATCAAGGATAGGCTCTTCATCAAAGAGAGACTCTTCATCAAAGAGAGACTCTTCATCCACTCCTGAATCATCAAGACTCAGGCTGGTTTCATTGACCTTCAGCAGTGTCCCTGGCAATGGCACGTCCAAAGTGGTTGTGATCACCCGGGTGCCAGCTTCAATTCCATCACTGATGTAAACTTTTTTGGGTTCTGCCCGCAGCACATTGACCGCTAGAATCTGAAGTTTGCTTTGGTCATCTACAGCCAGCACGGTGTGGTTTGCCTGCAAAACATAGCGGGGCAAAATAACGACATTGTCAGCTGGCAAACCCTGGATAGCGGCATGCACAAAAGTGCCTATTTTGAGTTCAGGCTGGGTGCTCTCACCCAGAACACCATATGGGTCTACAACTTGTGCAACGGCATAAATCGCACGGCTGGTTTCATCCACCACACCCTCTGTTCGAATAATGCGTGCCTGCCACTGTTCAACATTGCCAGCGCGATCCGCACTTAGTATCACGGGTGGGTATTGCTTTTTGGTTTGCTTGACCTCGGTTTCTGACGGCAGATCAAGATACTCAAGATCATGCTGTGTCAGCGGTAAACGGACTTCTGCAGTATCGATGGCAAACGTTACGCCCAATTGAGTGCCGGGCGACACAAACTGGCCTATATCAACAGATTTTTGTCGCACCAGGCCATCATAGGGCAGGGTGATACGGGTGCGCTCAAGATCGCGGCGGGCTTTTTGAACATCAGCCTCGGCGGCACTGACGTTGGCTTTGGCGTCATCTAATTGCGGTAAGCGCCGCGCCAATGGCGAAGGCTCGCCTTTGTTGCCCAGGTTTTTCCAGTCTTTCAGAGCTTGTTCGGAGCGAGCAGTTTCATCCGCCAGTTTGGCGTGTCTTGAAGCCAGCGCAGCTTCGGCTCGTTTCAAGCCGGTGCTATAGTCGCTCGGATCAATTTCGAGCAGCACATCGCCTTTGCGAAAAAAGCCGCCGGCAACAAAATCCGGGCTGACAGAAACGACCTTCCCTGACACCTCTGTCACTAGCGTAGTCTCGGTGCGCGGCCTGACAGTACCCTGTGAATCAACAGTGAAGTTCAGGGAACTGACTTGGGCAATCACAGTATCGACCAGTAAAGCTTGTTCTGCCTCAGGCTTGCGGTCCGCCCGCTGGCTTTTTTGATATGCTATTAAAGCTGCAACGAGCACTATCGAGCCTAGTATTAGCGCTACCGGAAGCACAAATTTCAAAAACTTTTGCATGCCTATAAAACTCCAACGGGTATGTCTTTCGCGTGTTCAGGGGAGGTATGAGTTCTGATCATCAACCATTATCCTGTTTTCGTGGTGAAAGTGTATAGGGCATAAGTTAGGCATTGCCCACTAATTCTTAACAAAAATGCCAGCCAGTAGGTACAATAAGGGCTTGCTTTAATTGAATGATAGTAGCACTCGTTTGCTACCAGAACGGACAAACCAGAATGGGTATAGTGTTAAAAACGCCGGAAGATATCGAAGCCATGCGCGTGGCAGGTCACCTGGCAGGTGAGGTTTTGAAGATGATTCGTGAGCACGTTCAGGTGGGGGTTACCACCGGCGAGCTGGATGATATCTGTCACCGTTTCATTACCGAGCAGCAGCAAGCCATTCCAGCACCACTTAATTATCGTGGTTTTCCCAAGTCCATTTGTACCTCAATTAATGAAGTGGTTTGTCATGGCATCCCGGGCGCTAAAAAGCTCAAGGATGGCGATATCGTGAATATCGATGTGACCGTCATTAAAAACGGTTGGCACGGCGATACCAGCAAAATGTTCATGGTTGGCGAACCGTCGGTACGCGCTAAAAACCTGTGCGAAGACGTCCGCATGGCAATGATTACCGGTATCGAGATGGTCAAACCGGGTATTCGTCTGGGAGATATTGGCTACGCCATTCAAAAATTCTCGGAGTCACGCGGGTATTCCGTCGTGCGCGAATACTGCGGCCACGGCATCGGCAAGGTTTTTCACGAAGATCCGCAGGTATTGCATTACGGCCGCCCCGGCGTGGGCGAGTTATTGGTACCAGGCATGGTGTTTACCATCGAGCCGATGATCAATGTGGGCAAAAGAGAAACCCGCTTGCTGGGTGATGGCTGGACCGTTAAAACCAAAGACCGCAGCCTGTCAGCGCAGACGGAACATACCCTGGCGGTCACCGAAGATGGCTTTGATGTTCTGACGCAACTACCGGGCGATGAACTCTGACCTATCTAACTTTGGCTCATCTAGCTTTGCCCCATCAAATTTTGACCACTCAAACTTTAATGGCGCCAACCGGATTTAATTATTCATGAAAGTACGATTACGCGGTCCGTTACCCCTACCGGAAGACGCAGAAAGTTGTCTGAACCAGCGCGATCTCATTGCACTGGATGTTGATGTCTCTCAAAAAGATTTGATCGGCAAATTAAAAGGGATTCTGGCCTGCTCAGACGAATGTCTCGCCGAGAAATTCCGTAACCATCAGAATATCGATCAGTTGGTCAAAACCCGTGCATGGATTGTTGAGCAATTGATTTTGAATGTCTGGGACCGGCTGATACCCGACGGAGAAGACATCACTCTGGTGGCCGTCGGCGGGTTTGGGCGTGGCGAATTGCACCCGCATTCTGATGTGGATCTATTGATTCTGCTAACAGAACCGCACCCCAGCGAGTCCCTGCGCAAGGCAATTGAAACCTTCATCACTTTATTGTGGGATGCCGGGTTTTATATCAGCCACAGTGTCAGAACCGTGGCGGCTTGTGTCACTGAAGCCAAAAAAGATGTATCCACAGCGACCAGTCTGATGGAAGCGCGCTTGATGAGCGGTGACACTGAGATGCTGGAAGAGATGCTGGATGCCACCAGCGCTGACAACGTCTGGTCGGCTGCCGATTTTTTTGATGCCAAATACGAAGAGCAGATCCGTCGCCATGAGCAGTATCACGACACGGCATATAACCTTGAACCCAATATCAAAGATGGCCCGGGTGGTCTGCGCGATATCCAGATGATCGGCTGGGTGGCCAAGCGCCACTTGAGCACACAATCTCTGCACACGCTGGTCGCACGGGATTTTTTAACCGAATCGGAGTTGCAGGAACTGAAGGACGGTCGTAGTTTCCTGTGGGAAATCCGTTACGCGCTGCATCTGTTGGCTGGTCGTGGCGAAGATCGTTTGCTATTTGAGTACCAGCGTAAAATTGCCGGGCACTTCATCAACGAAGACACGCCGAATTCCAATGCAGTTGTTGAAGCTTTTATGCAACGTTATTACCGCACGGTAATGCAGCTGGAACGACTCAATGAAATGTTGTTGCAGTTGTTCAGCGAAGAGTTGCTCTCCAACGAGACATTGCCCAGCGAGGACATAGGCACTGATTTTGAAGTCTCTCACGGCTTTATCGAAGTATCTGAGGAAGACCTTTTTGATCGACGACCAGTGGCGATAATGGAGCTATTTGTGTTGTTGGCCAAACACGAACATATTCGTGGCATCAGGGCATCGACAATCCGGCTGGTTCGGGACAAGTTACATTTGATTGACGATCATTTCCGGGCTGATCCAGCAGCGCTACAGTATTTTTACGATCTGTTGTGCGAGCCCAGCGGAGTTTATACCCAACTGCAGCGCATGAATCGCTACGGCGTTTTGGCTGCCTTTATTCCTGCATTTGAGAATATCGCCGGCCGTATGCAGTTCGATCTGTTTCATGTGTATACCGTCGATCAACACATTCTTTTTGTGGTTCGTAATCTGCGCCGCTTCGCTTATGGGAAATACCATCAGGAATTTTCGCATTGCGCTGATATCTTCCAGCAGATTGATCACCCACAAATACTCTATCTGGCGGCGCTGTTTCACGACATTGCCAAGGGCAGGGATGGCGATCATTCCACGCTGGGTGCCGTAGATGCGCGCGAGTTTTGTAAGAATCTGCCGTTATCTGAAGAGCATCAGGAGCGGGTTGCCTGGCTGGTAGAGCAACACCTGGTAATGTCGCAAACCGCCCAGCGGCGCGACATCAGTGACCCGGAAACCATTCGGGTATTCAGCGAGCTGGTAGGCGATCAGACATGTCTGGATTATTTGTATCTGATGACCTGTGCGGATATTGCCGCCACCAGTCCAAAGCTGTGGAACAACTGGAAAGACAGTTTGCTGTGGGAATTATATTCCAACACTTCCAGCGCACTGGCTGACGGCAGCTCGAATCTGCTCGACCACAATCACATCATTGAGGAAACCCGCTCAACGGTTCACGACCTGTTGCAAGGCAAAGGCATCAGCAGTGACCGGATCGACCCTCTGTGGGATGGCATGTCACCCAATGTTTTTCTGCGCTTTTCCGAAGATCAGCTTGATTGGGCTGCGACCGAGGTTTTGACGGTGCCGGATGAAGCCTCTTTACTGGTTTCAGTGCGTGAAGTGGCAGACCAGGAAATATCTGAGCTGTTTGTTTATTCAAAAGACTACGATGGCCTGTTTGCTGCGGTAACTGTCGTGATTGATGAAATTGGTCTGGATGTTTTATCGGCGCGTATCATGAGCGCCAATCCGGATTATTGCTTTGATTTGTTCCAGTTGATGGACGGGCACCAACAGGCACTTAATGAGATTGATAGTGAGCGATTGCAGACGCGATTACGCGAAGTGTTGAATAAAATGACGGTGCCGGCGCCGATGGTGCGCAAAACGCCGCGGCGATTACGGCCATTCAAGAGTTCAGTGCGGGTCAGGTTTTCAGCAGCGCGTGGTGGCGACATGACGTTGATGGATGTGGAATGTACCGACCGCCCAGGGTTGTTGTCGCAAATGTCGGTGGCGATGCTGTCGCAGGGCGTGCGAATTCATGATGCCCGCATTGCCACGCTGGGTGATCGGGTGGAAGATACTTTTATCATCAGTGATCAGCACAATGCTCCCCTGAGTCGTGAAATGCGCAGCAAATTGCAACAAGCGCTGGTGGATACGTTAAATGGATAGTCCAAGTACTCTGAATCGCAAATTAATCGAACGGGCTTTCGAGTCACGTGCCTCCATCACTCCGAATTCCGCATCTGCAGATGTTAAGTCAGCGGTCGAGACCGCGCTCAGCGGCCTTGAGCAAGGAAGCTTGCGCGTAGCAGAACCCGCAGATGACGGTCAATGGTTAGTCAACGACTGGCTGAAAAAGGCCGTGTTGTTGTATTTCCGAATCACACAAAACCAGGTGATTGACGGCCCTGGCACGAGTTATTTTGACAAGGTGCCAATGCGTTGGGCGCCCGGCTCCGGCGATGATATTTCAAAATGTGGTGCACGTGTTGTGCCACCCGCCAGCGTCAGACGCGGCGCTTTTATCGGCCATGACGTAGTGTTGATGCCGTCCTACGTCAATATCGGCGCCTATGTGGGTGCCGGCACCATGGTCGACACCTGGGCGACGGTTGGTTCCTGTGCCCAAATTGGCAAGAACGTGCATCTGTCGGGTGGCGTTGGCATCGGTGGCGTGCTCGAACCGTTACAGGCCACACCGACCATTATTGAAGATGATTGCTTTATTGGCGCGCGTTCAGAAGTGGTAGAAGGCGTGATTATCGGCAAAGGCTCGGTGCTGTCGATGGGCGTTTTTATCAGTCAAAGCACCCGCATTTACGACCGTGAATCAGGCGAGGTTAGCTATGGCAAGGTGCCACCTGGTTCAGTGGTTGTGCCGGGAAGTTTGCCATCCAAAGACGGCAGCCATTCTTTGTACGCGGCGGTAATTGTAAAGCGGGTAGACGAACAGACTCGCTCGAAAACCAGTGTAAACGAGCTTTTACGCGCCGGTGTTGAGGCTGACAAATGATTACCGTTTATGGCATTAAACAATGTGACACCTGTCGCAAGGCACTCAAATGGCTGGAAGCGCAGGGCATCGAACACCAGTTTCATGATTTTCGTGTGGGCGGTCTCGAAAAGGCCTTGTTGCGAGGCTGGTTGAATTCAGCCTTTGCTGATCAGCTGGTCAATAAACGCAGCACCACCTGGCGCCAGTTAACTGATCAGCAGCGAGACATGCAAGGCGAGAAACAGTTGCAGCTATTGCTCGATCATCCAACCTTGATCAAACGTCCTGTATTCGTAGCCGATGGCATCGTGGCGGTTGGTTTCAAGCCTCAGGAATTGCTAGACCTTCTGTCATGAGTGCAACGCCCCAAAGTGAAACACTTGACCTGGCATGTGATCTGATCAATCGGGCTTCGGTAACGCCCGAGGACGGTGGTTGTCAGGCCATGCTGGCCGAGCGCATGGCCAAGCTGGGCTTTGAAGCTGAGTGGCTGATGTTTGGTGATGTCAGCAATGTCATCATCACCCATGGTGAGATGGGCAATTCCCCTGCACATATACGGCCACCTTCGTTGTGGTTTCTCGGTCACACCGACGTTGTCCCCAGTGGTCCGGAAGATGAGTGGACCACGCCGCCGTTTGAATCCAATATAAGAGATGGCAGGTTGTTTGGCCGCGGTGCGGTGGATATGAAGGGTGCTGTGGCGGCCATGGTTACGGCTGCAGAAGCTTTCGTCAAAGCCAACCCAGACCACCCCGGACAGATTGGTATATTACTCACCAGCGATGAAGAAGGTCCCGCATCGGATGGCATCACCCGGGTGGCTGATGTTCTTAGAGCGCGTGACGGCGCTCCCGCACACTGTCTGGTGGGCGAGCCCAGTTGCCATAGGCAATTGGGTGACACCGTGCGCATTGGCCGTCGTGGTTCGATGCATGCCCGCTTGAAAGTGTTCGGCGTGCAAGGTCATAGCGCATTTCCGGACAAGCTGAATAACCCGATTCATCAGCTGGCACCATTTCTGGAATCTCTGACCGCTCTGAAATGGGATGAAGGCGATGAAAACTTTCCGCCCACACACTGCCAGATAACCAATATTCATGCCGGTACCGGTGCTGAAAATGTGACGCCCGGCATGGCTGAGCTGTGGATCAACTTTCGCAATTCTCCGGCATCTCCCCCTGATGTCATCAAAAGCAAAGTCGAGAGTCTGCTCGCCAGTCACGGCATCGATAAAATCGATCTTAAGTGGCGGGTATCCGGCGAACCTTTCCGGTCTGTGCCCGGCGCACTGCGTGAAGCCACGCTCAAGGCAATACGTGCGGAACTGTCTGTAGAACCTGACATGAACACCGGTGGCGGCACCTCTGATGGTCGCTTTATTGCGCCGTTGGGAACTGAAGTGCTGGAGTTTGGCTTGATAAACGCGACTATTCACCAGATTGACGAAAATACAGAGATTGAGCACCTGGATAGTCTTAGCCGCGTATACCTGCATGTTTTGAACAATTTGTTCGGCTAAGCTGGCAGCTTCATATTTATTCCAATCACGGAAGTCAGCTTGTTCATTCCAATCCTAAAAATCAGGTTGATTTTGAGCAGTTTCAGCCGCATTTAATACCCATCTGAGTCCGCAATTCCGAACCCGAATTTTCGCATTGGAAATTTCAGTTTCAAATCTGGCAGTTTGAATTTGTGGGCTCCCAAATATACAGAGGGTATAAGCATGAGAATGGACAAACTGACGAGTAAATTCCAATTGGCTCTGGCGGATGCCCAGAGCCTGGCGGTTGGTCTGGACAATCAAATGATTGAGCCGGAACACGTGATGGTGGCGCTTTTGGACCAGCAGGGCGGATCTGTTCGTCATTTGCTGACCAAGGCCGGAGTAAAGGTAAATGCCTTGCGTTCACATCTTGGTGAGCGGCTGGATAGTTTGCCAAAAGTTTCCGGTGCGGCAGGTGAAGTCACCCTGTCCAACGCTACGGTCAAGATTATGACGGTCACCGACAAGCTGGCGCAAAGGCGCGACGATCAGTACATCGCCAGCGAGCTGTTTGTGCTGGCTGCGCTGGAAGTTAAAGGCGCGGTGGCTGATCTGCTAAAGCAGTCCGGCGCCAGTCAGGATGCAATTGAAGCTGCGGTCGATGACATGCGTGGCGGCGAGCAGGTGAATGATCCGAACGCTGAAGAATCGCGCCAGGCGCTGGAAAAGTACACCATCGATTTAACCGAGCGTGCCGAGCAATCAAAGCTCGACCCGGTGATTGGTCGTGATGAAGAAATACGCCGCTGTATTCAGGTTTTACAACGACGCACCAAGAACAATCCGGTATTGATCGGTGAGCCGGGCGTGGGTAAAACTGCGATCGCCGAAGGTCTGGCGCAACGTATCGTCAATCATGAAGTGCCCGAGGGAATGAAGCACAAGCGTGTGCTGTCTCTGGATATGGGTGCATTGATTGCCGGTGCCAAATTCCGGGGTGAGTTTGAAGAACGCCTGAAAGCCTTGCTGAATGATCTCGCCAAACAGGAAGGCAATGTCATTTTGTTTATCGATGAAATCCACATGATTGTAGGAGCCGGTAAAGCAGAAGGCTCGATGGATGCCGGCAATATGCTGAAACCTGCGCTGGCGCGTGGCGAGCTGCATTGCATCGGCGCAACTACGCTGGACGAATACCGTCAATATATGGAAAAGGATGCAGCCCTTGAGCGACGTTTCCAAAAAGTCTTCGTGGGCGAGCCATCAGTAGAAGACACCATCGCCATTTTACGTGGCCTGCAGGAGCGCTACGAAGTGCACCACGGTGTTGATATCACCGATCCTGCACTGGTCGCTGCAGCCACCTTGTCGCATCGTTATATCGCCGACCGACAGCTTCCGGACAAAGCCATCGACCTGATGG
>Ga0105053_10006767_pt1 | contig 15617 bp, 17 predicted proteins | sample BON01_FD_78093 | JGI IMG/M metagenome (GOLD analysis project Ga0105053, IMG submission 78093) | Freshwater microbial communities from Lake Bonney liftoff mats and glacier meltwater in Antarctica - BON-01 | ecosystem: Environmental > Aquatic > Freshwater > Ice > Glacier meltwater | place: Lake...
CAGTGCTAATGGTGATCACACGACATACAATAGTACTCACATACAAGCAGGTGAAACATTGGCCCTTAAGTCAGGGAAGGATACCAATTTAATTGGTGCTGTAGCGCAAGGCAACACTGTAAATATTCAGGTTGGTAACAATCTTAATATTCAAAGTTTGCAAGACACGGCTACCAGCCAAGCTAAGCAAAAAAACACTGGGGTTAGTGTGAGTATTCCTGTTGTAGGCTTCACAAATACTTTCGGTGCGATTAGCCAAAACAAACAAAATGCTAATAGTAACTATGCAAGTGTGTATGAGCAAAGCGCGATTAAAGCAGGTTCTGGCGGCTTTAACATTGCAGTCACTAATAATACTGATCTCAAAGGTGCAGTAATAGACAGTCAAGAGACGGCTGATAACAATCTACTGACCACAGGCACACTTACCACCAGTGACATCCAAAACCATATGAATGCTAAAGCGATTTCAAGTGGCACCTCATATAATACCAATATGATCACGAGTAAATATCAAGCGGCTAAAGGTTTAGCAGGTAATGAGATCAATAATGGCAGAGCAGAAATTAATGATGACAGCACTACATTAAGCGCCATTGCACTCGCCAGTATTGTCATTACTAATCAAGCAGAACAAATGCAACTCACAGGGGAAACCGCAGCAGGCACTATCGCTACACTTAACCGAGATACTACAAAGACTAATCGGGTATTAGAAAAGCCTGATTTAGGCGCTATGCAAGTACTGGTGCAGCAACAGCAGGCGGATAAGCAGTTACTGGTAACAACAATCACTACTTTTACAGATGAGTCCTTTAAAAAAACATTTCTAACTAAATCGGAAATGTATGAAGTGATGCGAGATAAAAAAGGTAAAGTAATACACGGTGATGATGGCAAGCCTGTTATGCGACTACTGGACGAAGCTGAAAAGCTTAATCTAAAAGCCAATGGAGACAATCAACAACTTAATGTGTTTACCAACGGTATATTTAATAACGAAACCTCAGCAGCTAATTACACAGTACAAATGACAGAAGCACCAGAAGGTGAAAAGGTTTATCTTGTCTACTTTCCAGAGGCCAATAACTTTCTTTCTGAGCTACTAATAGCGGCTTATCAAGAGAACTTAGAAGGGACTACTTTAGGGTTGAGTAATGCAACGCAGGAAATTTTGATGCTATCGCAAACTTATGGCCAAGACGGCCTTAGCTTAACAGGCCATAGTCGGGGAGCAATGACCATCGGCAATGCATTAGAGGCTTTATTAGAAATAGAACACCATCAAAATATATTAAGTAATACCAGCATAAAGCTCGTTGGACCAGCCTACTCGGCACAAGATGCAGCTAACGCATTAAATACCTTAAATGGTAGCACTCAAGCATCGGTTCAATTACAAACCCATATGAATGATTTTGTCGGCAGATTGATTGGAGGTAACCCTGCAACGTATGGGAATAAACCTGCTGGAAGTAGTTTAATTAAAGAATGGATTCATATGTTTGGTGAAGCGCCGACTGTGCATAGTTGTTATGGAAATGGTGATCCTGGAGGTTTATGCGGAAATAAATATGGTGAACCATTTACTGAAAACATTCCTGCTAATAACAATGTGACTGAGGTGGAAAAATGAGTAGATACATATTGCTAATTCTTTTATTGCTACTGAATGGATGTGGGTATTACAGCATCCGTAACATCGATAAGCCTCCACCACAATTACATGAAATTTGGAAAAAGCAGGGAGCAGCTTTCTTAGAAATTAGAAAGTCGTTATTAGAATGTGGTCAAGTGTCATTGGGTGGGGCCAGCAGCGAAATATATGAAAAAATAGGCATTATTGAACGTAAAGATCAAATTAATTATGGTTTTTTAGTCGACAGATGCATGATGAATGCTGGCTTTGTTCAGCAAAATATAAGCTGGACGCTTAAAGACGCATGTGCTGATACGCGGTATCTTGACTACCCCGCGTGTCAGCCTGAGGCTGCAATTCCCAAACTGAGCATTGAAAGGAGGCTCAACAGTTGGTATTGCAAAACAAGAAGAGATTATGATTACTGCCTAAAACATGCCCTTGCTCCTCAACTGTGTAGCCCAGAAAAAACTAAAACGCCGCCACGTGAATGCCTCACCGATAAAGAAGAGCAGTTGCGTGGAGCTAAATCTAATCAATCAACACAGCAAACAAAATTTGCACAACCTACAAATACCTACACCATGGGTGACAGAAACAATGAGCAAGCAATGCAATGGCAACGTGATATTCAAAACCAAAACAATCGTCGCATGAACGAAATGCTAAAAAATCTTCAATAAAAATAAAACGCTAACCACTTTTAACGCAAAGGAGTTGCTTAAAATGAAAAAAGTTTACTTATGCTTCACCTTGTTACTCACGGCCTGCGTCACCACAAGCGGTACTTATAATGTCTACGCAGTTGATAACACATCAAGGGGTCAGGCAACTTGATTTAACATTAAAAGCTCCCCCCTTGCTTCACTACTTTTACACGTGTTGACAAATATCAAGCTGGCTGACCCCTTGAACTGCTGCTTCTGGTGAAAGTGAAGGGGTGCGTGGAGATGGCACTAAGATCGGTGGAACGCGCGTGGACTTAGATAAGCTGTGCGGACTTGCGAATGAACGATGCAAAACAAATACTGACGGTAGCTTAGCGTTAAATGATGAAGGTCAAGTGCAATGGGATATGGAAAAGAATAAAAATATGACTCTTGCCAAATTCCTAAATACTGATCAAGGCAAGGAAGCTGCTGGTGCAACGGGCGGTATACAAGGCTGGAAAGGCACCCTATTTGGCAAACCTTATGCAGCAGGTAGTTGGCAAGACAAACTCATCGAAGCATTCGGTGGAACGCATGATCTGATTGGAGGCAAACTGAGTGGTTTGTATGATGAGCAGGGTAATATCAAACAAGGCATGTCGGATGCAGAGCGTAAAATTTACGATAATTTAATTACTACCACAGCCATTTTGCCGTCCGCACCATTTGCTGCCGCTGAATTTATATCGCCAGCGGTGTGGCAAGCAATCTCTGTTTTATTGAAAGGCGCCCAATGAGTAGGGGAATAGAATTTTTAATAATATTATGTTTCATCATCACGCTATCGGCGTGCTGTACGCTTGAGTGTGTTGGACCAGTAGATAGAAACATCAAACCTTACCTACATTATTGGGAAAAATCAGGGGTAAGGGCAGAGCAGAGGCTTGCCGACGGAACTAGATGTGGTGGTGGTTACAAGGAACCAAATATGCCTTCATTTAGCAAAGAGGCAATCTCTGTGGCTAGATTAGCTGGAGGAAAAGATGACAATCAAGCATATTCTCAACTCTTTCATGATTGGGAACGTTGTATGCTCAAGAAAGGTTACCGCTATACAGGTAATTGTGATGCTGAAACTCCTGCATGTGATGCGCTATAAACGCATATAAAAGAGACATCTTTATTTTAATGAGATGCATTGATTAATGAAATAATCAAAGGGGTCAGACTCCATTGATGTTCATCCTTTCTTAGATTATACTCATTGACTGTCCGTTTTTGAGGAAATCTACATGGCCCGTTTAGCTCGTTTTATTATTGCGGATCAGCCGCAGCATATTATTGTGCGAGGGAATAATCGTGATCCGATTTTCTTTGAGGATGCTGATTATGAGTTTTATATAGAAAAGCTGAGGCAAGCGTGTCTAAAGCATGCGTGTGAACTTCATGCTTATGTGCTGATGACAAACCATGTTCATTTATTAGTTACCCCTCAGACAGAGTACGGTTTAGGGAAAATGATGCAAATGATAGGTCGGTATTATGTGCGTTATTTTAACGATACGTATAATCGGACTGGCACACTCTGGGAAGGACGTTATAAAGCGACATTAGTTGATTCTGAACGTTATCTGTTAACTTGCTACCGTTATATTGAGCTTAACCCTGTTCGGGCGCCCGATATGGTTGAATACCCTGCTGAATATCCGTGGTCAAGCTATCGATATAACGCCCTTGGACAAGAAAATAAAGGGGTGACGCCACATGCGGAATACCTAAAATTAGGCGTAACAACAGATGAACGACAGCAAGCTTATCGTGATTTATTTAATACACATTTAACAGATAAAACACTGGCTGAAATACAAGAGTCAACTAATAAGGCATGGGTGCTTGGCAGTGTTTATTTTAAAGAAAAAATTGAACAGCACGTAAATCGACGCTCTAGCCCTTTACCGAAAGGAGGTGATAGAAAGTCAGTCGTATATCGGGATGCAGCGCCAAAAATAGACAAAGAAGAAGGTTAACCGTAATGGCATTTAAATCAATGGAGTCCGACCCCTTTGATTGTTCAAGTCGGTAAGCCTTATATTCTAATCTTGACCTAATCTTGTATCAGTTTATAGTATCAGCGGTCACGGTCGACTTAACTTTAACGACAAAAACACGAAAAATAGATCAGCTTGGAGATTCACTTGTTTATTATGAATATTAGAAAATTATTACTATTATCTGTGTTACTAGGCTTTCAAATGATACAGACTGCGCAAGCTGAACAGGCATTACATGGTGTTTTACCTGAAATGATAGCTATTCCAGCAGGTCAATTTGAAATGGGTTGTGTCAGCGGTATTTCTTGTAAAGATCGAGAAGAACCTGTCCACACGGTGACGATCAAGGCTTTCGAACTGGCTAAAACTGAAGTGACTGCGACGCTCTGGGCGGCATGTGTTAAGGCTAAGGGTTGTGATTATGTACCAGAAGATAATGGTTTTACTGATTCTAATATACCCGTCAGATATGTTTCTTGGGATGATGTGAAAGTCTTTTTGAGTTGGTTGAATACGGAAACAAACAGCAATTATCGTCTTCCGACCGAAGCAGAATGGGAATATGCCGCTCGTGCTGGTACGAAGACACCCTTCAGTACTGGGAACTGTATATCGGATCAACAAGCTAACTCTGAAGCCAATACTTTTAAAGATGGCGGTTGCAATCAAAAGGGTGAAAATCGTAAGAAAGTACTTCCTGTCGCAAGTTTTCCGCCAAACCCCTTCGGTTTATATGATATGCATGGCAACGTCTGGGAGTGGGTTGAAGACTGCTGGCATGAATACTATGATGATGCGCCGACAGATGGTAGTGCTTGGCTTGGTACAGCTGGAAACTGTCAATATCATGTTATGAGAGGTGGCGCTTGGCATGGAATGGTCAGTTATATGCGCTCGGCTTACCGCTTTAGATATCCACAACAAACGCGTACCGGTGGTCTTGGTTTTCGTCTAGCGCGATCTTTACCATAAAGAATAAGTTATGACGTTTATGAGGCGTTGAAAGGTGTGTCGTCATAAGGAGGACGATAGATCTCAACCAATGAGGTCAGATACTGTCTTGAAAATCAAGTCTAAATGCCATTAATTTGGTTATTAACATCAAATGGCCTCCCAGATTTTAAAACACCATAAGTAAGCACTAATAGTTTTCGCATCACCGCTACTGAATCAATGGGGTCAGACTCCATTGATATTTACACATTAAGCACCGGCTGAAATACCAGAGTCAACTAATAAGACATGAGTGCTTGGCAGTGTTTATTTTAAAGAAACAATTAAGCAGCACGTAAATCGACAAAAAGAAGATTGACTGTAATATAATGCTAAATCAATGGAGTCTGACCCCTTTGATTTTCCCCTTTGATTTTTGATTATTCAAATTCCATCATACGGAATAGCGTACTGGCATTCAGTTTTGCTAACTCATTATATGTATGTAGATGCGAATAGGCAGACTGATCGATGTTGTAGACATCATTTAACCCTCCTCCCTCATCCAATATCTTTTGAACTTCACTCCGCATATAAGCCACATAATCACGAGTATATTTAGTCACTTCAGCCATATTAGTTGGGCCACCATGACCTGGCACAACAATTTCGGCTCCGAGTGCAGCAAATTTATCCCAAGTCTTTAACCAGCCGGCAGTATCTGTATGCTCAAAAATCGGTAGCATGCGTTCATGAAAAGCCATATCTCCTGCGATAACGAGCTTTTTATCGGGTAACCAAACGACGATATCACCAGGTCCATGTGCAGGACCTAAGTAAAGTAATTCAATACGTTGTCCACCCAACTCAAGTATCAGTTGTTCATCAAACGTTTGATCAGGGAAGGCCACCTGCGTCTTCCACGCTTTATCTCGTGCGTAAGATTTCATCCGTTCCAGTGAACGAGACGCTTCTTGACGAATAGCGGCATCAGCATCTTTATGTGCAATGATAGGGACGCCCTGTTCTTTCCAATAATTGGAGCCTAATGAGGCATGACCTTGCTCATTTTCGAGCACTACATATCTTACTGGTTGCGAAGTAATTTTTTTGATCTCATCGTGAAGTGAACTGGCTAGCAGATAATTATCTCCTGCATTGATTACCACCACACCTTCACTTGTAACAATGAATGAGAGATTATTGTTATGTCCAGAATTGGCATAACTTGGTGGAGCTGTTGCGCCGATTGCAGACCATACGCCTTCTGCTACACGTATTGGTTTGCTATAGAGAAATGAATCTAGCTCTTTATCAGGAACATTAATGGCTAGACCGGCTTTTTTCCACTCAAAAAATCCGTCAGCATAATTCATTACGTTGCTGTACCCCATCTGCATCAGTGTCTTGGCGGCAAAAGGACTAAGAATATTTTCTCCACAATACACGATGATAGGGGTATCTTTACTTACTGCATATTGATCGATACGAGATTCGAGCCAACTCCGAGGGATTACAGTATTCAAAGCAGTGTCAATCGTACCTCCCTGCAGCATAATCTCCTCTTCAGCTCGGACATCGATTAGCAGAGTCATGGGGTCTTTCTTGAGTTGCTCCTGCAATTGCTGAGTATTAATGTTGTTAATTTGCTTTTTTATTGACGCCAACAACTCAGTCCCGGTAAGCAATTGATCATCCGCGGCTATGCTTAAGTGAGAAATGCTCAGTAACATAATTACTGTAATAATTCTTATCATCATGTTTTTATGTGATGTCCTTTTAAACTTTTCATACATTGATTATTCCCTCAACCAGTAAAGCAGACATTATTAAACCACTCCGTTTTCGTCCGCCTTTGGGTGTTTTTTTTCCATCTTATCAGATTCCACATGATCTATTACCTTGATGTTAGGATGGTAGTAATAGCGATCATTCGTTTCGCCCCCGTTCACAGCTAAGTTTAGGAGCGCTAGCTAGTAATTTTGTTCTTGTGAAGGGATTGTTAGGCTATTTGCCATATTCTAACGAGGCCATGTTGATACCAGTTGATACTAGTGTTACACCTGCGGCCTTATTGATGACAGCGACAACCCATGACTTTAGCTTCTGTTCGGCTAATTTCTTACCCAACCGACTGAATATGTTATAGATCAAAATGTCGGCTAAAAAATATAAAACAATATAAATAGTGATTATATAAACCAGGCAGGCTCAGAAAGCGAAAGTCGGCTGATTCAGAATGCCTTACAACGGGGTCAGTTAACAGGATCGAGCTACTTTATTGAGGCGGTTGAACAACGTTTAAGGAAAAGAATAGTGGATCGTGGGCCGGTAAGTCCGAGAAGAGAGAAATGAAATGTGGTTTAAAAATAAATCTGTCCCCTTTTATCCTTTTTCACAATAGTTCTGTGGGCTGTTTGAGTCCATATTAGTTTTCAGCGCTTTCTGCTTTTACAAAGTCACCGATATCTGCATTGTTCATGGCAGTTTGCAGGTCCTTGCTGGAAAGAGCTAGCGCATAACCCAGTACACCACTACCAATGATGACTGTGTCGTAATCAATCACACTTTTATCAAGTAAGACCCGAACGGTTTCCGGCAAGGCTATAGGAGGGACGGCACCGACCACGTAGCCAGTAGTCTCATTGACTTCATCAAATTCAGCCATGCGAAGTTTTCGTTCATCAAGATGTTTACGTAATACGCCCCAGTCAGCACGTCCACCACCAGCAACACCAAGTAAAACAAAGGTTCCGGAGCCAGTTTTGAATAAAAGGCTACGTACAACTGATGATGGATCGCGGCCTTCAGTGGTGAGTAATTCTTCTAGATTACGGATCGGCTTTTTGTCTTCAGATAACGGAATTTGGATCACATCGAATGTAATAGTGAGCTGGTTAAGTAACTGAGTGACGGGCGAATCAATATTGTGGCTCATTTAAAGCTCCTGAAAGGGTTTGTGTCCCGGTAATTGAGTAGCTGATCATTATTTCATTATTGAATATTTGCAACTTAATATTTCTATAAAACCCAATAAGTTGGAAAATAGACTTCGTCCATACGACGCTATACTTAATGATCTGATTTCTTGAGGCATAAACTAAGCCACCACCGTTAGGTATAGATGATTTGATATATTATGGTACTAGGGCTGGAATTGAACTGTCACGCCATACTACGACGATTTTCTGGTTATGTTCTCTCGCTTTGTTAATGTAAACTGGATGTGTCGATATTTAAGGATAAAAAATTCAATATGGATTTTATTAAAGCTACTTTGCGACGCTATCGTCATTTGATGATCTGGATGTTCAGCCTAATTATATTCTACACGATGATTGGGTTTTATCTTTTACCGTGGCGGGTAGAAAAACAGCTCGTCAATACACTACAGCAACGGCTCGGTATTCAGGTTTCTGTACAAAAAATAGCATTTAATCCCTATACCTTTGAGTTGATAGTCGATGACCTGCAATTAAATGATGCGAACGATAAGCTATTGGCTGGCTGGGACAAGCTCTATGTCAATGTTCAGCCCTCACAACTGATCAAACTTAATCTCGCTATTGAGGAAATTAGCATAACATCACCAAAATTGCATTTTCGACGTTACAGTGCAACAGATAACTCCTTAACGCGATTAGCAGAACGTTGGAATCAAACAGCAATCGATGATCAACAACAAATGCCAGAAAAATCAGGTGATAGCAAGGCAAAAGAGCCTCTCATAATCTTTACAATCAGTAATTTCAATTACACAAAAGGCGAGCTACATTATCGTGATGATGTACCGACAGATGCTTTTGAGACCGTTCTTAGCCCGATCAATATTCATTTTGTGGATTTTTCTACTCAGGCGGGACAAACTGCCACCAATGACTTGGCCATTGATTTAGAAAATAAGGCCGAGCTAAGATTAAATGGCAATTTTGTGTTGTCTCCCTTACATTTAGATGGTCGCGTTAGTTTAGAAATGCCATATCGTTACTTAAAGACCACGTTACCATTTGAAGTTAATAATGGCCGACTCAATTTAAACTTGGCGTATATCATTGATATAAATGGTTCTGAGGCTGATATCAAGCTCAATAAAATGGATCTGGAGCTGGCTGACTTTAGCATTAATCAGCTCGGAGAGCCGGTAACCATTTTAAATGCTAGTAGGATAAAGATCAGTAACGGTCATTTCGCTTATCCCGATAATTAGCTAATCCTAGGTAGCGTATTACTTGATGGCTTCAAGATCTTGGCAACGCAAAACAAGCAAGGTGGACTCAATTGGGTTCAAATGTTTGCAACACCGGCAAAAGAGCAAAAAACTCAACAAGTAGAAGCCGACAACTCTAAATCTTTAAGGCTTGATATCGGCAACATTGCAATCGCCAACACCCGCCTTGAGCTTGAAGATCAAGTACCTGAAATGCCCATTCATTTGACGGTAAATCTCGCGGCTAACCTACAAAACTTTAGTCTTTTAGCTGATAATCATATGCCGTTTACGTCAAATATAAACTTAGAATCGGGCGGAAAAATTGATCTTCAAGGAGATGTACAAGTCTTCCCAAGCTTAGCCCTGAACTCAACAGTTATCATTAGTGCCTGTGCAACCTTATTTAAGTCAATATGCGTTCATTGAGCTTATCAATGGCAGTATTGACTCAACCGCCAAAATAACGATTGATCAGCAAGAACCATTAGCCCTCGAGGGTAATCTGGCCTTGATAGCATTGCAACTAGATAACCAAAAGCGTAATGAAAAATTGCTGAGCCTAGATAAGTTAGCATTCAATAGCATTAACTTTTCGCTGGCAAAACAATCGCTAGAGATATCAGAAGTGAATGTCGATAAACTCTATAGTCGCATTTTGGTAAGCCAAACAGGCGAAACTAATATTGGATTACTGATCAAAAAACAAGCAGAAACAGCGATAAAACAGCAAGGCATTCCTCCAGCGGAACAATCTCCAGCTTATGATTTCACTATTGGAAAAGTTAAGCTAAACGATGCAAGCTCGCAGTACACAGATGAAAATTTACCGATTGTATTCCATGCCAATATGCACAAACTCAATGGTGAAATCAGTGGTTTTTCAACGCGCTCACAACAACCCGTGAACATCGCTTTGGAAGGTCAAGTGGATGAATTTGGTTTAGTCGAAATTAACGGATCGCTGAATCCGCTGAATGTCACAGATCAAACCAGTATTAATCTAGCATTTACCAATTTAGATTTGCCAAGTGTTAGCCCCTACACCATTAAGTTTGCTGGGAGAGAAATTGCTGAAGGGCGCGGTGATATTGAGTTGACTTATGACGTTATCAACAATGAATTAAATATCACTAATAAGGTGGTTATTAGAGATATCCGCTTAGGGGAAAGAGTTGAATCGCCCGATGCACTTGATTTGCCATTGGATCTCGCGATTGCGTTATTGAAAAATAGTGATGGCGTCATCGAGCTTAGCATTCCGGTTAAAGGTAATGTTAATGATCCACAATTTAGTATGGGCCCAGTAATTCGTGGGGCGATTGCCAATGCTCTTGGTAATATTGTCACGGCACCATTCCGTTTTTTAGCCAGTCTTCTTGGCAGTAGTGACGAGTCTATAAAGGATGTTCGTTTCCGTGCTGGCCGAAGTGATCTCACTCCACCCGAACAAGAAAAATTATTCAAATTAGCAGAGGCATTACAACAAAGACCTCAATTGGCTTTGATAATACCTGCACCTTTTGATCAAGCAACTGATCGTCAAACACTAAAAGTGAAGGCTGTCGAACGTCGTATTGAAACCAATCTGAAACAGACAGATCCCAAACAACAACTCATGGCCAGAAATCAGATCGTTTTGGAACGTTTATATACGGAAGCGGCATTAAGTCCAGATGTTCAGGCTATAAAACAAGCATTGATTGAGACCAGTAAAACACCAGAGAATATTTATGGTGAGCTGGATGTGCTGGTTTACAATGCAACATTGAAAGCACATTTGATAGAAGCTGAATCAATCACCGATTCAGACCTGAACAATCTTGCCTTAGCTCGCCAGAATAGTGTTATTTTTTTTATTAAAGGGCATAGTGCACTCAAAGAAAATCAACTTCGAACCAGTGAGCTTGTCACCAAAAAATCCGATAATGGTTGGCTAAACATGTCCTTTAAGCTTGACGCACTTTGATTGCACGTTGTTTGAATAGTGAAGTTTACTTGCCCTTCGATTGTAATAAAATCGAGGTGACGTGGTACCTACATTACAAGAGAAATTTTATTCTACTTATGGCTTAAAATGGAGCAGATATTTTGATCCACTTTCTCTTCTAAGTAGAGGAAAGAAGGACAATGATTTCACTAATCTGCTTATATTGGAGTTAGTATTGAACTTAAGTGATTTTATCGAGTCATTATTTAATGATATAACCCGCCCAGCAATATGTATTATTGCTATGATAAACTTTATAAAAGTAGAGAATTTATGTGTTCCAGTGCATCAACCCCAGAAAAAACTAATGCTGAAAAGAGGTTTGTGCCTTGCAGGGGCTGCTTAGCTGATTGTATATATATTGTTAAATGCGAAGGAAAACCTTGGCGAATGACCGAATCAACAATATTAGAAGCATTCACAGCACTTCATCAGACTCGTTGATGCTACCGAGATTAGTCCTTTCTCATTGACCTAAATTAATTAGTGAAGCCCAATAATGACCGATGAAACAAACAAGTTAGCCTGGATAACGGGTGGTGGGTCAGGCATAGGGAAAGCCTTAGCTATAGGCTTATCAACGCTAGGTTGGCATGTCATTATATCGGGTAGAACACAGTTGAAACTCCAGTTGCTGTCCAATGAATACGCATCAATTGACTATCTAACACTCGATGTTACCGATAAAGTGGCGAATCAGACGGTATTTAATACAATCTTGAATCAATGGGGATGCCCATCATTAGTCATTCTTAATGCTGGTGATTACACGCCGATGCCTGCTGGAAATTTTGACTTAGAGTTAATTCATAAACTAAACTCGGTCAATTACCTCGGCGTAATAAATGGTCTGGCGAGTGCATTGCCATCCATGAAAGCCCTGCATAAAGGACAAGTTTTAATTATGTCGAGTGTGGCTGGTTATCGTGGTTTGCCTGATGCAGCGCCATATGGTGCTACAAAAGCAGCACTGATAAACTTTGCTGAATCTTTACATGTGCCGCTTAAAAAAGACGGTGTATTACTACGAATAGTTAATCCTGGTTTTGTTTCTACTACGTTAACCGAGCAAAATGGCTTTAAGATGCCTGCACAAATAACAGCTGAAAAGGCTGCTGAGAAAATTATCAATGCCTTAGATAATGACAATTTCGAGATCACTTTTCCAAAGCGTTTTACTTACATCTTGAAGTTATTGCGTTGTTTACCCTACAGCTGGTATTTCTACCTCGTCACAAAATTAACAGGGAAATAGGCCGCGATGACAAACCATCAACTAGCTTTAAATGAATATGTGTCTTTATATGAAAATCTGAATGAGGAAGATCTTGTTCAATTAGAACGTTTTTTTACATCAAACGCACACTTCAAAGACCCTTTTAATGAAGTCTACGGTTTAGACAAAATTCGTCATATTTTTGAGCATATGTTCAATACTCTCGACAGCCCAGTCTTCCGTGTTGATGAATCGGTGTTAAGCAATGATATTGCTTATATTAAATGGCAATTTAATGCGCAACTGAAAAGCAAGCACATTATCCTAGTCGGTTTAAGCAGAGTCGTCTTTAATGAGCAAGGCTTAGTATCAGAACATATTGACTATTGGGATGCTAGCGAACAAGTTTATATGAAGTTGCCGATCCTTGGCGCCTTTTTAAGGTTTATTCAACGTCAAGCAAGCGCGCATTAAAGCGACCAGTTAAGTAATGCTGTTCTAACAGTTTCTGATAATGGTTTTTCGGCCAGCCAAAGTCCTACATAGTAGTTAGCAAAGTCTAAGTTGGCATTTTGATAGCGTAATTGATCATTAAAATAGAGTGATAAACCAGTGTCTGGTTTGACATCAAGCCTAAATCTATCGCCTTCTTTAACATCTTGATAAAAACCATGAAGCTCGTCGACAGAGGCTTGAAATCGTTGGCGAATATTCGTTGAATGTTGGCGTGTCAATGCAACGTCTGCTGCTTCGATTAATTGCTCTCTCTTTACGTCGACCCGATAACGTATTTCTAGTGATATCGGCATGTCTTTTTGGAGTACATCACTTGGCTTAGCATCGGCCTTGGCATAAAGCCCAGCATCATAAACGGAGACAAACACCATCCATTTTGCCGTCGCGGTGGCTTTTAGCTCAATACCATCTCTCGTAGGTTGGAAGTCAGGATGAGAGAAGGGGGTCGCATGTGCCAACGACATCAATAAAACAGATATAAAAAAGAGTACTAAACGCATGTTTATTTATCCTATTTTTGAAACACCAAGGTGACCTCACCGAGGTAAATACCAAACTTGGTCATTTTTGCTTTGTTAATCATCACGCCGTCTGGTTGCAAAAACATCCAATCATCGAACTGTACTTTGACGGTGCCATCTTTGTAAGGCAGATCCATGGTGTAAGACCAATTCAGGGCATTGCCAAAAGTCTTGCCCGTCGCCACACCCACAACATCTGCAGCACGACCTTCATAAGTATGCTCATCGATTTTCGTAATCGTCCACACACGACGATCTCGTTTCCCATCAGCATATAGAAAATTTTCTTCTAAGATTAATTTGTCACCATCCATTGTGCCTGTAATATTAACAGTGAACTGTTTTTCAACTTGACCATTACGACCCTGAAAGATACCCCAAGCTCGCGTTTGGCCAACAAAATAATCCTCTATAACAAAGCGAGGTGTGGTATCACGGTAGCTCTCGACTGACATACTGCTGCACCCAGATAAGAAAATAAGTAATAGTAGGAAGTATTTTTTCATTAGAAGTTCCTTAATCAAGTTGTTGACGGAGCACTTGATGTTGTTTTCGATCTAGAGGAAATCCCCACATCGACCATGCTGCCATTAGTTTAAACGGAATAGGCATGAAGCCATATAGTAATGAAAGGGCCAGTGTATTATTACCTGTAGCTGCATGCGTGGTATCAAATCCCAAAAAGGCCAACAGGGGAAAGGCAATGCCAACGGCTAATGCCAGCGATAATTTAGTTATCATGCCCCAAATGCCAAAGAACAGTCCACTGCGTTGACCGCCACCTTTAGCCTTATCAATATCAATGACATCAGCTTGAATTGATGCTGGCAAGGCCATATCTATTCCTAAACTAAGACCTGATAAAATACAGATCACTAAAAAGGCGGTAACGTCGCCTTCACCTAGGAAGGGCACCCACATAAAAATACCGACCGCCCACAGCATCGATATACTCCAGATTCGGTGCTTACTGAAACGTTTAGATAATGTAATGCCTATGGGTAAACCAATGAGTCCACTCAAGAAATAAGCAGATAGCAACATACCAAATTGATCGGGTGCCACTAAGACATAACTGACAAATAGTAAAAATAAGGTCGCTGGCAATCCATTCGCTATTCCGTTCATTAAGTAGGCAAACAATAATCGCTTAAATAAGTGGTTTTCATTCAATAGCGATAAACCTGCGAGAAAGCTAATGGGGCGAGAAGGTGAATGTTCTTCTTTAACATTGAACAAACAGAGCATAATAGTGACCGGTAGTATCACCACTAAAAATTGTGCGAGTAATTTCAATGCTTCACCGGGTTGGTCACTGGTTAAACCCATAGCGAGTGGCAGCCCGGCAGCGAACAATGTACCAATCAGAACGCATGTTTCTCTACTTGCAGTAATAACACTACGTTGATCATAATCTGTCGATAATTCAGCCCCCCAAGCGGTGTAGGGCAAGGTTAATAAACTCCATGCTAAATAGACCAGAAGACTCCACAACAATAACCACCACATGCCGGCATCCACGGGCGGTATAAATAACGCCCAAATAGCCACTAACAATAAAGGCGAGGCTATAGCGACTAACCATTTTCGTGGTGATTTAATGGGCAACCAATCCGATAATAAACCAATCAAAGGATCTGAAATGACATCAGTAATCCGAGAAATCAATAGGATACTGCCAACAAGGGTAAGGCCCAAGCCAAGTTGATCAGCATAAAACGTGGGTAGATAGATATAAAGTGGTAAGCCTAATGCTGCCAAAGGCAATGCAGGCAAGCCATAAAACCAATAATACAGCTTCTTAGTTAGCATTTAGAGCGGTTTTGACATTAGATACTGATAAACACCCGTGTGTTTTACACGGAAACCCGCTTCACAATAAGACAAATAATAG
>Ga0105053_10006769_pt1 | contig 15617 bp, 11 predicted proteins | sample BON01_FD_78093 | JGI IMG/M metagenome (GOLD analysis project Ga0105053, IMG submission 78093) | Freshwater microbial communities from Lake Bonney liftoff mats and glacier meltwater in Antarctica - BON-01 | ecosystem: Environmental > Aquatic > Freshwater > Ice > Glacier meltwater | place: Lake...
CTCATCTTTCTTACTGATCCCTCCACCATTTCCAAACACAAACAGAGGCGGAGCTGAAGGAGATGATCCAACGGGCGGACGCGGACCAAGACGGCGAGGTATCTTTCGAGGACTTTTACAACATCATGACTCGACGAACATTCACTTAAGTCAAAGTTTGAGAAGAAAAGATAGGAAGAAAAGGAGGGGGTAGAAGCTAGCTAACCTCAGCCATATGAAGAAAAGAATAAGGAGAAGAAGAAGAAATGGTAGATGAAGAAAGCAAAGCCGCGCAATCGGAGGAGTGTCGCTTTTGAGCTATTAGGAAGACTGTAATGTAGGGTAGGGGCATTTGTAAGAAAACAACAACAACGAAAGAACGATCAAAAGCAAGAAAGCAAGCAACGGGAGATAATAGAGAAGCGAATGCAAGCGTGTTAGAGTATTTTTTCCCACCCAATGATTTGTTTCTTTTCCCCCCGTGCTGAACAAGGTCCTGTGTGAGCTTTCTCTCTCTAATGTGGCCGCTTCCCCCCAAAGCCGCTGTGCCTGTCCTTGCTTCCATCACCTCCTTACGCCCATCGCACACGCCTCCTTTCTATACGAGACGCGGCGCTAGACTGAGGTAGTAGTGACGGTAAAACAAGAACAAGGCACAAGGGAATGCTGCTGCTGCTGCTGCTGCTCCTCCTTTCTAAATGTGGCTTTCTCTTTCTGGCCGTCCAATCAATGACATGACAAATCAAAAGTGTGGGTAGCTCGCACATCCAGACACAACCTCCAAGAACTGACTTCCGTTCGAAATACGCACAATACACGCACGCACACACACACAGGCAGAACAAACACACACACAATAACATAGACACACACGAACACGCACGAAGACACATAACTGCTTACTTCCACACGCCGTGTCCAAAGCGCGAAGCTCCCTCCACGCAATTTCTTCCTCCCTCCCTCTCTTTTCTATCTCCCTCTCTCCTGCCTTCCAAAATACTGTTGCAAACGAAAAAGGGCACCTCTTCCAACCACCTCGCAATGACAAATGAATGAGCCGTGAAAGTACTCACGCACCCCACCCACCTCCCACCACCCACACACACATCACACAAAGGAAGGGGCAAACAGTCTCCTAGTATTGTTCTAGCTGCTGCTGCTGCTGCTTACATGTAGGCCTTCGCCTCCTTGATGAGGTTGTCGGCAGTCATGCCCAACACCTTCATAACGGTGGGGCCCGGGGCCGAGAACCCGAAGCGGTCCACACCGATGACCTTCCCGTCCAAGCCCACGTACTTGTACCACAAGCCCGTCACGCCGGCCTCCATGGCGATACGCTTACGGCAGGCCATGGGGAGGATGGACTCCTTGTAGGCGGCCGACTGACGCTCGAAGATCTCCATGCAGGGCATAGACACGACACGGATGCCCTCGCCCAAAGCAGCGGCGGCCTCAACGGCGTGCTGCACCTCGGAACCGGAAGCCATGATGATGGCCTTTAGGGGCCCAGACTCCTTCTTGACGATGTAGGCGCCCTTGAGCACACCGGCGCGCTTCTCGGCAGGGGTGCCGGGGAGCTGCTTCACGTTCTGGCGGGTCAGGATGAGCGCAGTGGGGCCGTCCTTGCGCACGATGGAAGAGACAAAGGCCGCGGCGGTCTCCTCAGAGTCGGCGGGGCGGATCACGTCCAAGTTGGGGAAGACACGGAGGCCGGAGACGGTCTCTACCGGCTGGTGGGTAGGTCCATCCTCACCGACACCGATGGAGTCGTGCGTCCAAATGTACCCGATGGGGAGCTCGGAGAGGGCGGCCACACGGACGGGCGCGCGCATGTAGTCAGCGAAGACCAGGAAGGTTGCGCCGGACACACGGTGCAGGCCGAAGTAGGCGAAGCCGTTGAGGATGGAGCCCATGGCGTGCTCGCGGATGCCGTAGAGGATGTTACGGCCGGTGTAGGTCTTGCCCTCGCCGTTGCCGAAGTCGCCGCCGTTCTTGATGTAGTTCTTGGTGGACCCGAAGAGATCAGCCGAGCCGGACAGGTAGTTGGGCACGGCGGCGGCCACAGGCTGGAGGACGACAGCTCCGGCCTCGCGGGTGGCGATGTCCTTGGAGGCGTCGAACTCGGGGATGGCCTTCATGAGCTCCTCCACGGATGGCACCTTCTTGTCGATCGCGTCCTGGAGCAGCTTGGCCTTGTCGGGGTTGGCGGCCTTCCACTCGGCGTAGGTCTTCTGCCAGGCGTCGTACTCGGACTTGAGGGTAGCCTGGCGGGCGGCCATGACGGCGCGGGTCTCGGGGGACACGTACCACTTCTCGGCGGGGAGGCCGAGGCGCTTGCGGGACTCGTCGCAGTACTTGACGCCGGCCTCACCGTGGGCGGCGTTGGTGCCGGCGATCTCGTCGATGCCCTTGCCGATGATGGTCTTGCATATGATGAGCTTGGGCTTACCGTTGTCGTTGGCCTTGGCGTCGGAGATGGACTTCTCGATGGCGGTCAGGTCGTGGCCGTCGATGGTCACCACGTCCCACCCGTAGGCCTTGTAGCGCATGGCCACGTCCTCGGACTGGGTGCGGTCGGCCATGGCGTCCAGGGTCACGTCGTTGGCGTCGTACAGGATGATCAGATTGTCCAGCTTCTCGTGGGCGGCGAAAGCGGCGGACTCGGCGGCGACACCCTCCTGGATGCAGCCGTCACCGCCGAGGGCGATGATGTGGCTGTTGAAGAGCGTGTGCTTGGGGGTGTTGTAGGTGGCGGCGGCGTGCTTCTGGGCCGCGGCCATGCCGACGGCGTTGGAGAGACCCTGGCCCAGGGGGCCGGTGGTGCTCTCAATGCCGGGCGTGTTGTGCTCGGAGGAGGGGAACTCGGGGTGGCCGGGGGTCATGGAGTGGTGCTGGCGGAACTTCTTCACCTCCTCCAGGGGGAGCGCGTACCCGGACAAGTGCAGCCAGGAGTAGATGAACATGGAGCCGTGGCCGGCCGAGAGGATGAATCGGTCACGGTTGATCCACTGGGGGTCCTCGGGGTTGTGCTGGAGGAGCTTGCCCCAAAGGACGGCGCCGATGTCGGCGGCCCCGAGGGGGAGACCCAAGTGGCCGGAGTGGGCAGCGGTGATGGAGTCCAGGGCCAAGCCACGGGCCTCGTTGGCCACGCGGGTCAAGTCCGTCGTGGTGGCGACGGCCTTGGCAGGTGCCACGGTGGCCATCATGACGGGGCCGGTGCGGGCCGCGGACGTACGCTGGCCGAACACGCTGCTCAGGCTCACGGGCGTGGGGATGAAAGCTTGGGCGCCCAGCACACCCATGGCGGCAACGCCGGCGAAAGCAGCCTTGGCAACCATCTTCACTGTGAGATGTGTGGAGGGTGGGTGGGTGGGGAGGGGTATGAGTGCGTGTGCATGTACGATTCAAACACACACGAGATTGCCTTGTGGTGGGTCGAGGGGATCGGGGAGACTTGCTTGCTTCGTACGCACGGCACCCCGGACCAAAAGGCGGCCAGCGTGCGAAGGCCCCGCCCAGTGCCCCTCCGATGTGTGCTCAAGGGCAGCGTGGGCGCAGCATTTAAAGTGCCGGGGCGACGCGGTTGCAAAAAGAAAGGGCACGAGCAGCAAAGGCAAGATCCAGGCGAAGAAGCCACGAGCAGGAAAGCTTGCGAGCCCGGTCGCCCACCCGTGCGCGCGCTCCAGCAGCGTCCGACCCTCCTGGATGTTGCCCTTGTGTGTGTCGCCTGCGCGGGAGTGTGTGCATGTGTGTGGGCGTGACAGGCCGTGCGTATGGTGCACGGCAACAGCACAAAATATCCTCCCTTTCTTGGCTCACCCGAGCCGTCGCTTCTGGTGTGCTAGTGTCGTCGCCCTGCTTCTGTTGCCCGAGCCTCTGGTTGTGCTCGATGCCAAGGGCTGAAACAAGGCCGCGATGCCAGGCCTCCAAACAAAGCGAACAAGAGGAAGCAACGCAACAACAAGCAACAGCAAAGGGGGGGTGGGTGTGGTGGGCGGTGCTTCCTTGCCTTGCGCTTGGAGGCCAAGGGCAACGTGTCGGAATCAAGCCTCTCTCCACACAGATGCCTGCCGCGGGCCCGCTTTTCTTTTTCTGCAAACGCCCTCCCGCACGACCTCCGCATCGCCTTGTTCTTTTCAATATCTGTAGTTGCGCGTGGCGTGCTTTCTTTGTTGTGAAAGGACGGGGCCACACGAAAAAGCATGAGCAAAGGTGGTCAGGGTTGCTGGAGCATGCGGGCTTGAACACGAAAGTATCCAGCCAAGACGTCACGTCAATGGCCACACACGCAACACCGCGAGGCGGCCCATGAAACCACAAAGCCAAGGGTTTTCCATCGCATTTAATCACAATGAGGGGTACTTTTTTTCTTTTTCTCTTGTCCGCCGCTTTTTCCTTTTCATATGTATCCACATAATCTTACAAGCACAAAACACACACGTGCTGCATTTATCGGTAGACGCGTTTGAAGAGCTCGCACGTCAGGTCGTCCGACTCCCACTGGCTGCCTCCACGCAGCAGCATCTCCATCTGGCGCGCCAACTCCAGCTGGTGGTGCTCGTGCTGGTGGCGGTGGTGCTGGTGATGATGATGGTGGTGCTGGTGCGGATCGTTGTCGGCCTGGTTGCTGCGGCTGCTGCTGCTGCTGCTGCTGCTGCTGCTGCTGCTGCTGCTGCTGCTCCCTTGGGCACCAGCCCCAGTCGAGGTCCCCGGAGACGAGGCCGCCGCGGCCGCGCATTCCAAATGAGAGCAACGCAAGAGGTAGGCGATCTCCCGCTGTAAGAATTCGTGGAGTTCATCTGTCCGTTGGGCGAGGTACGCAATCTCTCGGGCAAAGTCCTGGTCTTCCTCCTCTCCCACCCCAAGCCGCCCTCCTGCTCCTGCTCCTCCTCCCCCTACTCGCCCACCCACGCCGTCTGCATACGATCGATCTTGAGTCTCCTCTTCCCCATTCAGATAACTCTCGTTCTCTTCCTCCTCCTCGTCATCGTCATCGTCATCGTCATCTTCGTGAGAAAAAGCGGAGTGCGTCTCCTCTTCCTCCTCGTCCTCGCCCTCGTCCTGATCCTCCTCCATAATCGACACCAAGGAATCCGCCCGTGTCAACCCCTTCTTCTTATTGCCGTTGCTGCTGCCGTTGCGCCGCGGCTCCTCCTGCGAGCACACGCCCTCCTCCTCAGTACCGTCGGCCCGCCGTCGTTTTTTTCTGTAGGCGTGGTGAGAGATGAAGAAGAAAAGAAATGATAAAGTGAGAGTCTCGGCCTTTTGAGCAATAGACAACTCTCCCAACTCACCTCTTGGCCTTGTTCTCCTTGTCGCTGACGGAGCAGGAAGACGTGGACGCTGAGCTGTCGGACGGTGGGCACTGTTGTTGTGGTCGGGTGGCCGGGTGAGATCGCACGGAGCTCGCATCCTCCTCCTCCTCCTCCCGGGAGGGAGGGAGAACGCCCGGCTCCTCTATTCTTGCTCCCTGCCGTTGCTGTGCCTTCACGCTTGCTGGTTGTCCCTCCACACCCACCGAAGCGGCGTCCTGCGGCTTGAAGAGGGAGGAGGCTTCCGCTTCGACCATCATTTGTTCCACGCTCTGGAGCTGTGGGGGAGGGGAGGGAGGGGGAGTCGGTCAGGGCCCATCCCACAAGCTACAAAGGCACATTTCCGCACACAAATCCAGCAGCCCCCATCCACCCACCGTACCTCTCTTCGAAGGTTCTCCATGTCGGCGGCCGAGACGGGCCTGAAGTAATTCCTGTCCAAGTCCTGCCAGTGCTGCCCCCAGTTCCGGCTGGACGTACGCTTCGGCTCCCCTGTGGCCCCCCCGTTGCTGTCATTTGTGCTGAGCGCCGCCACGTAGTGCGGGCTCTCCTCCTCCGCCTCCATCACTCGCAAGTCTTGCGGCCCCAAGGGTGGGAGGGAGGACAAGGGGACGACAAACGCTGGGCAGGAAAGACCAGACTGCCTGCGGTATCCGGAGAAGCGAGATGGTGGCCTGCGTCGTGCGTGGGGGAGAGCGAAGTGAGCACAGATGAGGGGTTGAGAGGCAAAAAAGAAAAAGAGCTTGTGCACGTGCATGCATTGGCATGACCATTCGATTGTGTGTAGAGGCAGGAAACAACACAGTAAAGCCAGGTCAAAGGAATGAGAAGCATCCCGTTGCCAAAATCTCTCCATCGGCAAGAAGCTCTCATGTGTTCCGTGACTTTGCCTTGTTGTCCTGCAAAACCCCACAGTTTCCAAACAAGACACTAACATACGCCCTTGTCCACGCCCTTAAACACAGGCAGGAGCGCCGCCTCGACCACCCCGCGTGTCAGAAGGCAGGCCCCAAACAGCCAAAGCGCACGCACGCGCTCGACGCCATCATCACATCATTATCGGAAGCCCTGCCCATACACAGCCCCGGTCCTCATCCTCAGGCGCGCCTGCCGGCTTGCGCCTCTAAAGCGGCATGGCAGCCCCTACTCCTGCTTCCTCTACTTCGTCGAGGCAACAGCAACCGCTGCCTCCAATGCCGCCCCCCGCTATCCTGCCTCCTCCCCAATCGCAGCAGAAACCCACGACGACGGCTGCCCACGATTACGATGACGCCTATTACCGCACCCTGCTCAATCGCGTGGACGCACAGCTCTCCTTGGCGCATTCTGGGCCGGGCCTGGTCACTTTCCACGGCGGCAGGCATGACGAGGACGAGGGGGAGGCCGCGGCGGCAGCGGCGCCCCCGGCCACGCTTTGTGCCTATCTTCTGACATCGCATACCGTGCTGGGCACCTGCTGGCATTTGGAGCTGGAAAACACCTTTACGCGCCCGCTCAGGATATATTTTCTGCTTTCCTCGCTCCTGCTGGTTTTCTTTTTGAGCGTCAAGATCCGCCTGGCCACCACCTTTGCCGAATTTTCGGTGGTGGCCGTCATTTTGAATGCCTTCCACTATGGCCAACGTCGGGCGTTCTTCCGCTTCCAAACCTCCCTCTTCCTTTGGCCCTTCTTCGCCCTTGCCTTGATAGTGACGCTGGGCATTTGGGATTTGGTTTTAGTGGTGAATAGCGGGGCGGAGGGCTTGCACCATGAAGTGGGGGTGGCCATCATCACCTACCTCCTTGGGTTTCTGCTCCCGGAGGTTTTGGGTCGGGCCGTTCTGTGGCAGCGACACCGACGTGAGGGAGAAGAGCAGGTGCGGCGACAACAACAGGGGGGAAGGGCGGCGGCGGGTGCCCATTTTGAGGAGTATAGTATCTTGTAAAATCAACCAATCTCGTCGCGACGAAAAAGAAAAAAAGTGATGTACATATGTGTGGTAATCAAGCAAAAACAAACCCCCGCTGAGATTTCATGCATTCCATTTGATTTCCGTTCTTTTTTCTTTCCTTCTAATGCCTTGCTTTTGACGTCGACGAAAATGAGGGATCTAAGTATGTTTACAATCCATGCGCTATGTCTGTTGTTGTTGCTGACATGTCGGTCTCTGCGGCCTTCGTCTTTGGCTCATCTCAACCCCACACTCCCCACACTGCCTCACACCCCTTCTCAAGCCCCTCCTCCTACTAACTTAGACACGAAGGCCCATTCTCGCCAAGGCCTCCGTTTGCACCGTCTGCGAATGCTGCAGAGCTTGGTTGATGCGAGGGTCCTGCTGGTGCTTCAGGACAAGCCGCTGGAAATCCGTGGACGTCAACCCGTATTTTTGCAGCAACTCAGCAAGATTATCCTGGGCAAGGACCGAGGCCTGCGACTGGAAGTCAAGAAGCACCTCCTGGTCAGCCTCCGACAGATCACGGCCTTGTGCCTGGAACTCACGCATGGTCTTCTCATACGCGTCGCACCAGGCATCCCCAAACTCCTCCACAATAATCCTCTCCAGCTCCTCTACCCCAATATCCCCCTCCAACCCTTCCTCCCCCGTAGCCTCGCCGTCGCCGAGGTAGAAGCCCTCCAGCTGCACCACCAACGCCGAGACCTCAGGGTCGTCCTTGTACAGCTCCGTGGCCGCCTCCAGCTCCTCCTCCGTCACCTCGAAATGCCCCAAAATCTGCGCTTGGACGCTCTCGAGAATTTCCTCAAAGTTCTGCTTGTACATGGCCACTGTAAGGGTGTAGGGATCAGGGCGTGAGACGTGTCATGTGCTTGATTATTACGTCTGTCTGCGCTTATATAGAGGTAAATGCGGCGGAGGGGTAGGAGCACATAGAAAAGCACGAGAGTCGATCTTGCCACCAGCTATGCGCCACCCAGCGAGGTCGCAAAAGCGCGTAGAACAAAATACAGCAGCAAGCATGACCTAAAATGCAACTTCGACGTCTCTCTCCCCCTTACCATTCCCCGTCTCAAGAGTACGTACCAATGTGCTCGTCGGGGACCTCGGTGCCTTGCTGCGCTAGTTGGGCTCGCTGCTGATACAAGACCTGCTGGATCTGGTACTTGTGCAGCTCCATGTTCTTGACGAGCATGCTCCACAGGCTTATCAACTTCCGCTTGCTCAGCGCTGGCTCGTCGTCGTCTGCTCGGTGGAGTGTGTGGTGGTGGTGGGTGAGTGGGTCGGGGCAACAGCGGAGGCAAGGGCATGAGACCCGCACAAATAATGCCACAAAGAGGTAGATCTAGGAGCCGCACGGCACACAATCATCTCCCTTCACAACCCAGCCTTGAACTCACCTCCGTCGCTTTTGCCGCTCTCACCCAGGGGTCCCACCACGATGTAGTACAAGAGGGCAGCGGCCGAAAGACCTGCACCCCACAGCAGTAGGGAGTCGCGGGCCATGCTTCGATTGTTGTTCGATTTGGCTTGGGCGAGGGGGACGAAAGCGGGCGCAACCGGGGCAGTGGCAGGTAGCAGCTGTGTATGCGTGTGTATGTGTGCGGGTGTGGATGTGTGAACGTGGGTGTGTGGTGGTGAAGAGGCGCTCAAGCAATGCATGGCTGGGTAGGATATGCGTTCCCACCCCCCTCCCATTTTCCAGCAACAAAACCAAAACAACGCAAGAGCGTAATTTCATTCACTAGGCAGAGATGTTTATTTCTGATTTAATCTTTTTCCTTTTCACCCCCATAACGGGGTGGCGCGCGGCAACGCAAACCTGACTTGGTATTTCTACACGCGCAGCAGCGCCTCCTCTCTGAGGACATGGAACACATAAAACATGCAAAAACAAAGACACAGACACAATGTGCACACAGACACGACACAAAGACACATATCAAATATTGACCCTACCCTACGCCACTTCCAAGTCCTACTTTTTAAGAGCTCTAGCCCCAAGGCACATTTCAAAACCACCCGCTCTCTTCCCCTGCTGCATGCAGAGAGAGGCACCATTATGGTTTCAATCCTCGTCACTCAATCGCGCTGGCTCATTCTTCCTTCTCCTAACCCTTTCTCCCTTTCTGCCGGTCCTGCTAATTTACATGCCGCCGCCAGTCATGGGAATTCTCCCGTCAAAAAGGGAGGAAATGATGGGCACGACAGCCGCGCTCACTGCGCCAACCAATCCGTATTTCAAAGCCAAATAGGTACCGACGCCGCCCATGTACCCCACAAAGGCCGAGGCCGTGATCTTCTTGGCGTACCACAAGAAGTCCACCTTCTCCAAGCCCATCAGAGCCACCCCGGCGGCACTCCCAATCACCAGGAGGGACCCACCGGTGCCGGCGCAATAGGCGACAAGCTGCCAGAGCGGGGAGTCCATGGGCGTGGTGTTAAGGTCGTACATCGACATCGTAGCAGCCACCAAGGGCACATTATCAATAATGGCGCTGAAAATACCAATCACGGTGGCAATGACCTTATCCGAGGGAATATTCGTCTGCAAGAAGGAGGCCAGGGACTGCAGGATGCCCGCCGAGTCCAACGCGCCCACAGACAACAAAATACCAAAGAAGAACAAAATCCCCGACACATCAATCTTGGCCAGCGCAGCCGGCACCTTGAGCTCCTCCTCCGACTCACCAGCGTGGATGGTATCGGTCAGGACCCACATCACCCCCAAGGCAGAGAGCATGCCCAGGTAGGGCGGCAGGCCCGTCAGCGCCTTGAAGACAGGCACACTCAACAGGCCAGCCAGACCCGTAGCAAAGACGAGTTTACCACGGGGCGCCAGCTCGGTGGAGACGGCGCTCTTCTGGTTGGCCGCCATTTCCTTCTCGAATTCCGGGTCGGAGTCGGGCATGCCCCAAGTGAGGAGGTAGGTGCTGATGACAAGCGAGACAAAGGAGGGCAAGGCCAGGTCCCGCATAGTGGGAAAAGCAGAAATCTGGCCATTAATCCAAAGCATGGTCGTGGTAAGATCACCTATGGGCGTCCAGGCCCCGCCGGCGTTGGCAGCAATCACCACCAGGGCCCCAAAGAGCTTGCGGACTTCGGGGTTGGGGATGAGCTTGCGGAGGAGGGAGAGGAGGACGATGGTGGTGGTCAGGTTGTCGAGCACGGAGCTCATGAAAAAGGCCAACAAGCCAATGGTCCACATGAGGGACTTCTTGCTGGTGGTCTTAATCAGGTCTGTCACAACGCGGAAGCCCTGGTGGGAGTCCACGATCTCCACAATCGTCATGGCGCCCAGCAAAAAGAAGATGATCTCCGACACCTCCGCCACGTGCTCCGAAAGCTCCTTCAACGCACCCATCGACGCCACACCCGCCCCTCCTGCCGTCCCCGCATAAATCACCCACAGCGCCACGGCCATCAAAAGCCCCACCGCCGCCTTATTGAACTCGAAAATGTTCTCAAAAATGATACTCACATACCCCAAGCAGAAAATCGCACACATCGACAACACCTCGTGGTCATGCAGCCAATTCCCCTGCAGCAACAAAGCCAGCACCCCCGCGCCCACCCCGACCATCCCACCACGCACCAAATCCTGCGCCCCAAGCTTCGGGCCACCCTTGACGGCCATCTCGTTTGCACGCTCACGGGTACGGCTGAGCAAGTCAATGATAAGAGCAGGCTCCAGGGCGCCAATGGGCAACACACCCGCTAAGCTCTCATCGTCGCGCTTCATGGTGTTGACCAAATCAGTGGTGGAGATCACACCCATCACCGCTCCTTGAGGCACGGCGCGAATGGGCACGTGTCGGATCTTATTTTGGACCATCAGGGCCATGCACTCACCCACGGTCAGATCAGGCGGCGCACTCACGATTTTGTCGGCAGATGTCATGACATCGGCAATGGGCGTCTCCTTCGTAGCGCGATTGGCCTCGACGATCTTGCGGATGTAATCACGCTCCGTGAAAATACCCGCCAAGCCGCCGTCCAGGTCGAAGATGAGGCAGCACTCTGCGCCCTTGTCGTTCATCTTCTTCACCGCCGAGAGGGTCAATGCATTGATATCCACACGCACAAAGTCCACGGCGCCCTCGTTCAGCTCCAACACCTTGGTCAGCCTGGCATCGCGCCCCACGCCGAGGTCGGGCCGGAAGGGTTCCGAAGGGACGAGCTCCGCCTGGACCAGCTGCGCAGGCAAGGTTTCGGCCATCATGACGACGGAGTGGGGGTTGCGAAAGGACCTCGGGGAGGAGGACAACAATGGTCTTTGCCAGGTGCCGCGCGAGGGCAAGCTTGTCCTTGGTGCGGGCAGCCATGCCCTGGCCAGACCGAGCAGCGTGACGAGAAGGAGAACGGCTCGTTGCATGGTTCGTCGTTCCCGCATATGGGTTGCGTGTTCGTCGCCTGTGTGTGTACGTGTGTGGGCAGTGGGGGGTGGAGAAGGAAGTGTGAGAAAGGGCACAGAAGTAGTTGGAGTTTGTGTGTGCATTGTGCCGCAATACACTTAGCAAATAATGGGGCGTCGCCCGAATGTAGGAAGGAAATACGGGCAGGAAGTGGGGAATACAGGTGAGACGTAGGTTGCTGAGCAGCAGGTGGTCTCGTAGTAGCCCCACACCATCATTCCGCGGCGGCAGCGCCACTGCATGCCAAGCGCTGGGCCCCCTGTCCTCGTTGAGCTTCTCCTTTGCGGGGCTGGCCGCGCGGTGCAGGTCGAAACCCATCCTATTCCCGCAGGTAAAAGCAGGAGAGGCGGTCGAAACAAACGTGCGTGGTGCTGAGACATAGACTTGGGGAGCAGCCGCATATGGTGGAGTTGTGTCCGAGCCGGGGACCTGATAAAAGAGTGGGGGAAGGGAGGTCATGATGATTGTGAGCAGCACAGCATCCAAAGACGCTCACATCGCACACAAGGGGGTGTGTTTGCGTGTGCAAGAGCAGTGCAGGCGCGCGGCGTTGCTTGGGTTCGGCGATGAGAAATCAGTGCCTGGGTTTCAAGGCAAGGGACGCAATAAATGCCCCATCCCTCATCCTCCCAACCACCGCGCGATCTCAGTCACCTACCTAGCCATGACCATCGTACACAGGCCAAGCTTCCCCTGGCTGCCGTGGCATTTGCCCTTCTTGCGATATCCTCATCCTCCTCTCCTAAACATCATCACAATCGCACAGCGCACCATCATCATGGCGTCTCCACCACCACCCACCAGCCCCACCGACAACCCCACACCACCCATCCACGGCCCCATCAAGCGGGACGTCCTCTTCACAAACCTACCGCCTTTTCCTCTGCCCTTCTACAAGTACGTCTCCTTGCCGCAGACGCCCGCGGGGATGGTTGCCGTGGCGCCGCCCAATCCTCAGGAGAACTGCGTGGGGAGGAGTGTGTTTGGGGCGATTGCAGGCGCGGGCCTGGGCGTGATGATGGGCATTTTTCTCGGTGCTATGGGTGACATGTCGCCCGCCATCCCAATTATCAATGGTCGGGAGGCACCGCAGGCCCCTGCCGGAGAGCAGATGCGCCTGGCCTACCGCGCCACCTTTGAACGCTGCGGGCATTGGGCCCGCAATTTTATGGCGCTCACCGCCTTGTTTTCGGGTGTGGACTGTGTGGTGGAGAAGCTCCGTGGCAAGCACGATGCATACAACGCGGTCATTTCTGGATGTGGGGTCGGGGCTGCGCTGTCGGCCAAGCAAGGTCCGCAGGCGGCGTGTTTGGGGTGCGCGGGGTTTGCTATTTTCTCGGGTATCATGGAGGTTGTGATGGGGCCACATTAAGTTGACGGGCAGCATTTGACATAAAAGAGAAAGACAACCCATTGTATAGATGTTTAGAGTGAATTTTGAGAAGAGCTTGCGTGTTTTGGTTTTTCGTTCGCTTTTTATTTATTTTTTCATGAGTCAATAGCTTGAACGCACAAGCAAAAGCAAATGGGAAACCCCTCTCCCTACTATTGATTTCTTCTTTCAGCATTTCTTTTCTTATTCCCTTTCATCAAGAAGAGCAACCATAACAACGAAGCGTTCAAAAATCGACATGTAAAAATAAAACCTAGCCTACCTTTCACCTGCTTGGGCAGTCACTTCCCCACACACTCACTTCTTCTATCCTCTCATTTTTCTTACGACGAAGCCTTCTTCATCGGCCCCACCTCCCCCGCCATGAATTTTTGAGTGGCCTTCACAAACGCCATCCCCTCTAGCGGCTGTACCTTGGCCTTGAGACTCTCCGGCGTCTCTCCGTCCGCCACGGCCGTGCGTTCCTGCACCACAATCGGCCCGCCATCCACCTCCTCGGTCACAAAATGAACGGTGCAGCCACTCTCGGTCTTGCCCGCCGCAATGACCGCCGCGTGGACCTCCAGATCCATGCCCCCCGCAAAGTCAGGCAGCAGGGAAGGGTGCACGTTCATGCAGCGGTCCTTCCAGCGTTGGCAAAAGGCGGGCGACAAAATGCGCATGTACCCAATCAGCAGCACCAGCTCCACGCCGGCGTCCTCCAGGAGCTGCGTGGCCTCCGCGTCAAAGACCTCGCGGGTCTTGCCCTTGGCGGAGATTCTCGTGGCGGGGATGCCGTACCGCCGTGCTCTGTCCAAGATCCCGGCGTCTGCCTTGTTCGACACCACCAAAACCACACGCGCCCCGATCAGCTCATCGGCCTCCATGGCATCCAGTACCATCTGCAAATCCGAGCCCCGCGTCGAGCCTAGCACCCCAATCCTCAACGGCGACGGCCCACGCAAGGCCTTCTGGGCAATGTCGTTGCGGTAGTGGCAAGGGTCCATCTGAATGAGCTTCACGCCCGCATACGCCTTGGCCAAAGAGTCAGGAATGTCCTTCCCAAGCCCCGTCACCGCCAAAACTCGCCCGCCATTCGCCAGCACCTGGCCCTGGGCATCCGTCTGGGTGCCAGCGTGATAAACCGTTACCAAGCCCGCCTTCCCGTCCTCCGACGCCTGCACGGCATCCAGGCCCCCAATGACCATGCCCTTGGGGTAGGCCTCGGGGTAGCCCTTGGCGGCCACCACCACCGTCGACGCCGACATGGCCTTCCAGCGCACCATTTCGGGGGTCAACTTCCCTTCGATGCAGGCCAAAAACACGTCAGACAAATCCGAGTCCAGCAGCGGGAGCAAGACCTGCGTCTCGGGGTCGCCAAAGCGGCAGTTGTACTCCAGCACCAGCGGCACGCCCTCCTTTGAGACCATGAAACCCCCGTACAGCACGCCCTGATATGGCGTCCCCTCCGCCGCCATGCCGTCCACCGACTTTTGCAAAATGGCCTGGGCCTTGGCGCGCAGCGCCGGCGTCAAGATGGGCGCGGGCGCGTAGGCTCCCATGCCGCCCGTGTTGAGGCCTTGGTCTCCGTCCAGCGCACGCTTGTGGTCTTGCGCCCCCGGCATGAGCACCACCGTCTTGCCGTCGCAAAACGCAAGGACCGACACTTCTTCCCCTTCCAAAAACTGCTCCACGACCACCTCGTCGCCCGCGTCCCCAAAAGCCTTGTCGAGCATCACTTCTTTCAAGCCCGCCAGCGCCTCTTCCTTGGTGGTTGGGAGGAGCACGCCCTTGCCCGCCGCCAACCCCGAGGCCTTGATGACCACGCCAAAGTCCGCCGCCTCTACAAAGGCCACAGCGTCCTCGTACTTGGTGAAATTGCCGTACTTGGCCGTGGAGATGTCGTGGCGGGCCATAAAATCCTTGGAAAAGGCCTTGGATGCCTCGAGCATGGCCGCCGCGGCCGTGGGACCAAAGCATGGGAATCCGGCCGCCGCAAAGGTGTCCACGGCGCCAATCACCAAGGGCGCCTCGGGGCCTACCACCACCAGCCCCACCTTGTGCTCCTGGGCGAAGGCCAAAAGCTTGGGCAGATCTACCGAGTCGATGGCCAAGTTGGAGACCTTGCTGTGCGAGGTCGCCGTCCCACCGTTGCCCGGCGCGACGTGCACGTGTTTGACCTTGCTGGACTCGGCCAGCTTGAGGGCAATGGCGTGTTCCCGGCCGCCCGAGCCGAGCAGGAGCACCTCCATGTGTCTCTGTGTGGTGTGTGTAATGAATGGGAAAGGACGGGGGTCAATCAAGTGGATGAGGGGTGGTGGGGAGGCAAGGGTGGGGAGGTCGACTGCAACCACACACAGATTCATGATCTCCTTGGGATGATGGACTGCCTTTACAATTCCCACACGAGGCAAGCCAAGCACACTGCAGGTTGGCAGCCTCCCACGTGTGTCCATTACTGTAGCCTTGCTCCTTGAAGCATTGCGCGGCATTTGTTTTTCGGTTTTGTGGCTTGCTTCGCTCCTTCGCCATGTCGGCTCGCACAAGCAAGGACTTTGTTTTGCCAAGCAGACCACTCAAACAACAAACCAACACACCCCACACA
>Ga0105053_10006781_pt1 | contig 15595 bp, 12 predicted proteins | sample BON01_FD_78093 | JGI IMG/M metagenome (GOLD analysis project Ga0105053, IMG submission 78093) | Freshwater microbial communities from Lake Bonney liftoff mats and glacier meltwater in Antarctica - BON-01 | ecosystem: Environmental > Aquatic > Freshwater > Ice > Glacier meltwater | place: Lake...
GCCAGCCCAGAGCATAAGTGTTGACCAGCCCGGCGCGGGTTTCGGCGGACTTGTTGCCGCCGCCGCCGTGCTGGGTGGTGCCCAGGTAGAACAGGGCCGAGGACTTGCTCATCGGCGCCTGGACGATCTCGTCGCCCTCGCGCACATCGCGCGGCTCGATCCAGCGATGACTGCCGGGGACCAGGCGCGTCGCGCCATTCTCCAGCGTGAAGTCATCGAGCGCCCACATCACGCTCATCTGCATTTCCAGACCGGGCATGCGCACCGGATAGATGCTGTCGTCGCGATGCAGCACCTGGTCGGTTTCGCCGGGGTGGATCTCGATCGCGGTGCAGGATCCGATCCGGTAGGACTTGCAATACTCCAGCAGGATCTCGTCCATCACGGCCATGGCCTTGGCGTGACCGATCAGTTCGGCCGAGGCGCGCGAAAGCTCCAGGACGCTGTTGATACGCAGGGTCTTGTAGCCGTTGAAGTCGCTTTCGGTTTCGCGTCCCAGGGTGTCGAAAGGCGCGCGCAGATCGCCTTTCAGGTCGTCGACAATGCTCTCCTCCACGAGGTTCTCGACAACGGCAGCGCCGTCCCGCCGCAGCGCATTGACGATGTCGTCAACAGCGGCGTTCTTGCTAAATCTCTGTAATTCCAAGGACTTACTCTCCAAACGATGATGCGGCGGGCGCGTCCAAGGTCGCCCGCGAGGGGCCTGCGCGTCAAGCCGGGGGCATTCCGGTCACAAGGCAAGCGCCAGAACGAAGGCGGCAAACAGCCCCAGAAATGCCAGAAGCACGGGCCTGCCCCACTCGCGTTCCTCGCGTGGTGTGGGGATGATCTTCAACGACGAAGGGGCTAGCCTGCGGCTGCGCGAAAGCGCCTCGATAGCGGCCTTTTCGTCTTCGGCCTCGATGGTGAAGACACGCTCATCGGCGCTTTCGACGACATAATCCGGCATGGTCGCTCCTGTTGCGCGCCCATCATGGATGGACCGGCGCAACCTTGCCAAGACCGACGCGAGGCCGGAAGGTCGCGCGCGCCCGTTACGCCACTTGGAGACCTCATGGAACGCGACCTCTATCCGCCGATCGAACCTTTCGACGTCTGCCGTGTCGCGGTCGACGACCTGCACACGCTTCATGTCGAGCAGAGCGGCAAGCCCGATGGCGTGCCCGTGGTTTTCCTGCACGGCGGACCCGGCTCGCCCTGGTCATCTCATGTCCGGCGTTTCTTCGATCCCGACCATTACCGCGTCATCGCCTTCGACCAGCGCGGCACATGGCGTTCGACGCCACTGGGCGAATTGCGCGACAACACCACACCCCATCTGATCGGCGACATCGAACTGTTGCGCCAGCGTTTCGGCATCGATCGCTGGATCGTCTTCGGCGGCTCCTGGGGCAGCGCCCTGGCGCTGGCCTACGCGGAGGCCCATCCCGAACGCTGCACGGGGCTGGTCGTGCGCGGCATCTCTTTGGGCCGGTCGATCGAGAACCGCTGGGGCTTCCACGATTCCCGCCAGGTCCGCCCGGAAGCCTGGGAGAAACTGGCCGCGAGCGTGCCGCAAGAGGAACGCGACGATCTCGACGGCGCGCTGCTGCGGCGCATGCTCGACCCCGATCCTGCAGTCCACTGGCCGGTCATCAAGGGCTGGATGGACCAGGCCGACATCCTGGGCAAAAGCCGCAACCCCGATATCGATACCACCGAGGAAGGCATGGACACGCCCGAGATGGATGTCGTGGGGGCACGCATCTCCATCGTCTATTTCTCCAACCACATCTTCCTGGCCCCCGGCAGCCTGCTGGCCAACGCCCACAGGCTGCACCCGATTCCGGGCGTCATCATCCACGGCGAGGACGACTTCAACTGTCCGCTGGCCAATGCCTGGGACCTGCACAAGGCATGGCCGCAGGCGGCCTACCGGCCGATCCCGGACGCGGGCCATTCCTGCTTCGACCGCAACATCCGCCTTGCGCTCGTCGCCGCGATGGAGGATTTCAAGCGTCTGGGCTGAGAGGCGGCCGCGCGCAACCGGAGGGACCGGAAGGTCATGGCGGCAATGGGTTTCCTGACGCGCTGGCAGCGCGCCCTGCATCGCGAGCTCGACGAGCCGGCACGCGGGCGGTGGGGTCTGTCGGCGGTCAACTGGCTGCTGGTCAGCCTGATCATGCTGTCGATCGCGCTTTACACCATCAACCCGGAACGCGAGCTGGAGATCGAGACCCCCACCATCACCTGGTGGATCAACCGCATCGTCATCGGGGCCTTTGCCGTCGAGTTCCTCGCCCGCCTCTGGGCCGCCGGCTCGCAGCAGCAGTTCAGCGGGCTGCGCGGTCGCGCGGTCTATGTGCGGACCCACTGGTTCATGGTGCTCGTCGACCTGCTCGCCTTCCTGCCGGAAATGGCTTTCGTGGCCGCGGGCCTGCCGCCGCCTTCCTGGCTGCGTACCCTGAGGGTCGTGCGCCTGTTCAAGCTGGCGCGCTACTTCCAGGCCTTCTCGCTGATCGTCGATGCCCTGAAGACCTCGGTCCAGCCCCTGCTCGCCGCGCTCTTTGCCGCAGCGCTGGTCTGGTACCTGGCGGGCGTTGCCTTCTTCCTGGCCGAACACGCCGCCCAGCCCGAGAAGATGGCCAACATCGGTGACGCCATGTGGCTTTCGGTCATGACCCTGGCTTCGGTCGGATACGGCGACGTCTATCCGGTGACCGTGGCCGGCCGCATCATCGCCGGGTTCGTGGCCGTGCTGGGCCTGGGCACGGTGGCGCTGCCCAGTGGCATCATCGCCGGTGCGTTCATGCACAGGCTGCGCGAACGCGAGCAGAAGGCCACCGGAATCTCCCCGGAAACCGAGCGCCACGGCGACGGCTGAACCCCTTCCCGCGAACCCCGGGCGAGCCTAAGGTTTTCTCCATCTCAGCGCAGGGGGCATCCATGGCCGAACATCCGCAGTTCCCGCATCTTTTCAGCCCGGTGAAGCTGAACGGCCACGCACTGAAGTGCCGCATCGTCTTTGGCGCCCACACCGCCAACATGTCGGAAAACGGCCTGCCGACCGACATGCACTTTGGCTATTACCGCGAACGCGCCCGGGGCGGAGCCGCCATGATCGTGGTCGAGCCGACACCGCCCCACGACACGGCCATTCTGACGCGCGGCAACTTCCGTCACGATGACAGCGTCATCCCGCATTTCCGCAAGATCACCGACGAGTGCCACAGCCATGGCACCGTGATGTGCCATCAGATCTACCATGTCGGCGGCCACGGCGATCAGGACAACTCCTGGAGTCCCTATTGGTCGCCCTCGGGCCGCCCCAGCATGCACGACCCCTGGGGCAGCCACGCCATGACCGAAGGCGAGATCGAGGAACTCATCGCGGCCTTCGTCGATCAGGCCGTGCGCGACCAGAAGGGTGGCTTTGACGGCGTCGACCTGTTCGCCGGCTACAACTGCCTGCTCGACCAGTTCTGGTCGCCCATCACCAACCGGCGCACCGACCGGTGGGGCGGCAGCCTGGAAAACCGGCTGCGCTTCAGCACGGAAATCGCCGGGCGCATCCGCAAGGCCTGCGGCAAGGAGTTCATCGTCGGCATGACGGTCTCGGGCGCCGAACCCTATCCCGGCGGCCTGACCATCGAGGACAAGCAGGAGATCGTCGCCTGGCTCGATCAGCGCGGCCTGGTCGACTACGTCTCCTGCGGCACCGGCAGCTACCTCAACCAGTTCAACAAGATCGTGCCCGGCATCCACTTCGACATGATGCTGGGCCCGCCCGATGCCGCCAGGTTCAAGGAGGTCACCAAACACGCACTGGTCACCGCCGAGGCGCGGGTGAAGACCCCGGCCAATGCCGAGGAGGTCATCGCCGGCGGCAAGGCCGATCTGGTCTCCATCGTGCGCGGCCAGATCGCCGACCCGCATCTGGCCAACAAGGCGCGCGAAGGACGCCCCGAGGACATCCGCCCCTGCATCAGTTGCAACCAGCTCTGCATCGGCCGGCGCATGAAGGACTACCACATCAGTTGCCTTATCAACCCCTCGGTCAGCCGCGAGACGATCTGGGGCGGCGACCGCCCGCCCGCGACCGAGAAACCCAGACACGTCGTCGTCGTGGGCGGCGGTCCCGCGGGCCTGGAAAGCGCCCGCGTGGCGGCCGAGCGCGGCCATCGCGTCACCCTGATCGAACAGGGCGACGAACTGGGCGGCCAGTTCCGCCTGGCCGCCGGCCAGCCCGAGCGTGGCGAGATCGGCCAGTTCCTCACCTGGTTCCAGGGCCAGATCGAAAAGCTGCAGATCCGCGTCCTGCTGCGGACAACGGCGACCGCCGAGACGATCCGCTCACTCGAGCCCGACAGCGTCATCCTCGCAACCGGCTCTGCACCCAACCGCACCGGCTTCCAGCGCATCCTGCCCCATCTCGACGGCCTGCCCGGCGCCGACCAGGACAATGTCTGCACCGTGCATGACGTGCTGGAAGGCAAGGTCGTGCCGGGTAGCCGCGTGCTGCTGCTCGACGACATCAACGGCTGGTGGCCGGCCAGCGGCACCGCCCAGCATCTGGCCCTGCAGCGCCACGAGGTCACCATCGTGACGGCGGCCGAACACGCCTGCGCCGCGCTCGATTTCAGCCAGGCCGGCGAGACCATGCGCGAGCGCTTCATGAAGACCGGCGTCGAGGTGATGCTGGCCACCGCGCTGCTCTCCTGGAGCGGCAACACCGCCGAACTGATCAACCTCTACACCGGCGACAAGGAAACGCGCGACTTCGACAGCCTGGTGCTGGCCACGACCAACACACCACAGGACACCCTGACCGCCGAACTGAAAGACGACAGCTTCGACGTTCACGCCATCGGCGACAGTGTTTCAGCGCGCACCGCGAGCATGGCGTTTTATGAGGCACGGAAGCTGGCGGTGGCGCTGTAGTCGAAGGCCCTCACCCTCCCACCGCTTCGCGGCGGGTCCCTCCCTCTCCCGCAAGCGGGAGAGGGGCAAAACCACGCCACCCATGTCCTTCTCCCCAACGGGGAGAAGGAGGGGCCCACGCCACAAGGCGTGGGAGGATGAGGGGGCGTGCCAGAGCGGATCACGATCACTCGGAACCATTTCATGGTTTCGTGTGATCGTGTGAATCCGCTCTACATCAACGAGATAGAGCGAATTCACACCTTCAGGCGCAATCGCGAAGCGATTCCGCATGAAGGTGATTTGCTCTATTCCAGCCGTTTCTCGAAAAACACGCTCGGCGGCCCCGCGGGATAGTCGGCGAAGGGGCCACGTTCGGCATAACCGGTGCTGCGGTAAAGGCCCAGCGCCTCGGGTTGCAAGTCGCCGGTTTCGAGCATCACCGTGCCGATGCCGCGCGACACGGCCTCGGCCTCAAGCGCGGCGAGCAACCGCTTCGACAAGCCACGCCCGCGCGCCTGGGGTGCCACGAACAGCCGCTTGATCTCGGCCCATTCGTCGCGACGGGCAACGGCACCGCAACCCATCGCCTCACCATGCTGCCGCGCCACCAGAAAGGTCACGTCCGGCGCCATCAACCCGGCGACATCGAGCAAGAAGTTCGCCTCGGCCGGATAGAGCGCATGCATCGCGTCCTCGGAAGCGGCCAGCAGGGCGAGGGCCTCCGGCGTGTCGGGCGATTCTGCTGCGATGGCGAGGCCGTCTTCGGCTCCGCTCACTCGGCCGCCATCTTCATGCCCGGGCCCTGCAGCGGCACGTAGTCGAGGATGTTGGCCTGGAACCAGGTGAGCGCGCTTTCGCCGACATCGGCCATGGGGCCGACCTTCATCATCGGCGAATGCAGCGCCTTCTGCTGCTGCTCGCACACCCACATGTCCTCGATCTGGAAGTCGAGGCTTTCCATGGCGTGGCACGAGAGCGTGTCGATCGAGATGTAACGTTTGCCGTCGTCCATGATGTAGCCGTGGCTCGAGGTCGAGCTGGGCTTGGAGGGCGCCTTGCTGGGGTCCTGCTTCTCGCGCGGCATCATCCAGGTGCGCAGTTCCAGGTAACACTGCTCTGGCCCGACCGGCACGATGGTGTAGGCCGAGAAGAAGATCGAGGAGGAGAGCACGCCCGAGTTCGGGAAGAACTGGTAGACCACGGGATGGCGCCCGCTGGTGTCGACACCGGGGATGGGCGTGAAGTGGCTGTTCTGGCGCGCCTCGTTTTCGCCGTTGCTCATGAAGATCCAGTGGCGCCCGACCGCGTCCCAGTCCTGGTTCTCGATCTCGGGGCCCATCAGGGTTTTGTCGTGCAGGTAGGAGAGGTGGTAGCCGTCCATGGCGTTTTCGCAGAACGCCTTCCAGTTGGCGCCGAAGTCGTAGCGCACCGGGCGTTTCTCCGAGAGGCCGTCGAGCGAATGGGGCCACATGTGCGTGCCGCGCATGGAACCCAGCCACAGCTCGAAATCCTCTTCGGGCGTCTCCTGCGGATTGACGAAGATCAGGTCGCCGATGATGCCGATGCTGCCCTTGTGCAGGCTCCACTTGGCCATGTCGATGCCGGGGAAGGCCAGGTCCTTCTTGGGCAGGCCGCGCAGGGAGCCGTCATCCACGTTGTAGGTCCAGGCGTGGTAGGGGCAGACGATGCCGTGACGGCAGTTGCCGTCCTTCTCGAAGATCGTCGTGCCGCGATGGCGGCAGGTGTTGTGGTAGGCCTTGATCGACCCGTCCTTGGCCCGCACCACGATCATGGCGTAGCGGTTGATCTGCACCGCCTTGTAGTCGCCGGCATTGGGGATGTCCTGGACGATGCAGGCAAAGGTCCACGACCGGCTGAACAGCTCGGCATGCTCGCGCTCGAACCATTCGGGCGAGAAGTAACACTCCTTGGGCAGGAGCTGCTGCGAGCGTTTCGGTTTGGGCGGAATGGACATGGCCATGGCGAGTTCCCCGTTCTTGATGCGGTGCGGATTTGTCCGGCGAGTTTACGAGAGTTTCAAGGGAAAGGTAGTGGCACCCCGCCCTGAAACACCCAACCCGCTCCCCTTGCTGTCATTGCCGGGCTTGTCCCGGCAACCCATACGCACAGACATAACCTGAGAACCAGCGGCAGTGCGTATGGGTCCCCGGAACAAGTCCGGGGACGACAGGTAAGAAAAGCGACGGGTCAGCTCACCCCCAGCCCCAGTTGCCGACGGAAGCGGTTCTTCAGATACACCGCATCGCGTGCGGGCAGGGAGCGCGGCAGGTTGCGCGCCTCTACCTTCAGGACGAAGAGACGCGGCCCGGCATCCGGACAATGGAGCACTTCGCGCAGCGCCGCGACCCCCGCCATGTCCGTCACCGTAGCCGTCTCGGCAATGCCACAAGCCGCCGCCACGGCGGCGAGATCGAGGCCGCGGCCGGTGTGGCTTTGCTGCATGCCGGTTTCGCCGAAATGGCCGTTGTCGATGACGGCGAGGGTGAGGTTCTTCGGTGCGGCAACCGCGATGGTCGCAAGGCCGCCCAGGCCCATGAGCTGCTCGCCGTCGCCCGTGAGCACCAGAACGGGCCGGTCGGGCTGCGCCTGGGCGAGGCCGAGGCTCATCAGCGCCGCCCCGCGCATGGCACCCCAGAGGTAGAAGTTGGCATCATGGTCACCGGCGGCGTGGAGGTCGTAGGCGGGCGAACCCAGGCCGGCGACGACCAGCAGGTCACCGCGATCCTGCAAGAGCGCGGCGACAGCAGCGCGGCGGTCGAGCGTGGCTACCATGTCTTTTTCCCCAGCAGCCGTTGGGAGATCAGCACCGCGACCTGCTGGTCGGCCCGGAAGGCGAGCGCAGCGGCGCTCTCCACACTGGCGATCAGATCGGCAGGTGTATCGGCCCGCATCACCGTGACGCCCATGGCCTCCAGCGTCGTCTGTGTCGCCCGGCCCATGGGTACCTGCCACGGATTGAACTCGGCCCACTCGCCCCGCATCGTCACCAGCATCAGCAGCGGAAAACGCCCGATGGCGGGCAGCGAGAGCATGTTGATGCAATTGCCCACGCCCGAGGACTGCAGCAGCAGCACACTGCTCGCCCCGCCGAGCCAGGCGCCCGCGGCGATGGCGATGCCCTCCTCCTCGGTGGTGAGCACATTGGTCACCATGGCAGGGTCGTGCTCGCATAGGGTGATGAGCCGGGCGTGCCCGGCGTCGGGAACGTGGCTCATCCGCGTGACGCCCGCGCCCTTGAGCACGCGGTGCAGTTCATCGGGCCATTCGGCCTCGTTCTTGTCGGACGCCATGACGGTGTTCAGGCCCCCTTGCCGATCTTCCGCATCGCCAAGCCGGCGGCCATGTAGACGATGATGTAGACGATCACCCGGTAGACCGCCGCACTGCCCGGCGGGATGCAGATGAAGCTGAAACCGGTCAGCCCGCGCCGGCCGATCTCGTGGGCAATGCGGATGCATTCGTAGTCGGTCATGGCGATCGGCTCGACCAGTTCTCCCAGGATGTCGCCCGGCGCCGGCCCGGCCCCGCCCATGACGTCCATGTCGAAATGGGCATAGACGCCCTTGGTGCCGTCCCAGGCGCGGTCGAGTTCCCCGACGACGCCCTCGATGCCAAGCGAGGTGCGCAGCTCCCACGAACTGATGAACCGCGATCCCTCGTTGAGGTAACGGCGGATGATGTCCTTGTTCTCCAGCATGCCGCGCTCGCCGATCTCAACCAGGTTGCGCGGGTGCATGTTGTCGAGGAACTCATACATCTTGTGTTTCCACGAGGCCGCGCCCGCGATGCGCGGATCGCCCGTGAGGTAGTCGAGGTGGCCGGCGTCCCAGTGCGTATCCAGGCTGACGCAGCCGACCATGCCGTCCGTGTTCTCCGAACAGGCCTTGGCGATGGCGAAGCTGCCGCAGGGGCTGTTCTGGCCGATCACCACCGGCACGGCACCGGCCCTGATGGCGTCGTTGCACTTGGACTCGACCGCGGCCTGGGCCTGCAGGATCAGCTCGGGCGTCTGGTTGAACATGACCTCGGGCGGAATGTCGGCATCGCCGTAGTCGACCATCTTGATGTGCTCGAAGAGGTCGAGGTCGAAATCCTGGATGTAACCGCCCGGGTAACGCGCCGACTGCTGGCGCACGCGCTTGGGTGCCGCGATCCAGTCCTCCATCGGCACGCCGGCGTACTTGCCGTCCTCGGCCGCGACATAAGGCGCGCCGATGATGACGACGTCTGCGCCTTCGAGGTCCGCTGCCGTTTTGGCCACCGGTTGGCGCATGAACGAGGGCGTCTCCGGCGCAATGAGTGGGAACTCGCCGCGCGCGGCAAAACTCGTCTTCATGAAGGTGTCCCAGTCGGGATAGTCGAACGCGCCCATGATGTCTCCTGTGTGCAGCGATGGCGGCAACTCTTCCACCTGCGGCGCGGCTTGTCATCCGTCGGGGCCATGGCCCCTCCTGTCATTGCCGGGCTTGTCCCGGCAACCCATACGCACCAACGTTGCGGTGCAGAACGATGTCGGTGCGTATGGGTCCCCGGAACAGGCCCGGGGACGACAGATTTGGGTAAGGGAGACCGGTCATGACGACCCTGGTACGCGGGCGCTGGGTGATCCCCGGTGCGGACGATGCAACCATCGAGGATGGGGCCGTGCTGGTGGAGGGCGGCATGATCGCCGCGCTCGGGCCGTTCGCCGATCTGACGCGCGCGCATCCCGGCGCCCAGGTGCTGGGCAGCACACGCCATGCGTTGATGCCCGGCCTGATCAACGCCCACCACCATTCCGCGGCGGCCAGCCACCTCCAGCACGGCGCCCCTGACATGCTGCTGGAGTCATGGCTGAAGGCGCTGTGGCGCATGCGCGCAACGCCGACGCGCCTCGACATCCTGCTTTCGGCCACCCGCCTGCTCAAAAGCGGCGTCACCGCCGTGGTCGACCTCTACGGCGCGGCTGGCACTGCGGAGGCCACGGCAGCCGACTGGAACGAGGCGCTGGCGGCCTACGACACCGCCGGTATCCGCTGCGCCTTCGGGCCCGGCATCTATGACCAGGGGTTCATGGGCGCAGGCCCCGGCCGTTGCGATGCGGATTTCCTCGCCACCCTGCCCACCGACCTCGCCCGGCGCGCCAGGGCCATGCGCGATCCCGAAGCGGAGCTGCCCTCGGCGGCCTATCTCGAACTGATGGACAGCTTCTGCCCGCGCTTTGCCGATCATCCGCGCCTGGATCTCTGGTACGGACCGCCCGGACCGCCCTGGGTCAGCGACGACTTTTTCGTGCAGATCGCGCAAGGCGCGCGCCGCCACGGCACGCATATCCAGACCCATGTCAGCGAGTCCTTCTACGAGAAGCTGCAGGGGCCGAAGTTCGCCGGCAAGGACATGCTGCTTCACCTCCACGACCTGGGCATCACCGGGCCGGACTTCTCGATTGCCCATGGCGTCTGGATGACCGACGCCGAAATTGCGGTGATCGCGCAGAGCGGCACGGCGGTATCGCACAACCCGTCGTCCAACCTGCGGCTGCGGGCGGGCACCGCGCCGCTCAGCGCCTTCCTCGCCGCAGGCGTCACCACCGCGCTGGGCATGGACTCCACCTCGATCAACGACGATGAGGACATGTTCGCCGAGATGCGTCTGGCCCTGCGCCTGGCGCGCACGCCGACCTACCGCGAGGCCGCCCCCGCGCCCGAGGATATCCTGCGCTGCGCCACGACGGGGGGCGCCAGGCTGCTCGGCAAGGAGGGCCGCCTTGGCCGTCTGGCACCGGGTTACGCCGCCGACCTGGTGCTGGTCGACATGAGCGCACCCTGCCATCCCTGGGTTGCGCCCGAGGTCGACGGCCGCGACCTGCTGCTCTACCGGGCCAGGGCCGCCGACGTCACCGACGTCATGATCGACGGCCATCTGGTGCTGCGCGACGGCCGCCCGACCGGCTTCGATCTCGACGCAACCGTCGCCGAACTGGCCGCCGTCATGGCCGCGACCGCCTTTCCCGGGGAGGCCCATCGCCTGGCCCAGGAGATCATCCCCTTCATCGAGGCCTGGTACGGCGGCTGGGAGCATCCCGAACGGGCACCGCGCACGGCAATGAACTCACGGACCTGACGCTTGCGCTGCCTCGCGCCATCGTTGCCGACCGATCCCTGCCATTTCGCCGGACTCCGATCCTGCATGCAACGCACGGACGGTTCGCTCGTTTGAAAGCTGGCAGTTCGTGGCGTGCACGCTTGCGCACGACTGCCCTCGCGCTCTGAAAACACCCCGAAATCCCTGACTGCGCGCCTGTTCTCGACGGGCGGTGGAGCAAGAATGCGGTCTCGCATTGCGCTGATGTCCCGTGTTGCGCTGACGATGGCCTGCAGGCTTGGTCTGGCCATCGTAGTGGGCGCGACAATCCTGCCGGCGCTCGGTCCGCGCACAGCCCACGCTGGCGATGCGCTGACATGGACCGGCGAGCGGGACGATGCGGTGACCCTTGCGCGACAGGGCGATACAACAGCGGCCCTGGCGATCCTGCGCCGTCTGCAACCGATGCACCCCGGGGATGTCGGGCTGGCCCGGGATCTGGTTGCGATCACGGCCTGGTCGGGTGACGACCGGGAAACCGTCGAGCTGTTCGAGAAACTCCTGACCGGTCCGCAGCCCGATTACGTCATCGCGGCGGTCGCCGGCGCCTACCTCCATCTTGGCCAGTCCGCCGAGGCGCTGGTTCTCTATCGCCAGGGACTGGCCCGAACACCCGGTGATCCGCGTTTCGCCTCCGGCGAGATCCGCGCCATGACGGACCTCGGTCGGATCGTTCCGGCCCTCGCGCAAGCTGAGTCCAACCTGGCGACCCGCGGCGACCGGATCGAAATCCTGCTTGCGGCGGGTTATGCCGCCAGGGCGCAGAAAAAGCCGGTACTGGCGCTGGGCTATCTGGACCGCGCCACAACGCTCGATCCGGCCAATCGCCAGGTCACCCACGACCGCATCATGGCGATCGACGAAATGGGCGCGCCCCAGGTGGCGCGCCAGCTTTCCGACGAGAATCCGGGCGTGCTCAGCGCCGACGAGGTGCGCCAGATCGACGGCGACACCGCGGCCGCGCTGGTGCGCTGGGGCGTCCTTGAACCGCCCAGCGAAGAACTTCGTTTTGCCGCCAGCGACCGCGCCATCGCCGCGCTCGATGTCCTGATTGCCCGCTGGACGGCCGCCGACGCCGACGCCGGCCGCGATCTGCTGCGCGCGCGATTCGACCGCATGGTCGCCTACCGCGACCGCGTGCGCATGAGCGAGGTAGTGGCCGAATACGAGGATCTGGTGCGTCGCGACGTCGCAATTCCAGGTTACGCCCTGGTCGCGGCCGCCGACGCCTATCTCTATCTGCGCCAGCCCGAAGTGGCGCGCGATCTCTACCTGCGTGGCCTGGCGGTCGATCCCAACAATCCCGATACCCGGCTGGCGCTGTTCTATGCCTATGTCGACCTCGACGATTTCGAGGCGGCCTACCGGGAGGCCGATTCGACGGCGGGGCAGGAGCCGGTCTGGATCTATCTCGACGGCTTGACCGTTCCGGTCGAGAATCCCGATCAGGCGACCTCCGAACTGACCGCTGCCGAAGCCCGCCTCTATGCCGGCGAACTGGCCGATGCCCACCGCCGCATCGCGGCACTGGCCAACGCTGCTCCCAACAACACCCGTTACCTCTCGGCGCTGGCCAACGTCTATGGTGCGCGCGGATGGCCCCGGCTGGCTGCCGAGGAATACCAGATCAGCCGCGCGCTCAAGCCGCGCAATGTCACGACCGAGGTCGGTCAGGCGCTCAACGAACTGGAGCTGCGCGAGTATCCCATCGTTGAGACCGCAGCGGCCGATCTGATGGCGCGTTTCCCCGAGAGCCGCGAGGCCCAGCGCCTCGACCGGCTGTGGCAGGTCCACCAGATGGCCGAGTTTAGCCTTGATGTGGAGGCCACGCCCGGCGGGGCTTCCAGCGTCAACGGCGGCAACGGCATCGCCGTCGAGGCCCAGCTCTATTCCCCGCCGATTGCCTACAACTGGCGCGGTTTCGGCGGCACCTATCTGGCCCATGAACAACTGCCCGAAGGCGAGGGCAACGTGACGCTGCGCCAATCCGCACTCGGCATCGCCTACAGTGGGCCCGATCTTGAAGCCAGCGTTGCCGGCACGCTTTCCGCCTACGGCCCCGATACAGGTGAGACACTGCGCAGCGACATCGATGAGGGCCGCGGCGGCCTGCGTGCCGAAGCGACCTGGTCGCTCGATGACTACCTGCAGATCGGCGCCGATGCCGAAATCTTCTCGCGCGACACCCCGCTGCGCGCCATCGGCAACGGCATCACGGCAAATGCGCTGTCGCTCCAGGGCACCTATCGCCAGAGCGAACTGCGGGCCATCCGCGTCGGTGGCCAGGTGATGGATTTCTCGGACGGCAACCAGCGCTCCATCCTCGACACCGCTTATACCCAGAGGCTGGTCACCCGGCCCCACGTCACCCTCGACGGCATCCTGGGCCTTGCCGGATCGGCCAACAGCGCCGACAGCAATCGGCCCTACTACAATCCCGGCCGGGACGCCCTCGCCACCGCCGCGGCATCGATCCAGCAGGACCTTTACCGGCGCTACGAGCTCATCTGGGACCACCATCTGGTGCTCACGCCCGGGCTGTACTGGCAGCAGGGCTTCGGCACGGCGCCCGTGGCCAGTGTTCTCTACGAACAGCGACTGCGCATCGACGACGTCTTCGACGCCGGCGTGGGGCTCAACCTGGGCCGCCAGTCCTACGACGGAGAATACGAGAACGCGATCGCAGTCCTCTTCAGCCTGACGCAGCGGTTCTAGCCATGAAATCCACCATGACCGGCTTCATCCTGGCCGTCCTGTCGCTGCTTGCCTGCGTGCCCGCGCGGGCTGCCGAGGAAACACGCAGCTTCATTGCGCTGGCCTACCACAACATCGAGGACAGCAGCCCCGACCAGCGTTTTGTCGGTGTGACGACGGAACGCCTGGTCGAGCAGTTGAGCTGGCTGCAGATGAACGGCTACCACATGGTCTCGATCGACGATCTGCTTGCCGCGCGCGACGGCGGTGCGCCGCTTCCCGACAAGGCCGTCCTGCTGGTCTTCGACGACGGCTACGCCAGTTTCTACACCCGGGTTTTCCCGATCCTGAAGGCGTTCGGCTTCCCCGCTGTGCTGGCACTGGTCGGCGACTGGCTGGAAGGCGGGACCACGCCCGTCGACCTGAGTGCCGACGAATCCGCCCTGGCCGGTCGTGACGACGGCACGGTGCAATTCGGCGACCTGACGGTGGATCGCTCGCTGTTCCTGACCTGGGACCAGATCCGCAAGGTCCAGGCATCCGGACTGGTCGAGATCGCCTCGCACACCTATGGCGGCCACCGTGGCGCCATCGCCAATCCCCAAGGGAATTCCGAACCGGCGGTGACCACGCTGCGCTTCGATCCGCAAAGCGGCACCTACGAGAGCAGCGCTGCCGAAAGGGCGCGCCTGGAAGCCGACAGCACCAGGATGGTCCAGAGGATCGAGCAGGAAACCGGCACGGCGCCGCGCGTCATGGTCTGGCCCTATGGCGAGCGCAACGATCTGGCGATTTCGATCGCGGCCGCCACGGGCATGCCGATTACCCTGACCCTGCAGGACGGCCTCGCCACGGTCGACAGCCTCTCGGCCGTACCGCGACACCTGATCAATCCGGACCCGCCGCTCAAGCAGTTCGTCGCCGAACTGCGCACCTATGCCGACAAGGCACCGGTGCGGGTCGTGCAGGTCGACCTCGATTATGTCTACGACCCCGATCCGGTACAGCAGGAGCGCAATGTCGGCCTGCTCGTCGAGCGCATCTACCAGATGCAGATCAGCACCGTATTTCTCCAGGCCTTTGCCGACCCCACAGGCAGCGGACTTGCGCGCGAGCTCTATTTTCCCAACCGGGTATTGCCCATGCGGGCCGATCTCTTCAATCGCGTGGCCTGGCAGCTACGCACGCGCGCCCACGTCGAGGTCTTCGCCTGGATGCCGGTCCTGGCCTTCGACCTCGGCACCGACGTTGCCGGCGTGCTTGCCTGGAACCCGCAGGACGGCAGCGCCAAGCACGAACCCGGCGCCTACCTCCGGGCCTCGCCCTTCGATCCCGAGGCGCGGCGCAGGATTGCGATGATCTACGAAGACCTTGCCCGGCAGGCGCCGATCGCCGGCCTGCTGTTCCATGATGACGCGGTCCTTTCCGACTTCGAGGATGCCAGCGCACCCGCACTCGCCGCCTACGCCCGGGCCGGTTTTCCCGCAACGATCGAGGCAATCCGCGCCGACCCCGAGATACTGCGGCGATGGACCCGCTTCAAGACCGACGCCCTGATCGCGTTCACGCACGAGCTGGCCTCCCGGGTCCGCCACTACCGCTCGCCGCTGCTGACGGCCCGTAACATCTATGCCCGGCCGGTGCTCGGTGCCGATGCCGAGACCTGGTTCGCCCAGAACTACGACAGCTTCCTTGCAGCCTATGACTACACCGCGATCATGGCGATGCCCGCGCTTGAGAACGTGGAAACCGGGCAGGCCGATGCCTGGCTGCGCCGTCTTGTCGCCGCGGTCGCGACCAGGCCGCAGGGCCTCGAGCGCACGATCTTCGAGCTGCAGGCAGTTGACTGGCGCGA
>Ga0105053_10006789_pt1 | contig 15584 bp, 14 predicted proteins | sample BON01_FD_78093 | JGI IMG/M metagenome (GOLD analysis project Ga0105053, IMG submission 78093) | Freshwater microbial communities from Lake Bonney liftoff mats and glacier meltwater in Antarctica - BON-01 | ecosystem: Environmental > Aquatic > Freshwater > Ice > Glacier meltwater | place: Lake...
AACAAAAGGAATATTTCAATGGAAATACCTGAATCAGGATCCATTTGATCTATCCAAAACCAAATCAATACAAAGTGAATTAGTACAATTCCTAAAATCTTATAGCAAGTCTTCATTTAAAATGAGTTGTTTAGAATTTTAAATGTTTCATCATTTTTGGTTAGTGTTTGCTTCATTTAAAATCGTATTCCATCATTTTTTGTGAATTTCGGACGTCATAATTTGGTTTTTCAAATTGCACGCAATGCTTGGTGTATGATTAATTGAGTGATTTAAACACTAAAGTTAATAAATAATTCACAAATAGAAAGGCTGCGAGAACTTTCGTAAGTAAGTTTTTACTTGCAATCAATTATACAAATTATTTTGCTTATTTTGTTGTTTAAATTGGTTATTATAGCTAAATTTATCTTTAAATATATCGTCAAATTTTTCTGTAGACATAGATATGATATGAATTAAAAAAGTCAAATTATTTTGGGAATAAGTACTAACGAAAATATAAAATATATAATTCCTTGACTAATTTATCCTAAATAAAATTTGTGAATCCCTAAATTGTCTAAAATTGGAAATGTCAAAATTGTTGCTCTTTTTTAGACTTTCGTTTTTATTTAGCTAATTCAATATTTATAGTAATAAATATTTTAATTTTGTCATTAAATCAGGTCATTAATATAACAAATTATTTACTTTTATCCTCAAAATAGACAATACTCTTATCTTTAAAGTCATCATCAATTAAAGAACTCCAGTGGTCGAATTTATTATTGTATTGATTTACTAGTTCTTTAAGGTCAGTTAATTGGTTTGAAGTCTCATTGCTATTAAAAGAAATATTTGCGAGCATTAAATCGGTTAAATTTATTAATCTTGTAGAAATTGCTTTATTGGTTAAAACAAATTTTATCTTTTGAATTTCCTTAATTGCTTTTATAATTGAACTGTCAGATAGTTTAATTCTACCTGAATAATTGCTAATCCCATGTATTGCATAAGAATTAGCTCCTTTCAAAATTACATTAGCACTAGCTTTACCAAACTCTCTTCCAAATTGTGTTGATATACCTCTTATAATATAATTAATTATATTCGTAGTTATTTATTTTTATCATTATCTTCTTCAATTTCTCTAGCTTTTGATAAAGCACTTGCAACTAATCCCGCTGGAATAGTAACAATTCCTACGCCAATTAATAGAATGAAAAAAGTAAATATTTTACCTCCTATTGTAATTGGGTAAACATCCCCATAACCTACCGTTGTTAATGTTACAACTGCCCACCATGCACTATGTATAACAGAAGCGAAAATTTCAGGTTGAGCCTTATTTTCAAAAAAGTAAATTCCTGCTGACGCTAGAAAAATAAAAATAAATGTAATAATTAAAAAAAGAATTATTTCTTCCTTGACAATTTTGGTAGCAATATGAAATCTGTTAAGGGCTTTATTATAACGTATTAGTTTCAAAGCTCTGAATATTCTGAATATTCGGAAAGCTCGTAGAGCTCGTAGGTCGAACGTTCCTCTGAGGTAGAATGGAAAGATAGCCAAGAAGTCGATAATTCCATAAAAGCTAAAAATATATTTAAATGGATTTTTTGAAACAAATATCCTTAATATATATTCTACTGAAAATATTATAACACAAATTAATTCAAAGTTATTTAAAATATTAACTATATCTACTGAATTATTAGGTAATGTTTCAACTGTAAAAGCAGCAAGTGATAAAAAAATCAAAACTTGGATAAAATAATCAAATATTTTTCCTTTTTGGGATGTATTATCTTCAATTATAATTCGTAATTTTTCTTTCATCTATGGTTTTCGTGAAATTAAGTAAAACGCTCAGGTTTAAGAGCAGGCGGGCATTAAAACCCAATTCACTATCCACCGAGACCAAAGTTTATTAAAGTTAATCACTTACAATATAGTACTTTACGCCCGCTTGCTCTTAGCCAATACGTGTGCCTTGAATGGTGAATATAGACCAAAAAGATGGTCGTTCCAACGGGTGAAATGCCTGTGCCGGTTTTCTTCGGCATCCCTTAAGCGCTGGGATAACGCTCCGAAGCTAAGCAAGTGGCAAGCTGGTTTGTCGTGAGGCATGCAGTGAAGTAAGCCAGACTGCGGTGTCTGTACTGACGAACATAGCCTGTCCCGCCCAAGCGGGAAACCATATAGGATGCTATGAGGTCGGATCGGGTGGCATTACCTGTCCCGAATATCGGGAGCACATCAAAGTCTCAACCTTCCGAGAGGAAGGAAGTACCAAATTAGTAGATATGGCAGGAATAGTCACAAGGATATTCACCTTACGATGGGAAATCTCTAGCTGTCGAGAACATCTGAGAGAAGTCAGCAGAGGTCATAGTAGCTATGAGGAACGAGCCATAAGAACTATGGAGGTCTCACAGATTAGTGAAGGACTGAACATTGGATTACGTCCAAATTCGATAGGGAGTACCGTTTCGGTACAGCCTTATCTTAAGCAAGACTGAGCGTTAAGAAAATGCCCTTTTGGGCATTTTTAGTGAAGGGCCGGGCAGTGGGGGAGCTTAAAAGTTTTAATATGATAGAAAAAGTAGACAACCGTAAGAACCTTTACAAAGCCTACCGACAGGTGGTGCGGAACAAGGGTTCGGCAGGGGTGGACGGTATGAATGTCACCGAACTGCTTTCCTATCTGTAAAGTAACAGGGACAGGATTAAAATATCCATCCTTAACCATACGCATGTACCTAAACCTATCAAAGGGAGGACAAAGCGGAAGCTTTGGGATAGGGTGTGGAGAGCATACCTAAAAGCAATGGGAAGATCAGGTTATTGGGCATTACCACAGTAGTAGACAGGTGGCTTCAACAGGCAGTAAGCCACGTGCTGATGACCAAATACGAACTTACGTTCGAGGAACACAGCTACGGCTTACGCCCCGAAAGGAATATTCATAAGGCAGTAACGCAGACTTGACCAGTAAACCGCCGTATACAGACTGTCCCGATTTTTATCGGGAAGACCCTATCCCGAAAGCTTTCGGGGCTGGTGTGAGACTGTATGAGCCGTGGCGTAGGCGCACCGCGGGGTAATGACTCATGGTTGTATACTCGACTAGCGGTTCGGTTTTTATTTTATATAATTACGTCAAATAAGCTCTCCAATTTTGCATGTATGCAATTTTAATACCATTAACATTTTCGTAATTTATTTTCTTACAATAGGTTATTTATAAATTAATTTTTCCGTGTTCGCCTTCTTTATATTGTTCTTCAGTGACAATTACTTTAAATATGTTAAACAAAACTAATATTTTGCTTAAATTGCTATCCCAATAATTCACTTCGTTAGGTGTTACTTTAATAAGGGTGATATTGGGATCGTCTAAGCCAAGTGGAAACCATGCTTTCATGATGGTACTCCATAATTCTTTCATTTTGGTTTTGTTATTTAATAAAATTGCTGTGCCGTGGATCATTAAATAATTATTACTACTTTCGTTGGTAATGGCAATGCATACATTTTTGCTCTCTTCTATTTAGTCAACTTTATATGATGATGCCCTGGTAAAAAACCAGATCGTACCATCATCGTCAATTTTATTTATACCCATTGCTCTGCCCTATAGATTTTCAGTATCTTTTTCGCTGGTAATAAGCATACAGGTGCACTCACCCTTAACCATTTCAATTAGTTTTTCGATATTTTGATGATGTTCCTTTTTCATATTTTTTATTAATGGCGTCCGACAAAATTTCGTTTTTGGAAATTATGTGGCTTAGAAATGAGTATTTGGAAATTTCCCAGTACCTCCTTAAGTGATGTATCCTTGATGGTTTAAAAGGAGGGTAGTTTTCAGAAAAGCATTGAAATATTTATTTTGAGCTGACTGAAGCATTTTTTTTCAGAGTTTTAGTTTTACTCGGACGCCAGTAATTTTTTATTATTAATAAGGTTCTACCCTTATATTAGTGGTACATATAACTAATATTAGCTAAAACCATTAATGGGAAGTTGTCAGGAACCAACTATATACTTGATAGGTATCGCTTTAAATGATTTTTCCAGAACATAGCTATTATTTTGATGTCCTGTTTCCATTAAATCCGTGGTAGAACCATTAATAATGTGTAATTTATCTGATTTATGTTATTGTTTTATGCTACAGAAATACTTGGATTAAATGTAGAGTGTTTCAATCAAAAATAACTTTTCCCAGATATCCAATCACTTTCTTTTTGTTCGTCCTCGTGTTCAAATTCTTTGAATTCTCCAAGTACTAAAACGCTGAATAGTTCTGTAAAGGTTCTTATTGCATCTGGAACAGAAACAATTGCTGCGTGATTCCATTTTTTAAATGTTTGATACCTATTATTACATCTTAAAACCAATCACAGCTGTAAAGTTTTTCAAGGAAGTATACAACAGGAATATATAGTTCAACTTATCTGTTTTTTTTGGTTCCTTTACCTTGGGCATAGCTGAGTTCAAAAAATTATCTTCCGTTGTTTTCTATTTGCTCTAAACCTAACTATATTGGTTGGTAAATGCTCTATTTAAATTATCAATTTTCATATTTTTAATTGCACTTATTACTTAAAATTTAATTCACCTAATGAAACTACATAATGAACGCTTACCCACTCGACTACCATTCCGTTGGTCATTGTATGAAGATTGGAAAACTACAATGTTCAAGATACACGTTAAGCCAATCTGACACATTATGCATATTTCATTAAGTAAATAAAAACTATTGGTAGATCTTTATCTACGCTACAAAATTGATTATAATCAATGGTAAAATCATCACATCTAAAATGGTAATAGTTGCAATATTGACACTTATTTTTAAATAATTGGCACTAAAAACAGGGATATGAAACCTTTGATTTATAAATGTATTTACTTTAACAATTCAATGATTTTGGTGTGTAGTATTTGTTTGTCAGGTGATTTAGAAACATAATCATTCATACCAGCAACTTTGCATTTTTCTAAATCAACTCTTGTCACATCGGTCGTTAAAGCAATAATTGGAATTTTTGATTTTAACGTTTTTCAAATATATTCCGTGTCTTCAAACCCATTCGTTTCGGATATTTGCAAGTCCATCAAAATAAGATCACAAGTTTCTGTTTGCTATTGATGTTTTCAAGTTTCAGTGCTAATAATTCACCAATAATTAAGCCCAGCGAATGCATCAAACTTAACAGTCATTTGTACTTATTAGTTATAACCATTTTTTACTTTAGTTTCATTATTAATAGTCCATTCATTCGTTTTATAGTTGTTGTTGATTATCCTGTTTTAATGTTTATCAAAATCATAAAATTAATAAGTTCATTATCAGCTAATTTTTCAGGATATTCCTTACCTAAAATAATTGTTCTATGGTCAAGCTATATCTTATATCCACCATCATATTTAGGTAGTTCTCACTTAACAAAATATTCATATCCATGTCCAACTTTACTAATTTTCGATTTAATACCTTTTATTAAGTCATTAATTTGATAAATTTCATTATATTCTTTTTCCAAAAATTTTTTTTGTAATGTAATTTTTAAAATCTCATTTAAGACTGTTTTGCAATAAAATTAATTCGTTGCTTTTTCAGTTCAAACTCTCTTTTTTCAAGTTCTTCAAATATCATTTTTTCATTCATTAGCGCTGTTAATTTTGGGTTATTACTTGTCTGTCTTAACTGACAGCTAACGCCAAGGCTAAGGTTAATAGTCTCTAATCAGTAACCACAAAAGTACAACAAGACCTAGGTAAGCTATTAACTTTAGCCATTGTCAGGCACTTTTAATTATGGATTACTTAATAAATAAACACAAATACAATATAGACCTAAAATATTCAAAGTGTGAATTTTTTAGTAATATGTGAATGTTTTAGTACTATTTATAAAACCAATATAAACATAACAAGGTGCTCATTAAAATGTTCTAAAATAATGAAATTCAGAAGAGCTAAGGATAATGCAGTTTTTAAATAGTACGGTATTTTAATTGCGCCTAACGATTGCACATACGGCGTGGCGGCGATTAACCGCCATGATCGTTATATGCGGTGTTATAAATAGGCCTTTTCTATTCATTATCCTATCAAATATAAATAAATTTTCCAATCGAAGTCTTCATTATTATGCGGGTTAATTGCATCAAATGATAGATTGAAGGACTTGCATTAAGAACTGTTCGTTCCAGGCGACCCTTTTCCTGACTTTTTTCAGGCTGTCTTTTCCTTTGTGTTTGAGCAAAAATTGTAGAGCCGTTTTTCTGATTGTAGCCATATTTTCCGGCGCAATGTCTTTTCGAAGCCTTTGCAGATATTCATGAAAAACTACATCTAAGTACCAGTGTAATTAATTTTCAATACTCCAATAATTTCGTGTATATATTCCAAAATAAGATGCGCTTTCCTTTTTACTGCCCACATAAAATCTAATAGCGCTACTGTTGATTGTCCCAAACTAAGACATTGCTCACTTAGCTAAGCACTTACCAAACACAACGCAGCTGTCTTTTTTTCGTTTTCCATTAGCTCTTAAAAAATTTTCGTTACATTTAATTGATAATGAGATAGTTATTTAATGATCTCTTTTGACCACTTCACTAAACAATCTCCAAACTTTTTAATATCCATAGACCTGAAAACTCGATTAAAAGTATCGTGTGACGGTATATCATTTGGTAATGTTAAAAATCGACTTGAAAATTCTTGCTTCTGAACATCATATTCAGCTGTCTCTTCAAAATCTTCTGCCCCGCTTAATACTGCACACAAGCTCATTATCAATATTTCATTTAACAAATGATCCGTTCTGCCTTCTACCCGAAAATCTGGTACTGCTTTGAATATTTCTGCTAACTTAATCTCATAAAGCTACCAGCATTCCTTTATTCCCTATTTTGATGCAATCAACCTAATTAATATGTGAATAATGTAGTACTAATTCAAATTTTATATGACGTATTTTTCAGATAAGGGAAACATGTTATTGAGACGACTCTTCCGACTTCTTCAGCTAGCTGCTGGACGACATTCTGGACACGCTCTTGAGCCTGTTCGAGCGTTTGGAAGACTAGTTATTGGCCCTCTGCACACCTCTTTAAAGAAGCGCTCAACCGGGTTGAGTCTGGGCAGGCGGCCGGTAATCGGACGAAGGCGAGCTTTCGTTCATCGAAGTATTCCTTGACATGGGCTGTTGCACCATCGGCCACGAAGAGGCACACTTCCTTTCGAATCATCCCTGTACCTGCTCGATAAACCAGCTAAAAGAAGGTCCGTCGAGTTTGGGCAGCAAGGCGGCGAAACCCTTGCCAGTAAAGGGGTACAGCGTCAGATACAGGTAAGTACTGTCTCAGCCTACAGTTAGAGGAGCGACAGGAAGGTGCTCCATGGGAGTCCAATTGTGGCCCAACTTGGTGCGCGTGCCCGCCCTTAGCTCGTCATGGAACAGGATGTCTTTGCCAGCAAAGGTGCTTCTGATCTGTCCGAGGTCTTTTTAAAAAGTTCGACCACCCCCGGTTTTTGGCGGATATTAATGGGCCTCCCCCGCTTACGCTTTATTTTCAGGCGTTTGCAAAGATCACTCACCCCGCCGATTGTGTAATTCACACCTAGGCTGCCTGAGCGGTAGGTCTGAATGTGTTCAAGAGTCTGCGCTTGGTCAGTGCTAAGGAACTGGCGCAAGTGACCGATTTGCTGACTAGTGAGCTTGCCGAAGCCCCGTCGCGACGACGTTTGCATTAGCCCTTTTCAAATCCCTTGTGACGGTAGGTCTGCCACAGCCGCTGCGAGTGGCGCTCACACAGACCAAGAATCGACCCGGCTTTAGGCCTGAGACTTGCATTCGCCTGTCTTGAGCAGCCGCAGGAAGCGGGCACGGTCGCGATCTAGAGCATTGACTCGCTTCTTCTCTGCCTCAAGCAGGAAGTCGACGGACTCATTAATTTGGGTGGAATATTTCATAAACTAAACATACGCTGTATTTAATTTGAATTAGTGCAGGTATTCCAAAAAATTGTGTTGTCACGATGAATAAATTTTGGTTCTACCCTTAAGTTAGTGGAACATATAGCTAATAATACCAAAAACTATCACTAGGCAATTCTCAGGTATTAGCCATATGACTCATAGCCGTCTACTCACAAGATTATTTCAGATATCAACTACTTTTTATAGACTGGCTTCCACTAAATTCGTGGTAGAACCTAAATTTTAATTCAACGACAATTTTGTCTTCATCAAATTAAATAGTTAAAAATATGTATTTAACCAAAATGTTACCTATCGTAGCCATATTTATGGTAGGATTATTATCCAGTTGTCAAAAGCAAACTGATGTCTTATCTCCAAAAACTGATGTCTTATCATCAACTGAAAATTCTGCGATTACTAGAGCACCGGTAGTACTAGGGATTGCCGGTGAGTATGCAATATTATCGAAAACGGGCATTACTAATGTTTACCCTTCAGTTATTACAGGAGATGTTGGAGCAAGTCCAATTACTGGAGCTGCAATTCTGTTAACTTGTCCAGAAGTAACCGGGGCAATACATTCAGTCAATGCTGCCGGACCGCCTTGTATTATAACTATTCCTTCCAGATTAACCACAGCTGTTGCTAATATGCAAACAGCATATACTGATGCGGCTGGACGTGTTAACCCTGATTTTGTGGAATTAGGTGCAGGAAATATTGGAGGCTTGACACTTACACCTGGACTATATAAATGGTCAAGCGCAGTACTAATCCCGACGAATATAACTATTTCAGGCAGTTCTACTGATGTCTGGATATTTCAGATTGCACAGACTCTTGATGTGAGTCCAGCAGTAAAAATTACCTTGGAAGGTGGTGCACTAGCTGAGAACATCTTCTGGCAAGTTGCTAGTACGGTTACTTTGGGAACAACAAGCCATATGGAAGGAATAGTATTAGGTAAAACTGGTATTAATATGTTGACAGGATCAAGTTCAAATGGTAGAATGTTAGCTCAAACAGCAGTAGTTTTACAAATGGCAACTATTACACAGCCATAAATATTTAGAAGAAGTTTATAGCAAAGAGGCTGTCTCCGAAAAGAGACAACCTCTTTGCTTTTCCAACTACGGCTATTAATAATAGTTCGGTAATCTGTGGACTAAAGTTAATAAGAGCCTGTTAATTAGTAAACCTTGGCGTTATGCTGCAAATTATCTCCGGAGCAGTTTTTTAAGCTTGTTTCTAACGTTTTGAATAAACGCCTGTTTTTAATGACATTTATTTTTTGTTATAGGCTTTTATTCTCTTGTGTATTGTTAGTGTGAGTATTCATAATTTATTCTTATTAATCCATCAATGGTCGGTAGCCACTCAGAATCAATTGGTGTAGTCGAGATAAAAAACGTGTCGAAGGGTCTTTTTCCCAAGCCGCCCAAGCAACTAATGATCGAGCTGCTTCGAAATAGAGGAGCGCTTCCTCAGCCCTATTCTCTGGTTGGAAATTATCATTGAAATACCAAGATGATTTTGGAGCTAAGTGTGCGTGCATGTTCGGGCCGATCATTGAAGTCGAAATAAAATAACTGATAAGCGACCAGTTGTTTGGACACAGACAGGTGGGTGGAATTTCTGGCAGCATCTCAATGTTATTATCAACCTGTAGCAGTAAACCGGGTCCAAATCGATCTACAAAAGTCTTCAGATTATCTGTTGGGTCGACGCTCTGTTTAAGATGATAAGAACTTGTAAGGAACTGAACAATTTCAGTAAACTCCTTCCTGCTCTTTTAGCTTGTTTTTGGATAAAGACGGGTTGCTTCGTGTTCAAATCCGTTAGTAAAAGCAGGATGTATTTTAAGGGATTTCGTACGCTCTATTTTTTCTTGTAAAAAGGAGTATTGATCTTTATCCGCTTCGTGCGCAATGAACTTAATTTCTTTGGCATCCTTAAATCTCCAAACCCGACTAGTTTCTTCAAGAGGATTTTCTACTTCCCAATTTGCAGATGATAGCGTAATGTTATTTTCTAGCTTTCCCTGTATTAAAAGGGCAGGACCACCTAAGTCCTCACCGATAATTACCGCAACATTTGACTAAAGTCTCATTTTTTCTTTTTTTTATTGTTAACCAATTAATTTCTGGTAGCCGCCTCGTTTTTTTCCCGATTTTTTTCCCGAATTCGACTAACAAGTCTAGGTTTACTTTTAGAGGCTTGTGCTTCATAATTTCTGGTAACCAGCTTTGGTTTTACTTTTGGTTTTACTTTTAGAAGATTTTGATGGTGATGGCTAAGAAGAAGAACTATCTGAGGAAGATGGGAGAGGAGCTGTGTCACTCCAGTCATTGTCTTTGTCCACCAGCAACCCCTGTAATTGTAAATCTTTGAAATCACTAATTGTTGGTATTAAGTCTATTGCTTTAACTCCAATTTTTTCGACTGTGTTCATCCTACTATAATCGAATAGGCCAAATTCTTTTTCAACAAGGCCGAATGATTTTTCGCCGCTATAGCCAAGCACGTTAGCTTTCAGGTAAGTGCCAGCAGACCCTTTTAAACTAGCCATCGCATCAACACCGAGGTTAAGAGTAGATGTGGACCAAGGCTTCGAGTTCTCATTGACCACTTTTCCACCAAAGGTTCCTAATACACTAGCATTTGAGGAAGCGGCCCCATAAATCCTACCAGTAACTCCAATAATATTTGCAGCACCGGCACCCACTCCAGCCTTCATTTTTAATCCAACCCCTGCTTTTCTAGTTACCGACCCATCACTATTTAAAATAGTTTTTTCTTTTGTTTTTAAATACTCGTAAAAGACCACAACCCCTAATGACATCTTTAATATGGGGTCAATTCCAACTTCTGCAATAATAGGTACTGGAGCGGGAATAGGAAGTTGCGTATTGAAGCCGACAGCTTTGAGCTGAGCAAGTGTTATATCCTTTTGAAGCAAACCGGAGGCCATGTTGATGTCTTTTCCAAGTTCAAGTTTGCGTCCAAGCAAGCCTATGGGAACTCCATCTTCAACCTACCCTTCTACAGATGAAAAGGCCCTATCACTCAAAACAATACAGCTGTACTCCCAATATCACAATGACTGAAATTGATCAAGTCTAAGACACCTATTATTCGTACATAGGTTTTGTCTTTTAGCATATAGCAATCATTAGGATCCACCTCAATCACACTTACTCGTAGAATAATACCTTCTTTACCATGGTTTTCATCATATAACCCTTGACTATAAAGGGGTTGATATTGTTATTTTACTGATTGTAATTGGGCAGGTTGAATGCCATGTCTTCCTTTTTGTTTTATATCATTCATGTATGGATAACCAAAATAGGAGTCATTATTTTATAATTAGCCCTTCCGTATCAGCTACAGATAAATCTACCGCTATCATTTTACAGGAAATCATTGATGCATTATTGAGTTTTGCAGTTGTGAAAATGGTGTTTTCGAAATTGCAGTTTTTAAATTTTGCTTTACTCAAATCGGAGCCAAAAAAGTTACAGTATTTAAAATTACAATTCTCAAATTTTGTGCTTTTGCATAGGGCATCATCAAACAAGATGTTGTTGAAATCAACACTGGTAAAACTACTCTCCTCAAGTATACCAGACTCAAATGATCCATTTTCCATAGAAACATCCATCCATTGACCATTATTCATTGTGATTTTATTGAATGTCGAATTAAAAAATCGAATTCCTTTAAATTTAGCTCTAGTTAAATCAGAGGCATTCCATGAGGTATATTCGGGATTTGTATCACTAATTTCTATTTCACGCAGGTTACAAGATGAGAATGTGAAGTCATCAATATTTATACCTTTAAATACAGCTTCAGAGAATGAAACACCGACCATAACAATAGGGACATCAGCTATTCTTGATCTATTCCATTCATTGGTTCCTTTCCACAAACATTGTATTTCATGAATGGCATCTGTCCATTTTACATCATCAAGTTTTATGTCAGTGAGAATTGTTTTTTCAAGTCGGCATGTAGAAAGTACAGCGCCTAGTATTTTACATTTTGATAGATTTGCTTCTGTTAAGTCACATTGATAAAGATGAACAGATCTTAAATCTAGCCCTGAAAAGTCAACTCCTTTAAACATTATTCTGTCAACAGGATTGACTTTTTCAATTTCCATATTGAATCTCAGAGGGTCGTTTAGCACTAATTTTTTCCAATTCATATCACACAATTATTGGGTTTTTTTATAATGAGCTACAGATTTGGCACCTAAACCCATTGCCATAGATTTAACGACTGAAAGATATCCCTTATCATAATTATGGAAGAATGAACTAGGTTCATGCACAGCCGTTGGATCTTTACCTGATTCTCCTGCTTTCTCTTCAACGGCTTTATTACCTATTTTACGCAAGTCATTATATGATGAAATAGCCAATGCATTTTCTTCGCCAACCAAACCAACCACAGCCTGACAGAGACGGTCTATATACTTACCTGCCCTAAAAACAGCATATTGGGGATCATTTTCATTATGATGAAGGGCATGGAGCGTGTCACCTACGTTTTCATTAACTGATTGTAAGAACAGTGGTTTTGTTATATCCATTTCAATTGCAACACTTTTGATACTGTTATCTTTATCTTGCGCCTCTTTTAGTCCCTTCAACTTCTTTCCTCCGATTTGTATACCAATAACTGTATGTCTAACAGCTCCCTCTGTTGCATAAACCTCATTTGCGTATGTAAGTCCCCTAGATACGTTGTTTGAAATGTCAACCAAGAGTTGTTCTACCTTTTCTTGGGATTCTTTACTTTGGTCATTTTTTAACATTTGAACCTTGAGTCTCATTACTTTTACATTCTCCATAATTTTCTCGTAGATCCGATTGGAGGCCGCCATTTCCCTTCCCTCTTGTGCAAATTGATCCTTGCCATCAACAGCAAAAGGACTGTTTTCTTCAGCCATTTTTTCCTGTTCAGTCAACTGATCTATTAGTTTTTTTGTTTCTCTTTCAACTGTAGAATGCCATTCACGCCATTCTTTTTCAACTTGGCCAAATTTCTGAAGCATCTCAGCTTTATCGGTTATGCCGTCGAGAACATGTAATTTATAGGTATCCCAATCATCATAATTCATGTTTCTTCTTATCTTAACCATTGACCAAACTTCCTGCTTGTCTTCTTTTTCTCTTTGCTTTGGTGCGGATAATTCTTTCCCAGTAGATGCTACGGATTCTGATGTTGAGCTTACACTTCGGGTAAGAGAGTCACCTTTCCGTGTATCCTTTCCGAAATCCATATTAAACATCCAGTCTGATGCATAAACGTTAATGTCAAACATAGCACCCGGTTCGACGCCGTATGTGTTAACGAATTCTTCATTCAACATCGCGAGTCCAATCTCAGTATTTTCCCCCTTAGCAGATAAATCTAAATCTGAGGTAACTGATTCTGAACCAGCTGAATCTCCCAATTTAAAGTTTTTATCTAGCTCGGTTATGCCGTCGGCAATCTCTTTTGCAGATGGAGTGAAATCATTCTTTACAGCTTTTGCAACATTCGGGTGACGGTTCTTAAAATCTTCTACTTTTGCTGTTATACCAGGTTGTTTGATTTTAACAAAAGCATCCCAGACATGACCTCTCATATCAACCATGGCCTGCATAAGTTGCATACTTGACTCATGTGCAGGGTGTGCCCCTTTAATCGGCCAATTATCGGTTGTCAGACAAGATTTCATTTTAAACCAATTCGATTGAAAAACCTCTTTAATGATACCTACTAATTTATCATGATCCAGGGCCTTTATTTCTTCAGGTACTGTATTCAGTTTCGCAGCTAAACCCTCTAAAGATGTATAGTTAGCGCTTTGTGCACTTACTTCATCATCTCCTTCTACCGCTAATTGAGTTACAATGTTCTTCTGTCTCTGAACTATAGGAGGATAAATAGACTGAAGCTGCATCGCACCAATACCATTATTCTCTGCGGCATTTGCGTGAGTTTGTGCACTGCTCTGAGATTTGTTTTCGGCTGTAGATGTTGATTTCGTTGAATACTCTGTACGTAATTGAGTAGGTTGTGTGCTAATTGTCATATTTTCAGCCTTAGCACCCATAATATCAGCTTCTTTTTCAAGCCCTATATCATCATTGATATTCACCTTGCCTTTCATCTGCATGGTAGCCTTGACACGTCCCTGCTTTTGCTGCACTACATGCCAAGCCTCATGGGGTAAGTGTTTCTCTTGCCCATGACCTAGGTGTATATCGGTTCCTTGTGCATGCGCGTGAGCTTGTAATTGAGCAGGTTTATCAGAATTGTGATGCACTTTTACGTCATCCATAGACATACCGGACAGGTTCTCCATTCCTGTTTTTAGGTTGTCAGGTAAACCTGTGTTGTTTTCTTTCTTTTGGATGGGTTGCTGTTGTTGGGTAGAATGATTATCCGCCACTGACTGCAATTGAGCTGCTTGCTTAGTTTGAGGGCTATTGTTAGCCATTTCCTGAAACGCTCTTAGCTGCGAAACCTGCTGACTATTATTCGCCATCTCTTGCAGTTTTCGTTGTGTAACAGCCTCAGGTCTGTTATCAACAAACTGAAAAGTAGACTTACCACTGCGCTGCAACCGGGAGGTCTCAGCAGAAACTGCTTGGCTTTTATCCTTTTGTGTTTTGTCAGCGTGAGTATTCATGCATTTTTTCTTTTTAGGTTTTTGCTTATAACGGTTTGGGGCTTGCCGATTTTGCGGACTTGAAAGCACTAAACTGTCCCACCGCACCAAAGCTAATTAATAGCACACACTTTCAATTTACCACTGCACCCGCAATATTCGGCAAGCCATTGTCAGCGGTTCGGCTTTCCTTTTGTCGAGTTTGTTTGTCATTTATTTTTGTTTAATTGGCAATATGTAAGCAACAACAGTCATCCAATTTTTCTAATTATTAGTTTATACTTTTTACTGTAACCAAGTATTTATGTTTTTCCTAATTGTCACTGTTTATTAGAAATGGTGCTTTTCCATCAGTAATTATGATTTTACTGTTCGGTGATTTGGATAGTTCTATAAAAGCTTCAATACTTCTTATTTTAATAATTTCGTTCGTAAGTCCCTCGGAAATAATTTTCTGCGCATCGCTCGTTCCTTTTGCTTCAATAATTTTTCTATCTGCTTCAAGCTGTGCCAGCTTCAAAGTAAATTCCATACGCATAACATCTTGTTCTGCCTGAAGTTTTTGTTCAATTGAAGCAGATAAATCTGGTGGCAATTGGATGCTTTTCATTAAAACTGCATCAATTTGTATACCCTGTTTATTCAGTGTTTCCATCATTTTATCTTTAATGGCGTTTTCTATCTCAGCCCTCATTCCGGAATGTAAATCTTTTGCAAAATATTGTGAACAAATATCAGCGCCAGCTGACCGAAATACGTTTGCAATAATTGGCTCAAATTTTAATCCCAGATTTTTTAGTACATCAGGTGTTTGTTCTGGACGTAACTTGTAAAGAATCGAGATTTGCGAGATGATACTTAAACCTTCCTTGCTCGGAAGATTCAATGAAAGTTCTAAATTATTGGTTTGGATGGATAGCCTGAC